>Ga0315334_10002523_pt1 | contig 11449 bp, 9 predicted proteins | sample M150034915metaG_FD_205555 | JGI IMG/M metagenome (GOLD analysis project Ga0315334, IMG submission 205555) | Ammonia-oxidizing marine archaeal communities from Monterey Bay, California, United States - M1 500m 34915 | ecosystem: Environmental > Aquatic > Marine > Intertidal zone | place: USA... | reverse complement strand
GGATTGCCGCAAAAAAGCATAGCTGAAAAAATAATTTTGAAATGCAGTCTCATATGGGTATTGTTTAGCAGGTTGGTTTTCAGGCGATAATATAGTTAAAATAAAGGAGCAACAGAAAAAATAAATGAGTAACATTACATGAAAGTAACGTTTCAATTATACCCCTCATGGAAGTATTATGAAAGATGCGATTAGTAACATGAAAAACAGAATGATTCTGGTTGTGATGCTATCCATTTTAATAAACGCGAATTCCCAGATGTACACTACTGCACTGGGAGCTAGGGCGGATGCTTCAACTCTGGATGTTGCACTGGCCGAAATAAGCATAAAACACTTCTTTTCGGAAAAGAACGCCTTTGAAATTAATCTTGGAGTTGGAAGGTATTTTCTGTGGTCGCAGCTATTGTTCCACAGGAACAACCGATTAAAAAAGGATATTGAATGGTACTGGGGGGCAGGAGTGGATGGCGGATATTGGTTTACTGGAAGTCATAGTGGAGGGGGAAAGATCGATCAAGATGGGGTTTGGCTTGGGCTGGATGCAGTTTTGGGGATTGAATACACATTTAATTATATTCCTATTAACTTAGCTATGGATATGGGGCCCACCTTTCGTGTTATTCCAGAGCTTAAACTGGGATGGATGTTGGGATTTTCGATCCGTTATGGTTTCAGGTAAATAGAATATGATATCTCCGGGAGCAAAAGGATGGATTAACAAGTACTTCGATCTGGTCACTAAAGGTGCAATTAATCTCGAAGTAAAACGACCCTCGAACATGAGGAAGTTGCATTTCATGCATTTGACTCTAGCAAACTCCGGAATTGTATTTGGATATCCCCAAGAATTGATATTTGGCCGGGATCTCGATGGCTCAAAATGGACGAAGGAAGAAAAGCTACGGCTTCTGATCTTCGAAGCTCATTTGTTCGTATACCTCCAAATATACAAAGAAAAGGAATTCAATAAAGACGAGTTCATTGATGCGCTGGTTTCCTTTTACGAGCATCACAATGCAAGTGCAATTTCTAAAGCGTTCAAGTTTTTCCTCAAAGAAACGAAGCTCGAAAAGCTGGAGAGTATTTTAGCGAAACGCGTTGAAATAAAAACAAACCTGTTGGAGAACAAGTGGTGGGTAAATTCACTCAGCAATGCCTTTTCGTATTTGGACGTGATACTCTTCGATGATTTTGTGCACAGAGAAAGCAATGAAGCGCTAAAGGAATACAGCGCATTCGCAAAGAACGTCCTAACAGCAATAATTTTATCTGCTTATTCAGATGGTGAATTGGGGAAAAAGGAGCGGGAAATTTTCGATGTTTTTTTGGCGTCAGCGAACCTCAATGAAAAAGGGCAGGAGGAGATGAAGACCAAGCTCAAGACCGGGGCAGATATTTCGGAAATATCGACTTTTGTAAAGGAACACTGGTTGTTGCAGCGCTTTATTCTTGATGTTTCCATCCTGACCATTCTTTCGGAAGAAGATCTGACGAACGATGAAATAAAGTTTTTAAGTAAGTTGTGCGAGTACCTCGGAATTCCAAACCATGATCTGGAAGAAAATTTGGGCTTAATTGAAGGTTTTCTGTTGAAAACCGGGAGTGAATTTGAATTCATGCAAGGTTCCGCATCTTATGAAAAGGTTTATTCGAGGATGACCAAAAGATGGACAAAAATATTAATGCGAAATAAGGATAAGCTTGCCGAGGAGATAAAGGGGAGCAAGGAGCTTGTTTCCCTGGTAAAAAAGGGAACAACAAATGAGCTGACTAAGGAGGAAAAGGAGCTTGTCCGATCGCACTTCAAGGAAATTGCAAAAACAATTCCGGCACTTGCAATATTCATATTGCCAGGCGGGACCCTTCTACTACCGATCGTTCTTAAAATTGTTCCCGATCTGATTCCCTCAGCATTCAGGTCCAATAAGATAGAGGAAGAAGAGGGGTCAAAAGGATGAATGCCGCCCACTCAATTCGGAACACAAACAGAATAATCGTAAATTGTGCACATGCAAAAACTGGGAATTGTGATTCTTGGGCTGTTTCTCTCCAATGCAACGTACAGCCAGGAAAAAATGATAGTGTTCTTCAAGGATAAGAATACAGAAAATCAACTACAGGAATTTTCGGAAAGATCGAAGTGTCGAAGAGAAAGAAATAAGGTACAGGCCGATGCGAAAGACCTTTTGGTGAACACCGATTACCTGGTTGCACTTGCTGAAGACGGGGTACTTATGGGAATATCACGCTGGTTAAACGCTGTTGCATTTTCTTCATCGATTTCCAGGTCGGAACTGATGGAAAAACATGCCTTTATCAGCAGGGTAACAGTAATAGGAAAGGGCAAGGTAACAATTGACAAACTCAGCGCCGAAGAGAAATCGCTGAACTATGGCATGGCAGCAACGCAGATAGAGCAGCTTAACTTAGATTGTCTTCACGATCTTGGCTATACGGGAAATTCGATTTATCTGGCCGTCATTGATGCGGGGTTCAATAATATGGACAACATTAATTATTTCGATTCAGTATATCTGGAAAGCCGGGTTCTGGACAATTACAATTTCGTGAACAACACCCCTTTTGTATACGCGTTCAGCGGTCACGGAACCGCTGTTAGCTCTTGTATTGTGGCTGAGAAAGCCGGCATAGATAATTATGCAGGAGCAGCAATTGATGTGAGCCTTGCTCTTTATGTTGCAGAAGACGTAACATCGGAAACTGAAATTGAGGAGTTCAATGTTGTTTTGGCATTGGAGCGATGCGATTCAGCAGGCGTGGACCTGGCAAACATATCTTTAGGATATTTTAATTTCGACGACTCAACAACGAGCCATGTATATGCTGATTTGGACGGTCAAACAACAATAGCCGCAATGGGTGTAAACACGGCATTCTCCAAAGGGATAGTTGTGCTTACTTCTGCCGGGAATTCAGGTCCTTCAAACATATCTACCCCATGCGATGCCAGCGATGGGTTTTGTGTAGGAGCCATTGATGAATTTGGCGATTACGCGTCGTTTTCATCTGTGGGGCCGAATGCGGCGGGTCAGGTGAAACCCGATGTTGCTGCTATGGGTAAGGATTCCTGGGTAATTATGGCCTCCGGAGACTTATCCACCGGAAGCGGTACATCGTTCTCATCTCCGATTATGGCAGGGGCCACGGCTTGTCTGATTCAGGCGAATCCCACAAAAACGGCTGGTCAGATCATAGAAGCAATACGAGAAAGTGCGCATCAGTTCTCAGCACCCGACGGCTTATTGGGCTATGGAATACCTGATTTTTGTGTTGCGAACGATATTTTGAACAATTCGGCAGTAATTAATGAATCTGCTTTTGGCAAACTTCAGGTATATCCTGTTCCAGCCAGTGAATTTATCATTTTGGATGGTCTTGGCCAAACAAAAACCGAGATCAAAACCACGGTTTTCAGCACTTCCGGAGCGACAGTTTTGGACGAAATACACGATGTGAACGAAGGCAAAATAGTCATTCGCTTTTCCGGGATAGAAGCTGGAGTGTATACGCTCGAGCTAACGAAAAAGAACGATGCTCGGCATTATACAAGAATATTAATCATCGATTAACTGCGCAATAATTTCGCAATTCTTTTTCGTGTTGTAATTCTTATCTATGTGTTTTCTGCGACTCAGAAAATCCTCATGAGTCAGTTGTTTGGGAAAGAGTTTTAAAATCTGCTTGCTAAATGAGCTGCGCTTAGCTGCAACAGCACAAAGTATTTCGAGAGTTGTTCCTTCGGTCATTTCAGGAGTAACAACAACATGGCCCGAAGTCTGAAGTGCTGTGATTAGCTTTAATTTTAGGCCGGTAGGCTGATCCGTATAAAACACATGAACACGCGCATTTCCAAGCAATACATTCATTTTTTCTGTATCGGGGTTTGCCTTAAGTGTAACGCCTTGTTGGGTGCATTTATGTGCCAACATTTTCGAAGGATCTTTGCCGGCAATGATCAAAGGAATACTTGGGTTCTGTTTGAATGTTTCAAGCATCCAGAAAGCAGCGGTATTGTTTTCAGGGACGGAAAGATTGCCATGGAACAGGCAATACGGTTCTGTTTCAACGTATTCATCGATATTGTTTTCGGGCGCAGAGGCATTGAGTAAATAAACGCTTTTGTGTAGCGAGCTAAAATGATCGAAATCGTTTTTCTGGATGGTCAGGATGTGGTCGGCATTTTTAAGAATTTTCTCGAATTTCTTTAGTTTACGGGCTTCATTTCTAAAATAAAGTCTTTTTAATCCGGTTGCTTTGTCCGCTAGTCCATTGTAATATTGATGTTCCACATTATGCGTACGAACGAGCTTAACTCGGTTTTTGAGGCGCCCATCTGCCAGGAAAAATGTTGTATGCAGTCCTTCAAAGAGGATAGGGGCATCGTCTTGGAGTAAATTTTGCAACAAAGCATTTGTGCTTCTCGTTTCTACAATGAACGGTTTTCCACCAAACAGATCGAAAACTCGTTTTTTCCTTTTGTAATAATTAACGCAAGCGGTGATCCGGTCTAATTCTTTGTGCTTTCCCCTCCCGTATTCGAAACAGTGCAGTGTGATTTTAAATCCAAGCTCATGCAATGCTTTGATTCGATAATAAATATCGATGGCCCCACCGTAATCTGCCGGAAATGGAACGTCTAATGAAACGATATGTAAAGCCTTATTGTTCAATGGGGGGGTATATTGTTTTAAGGACTGAGGTCTCGTTCTCCCAGTTCTCTATTTGTGCGGCGATCCTGCAGTTTGATTTGTACTGTTTCAGACGATGCTGGTCAGCAAGAAGAGAATTTAAGGTTGCAGCCAGAGATGCAGCAGAAAAATTCTCTATTATTTCACCTATCTGGTGTTTGTTCACCACATTTGCAACCTCTAGAATATTTGTTGCGACAATAGCCGTTGAAGTGTGCATGTAGTCGAAAACTTTGTTCGGAAGAGATAATTTGTAATTAAGACTTGTGGGTTTGTCCAGTGTTAATCCAATATCGGCATAATGCGTGTAATTCATCATTATATGGTATGGCTTTTTACCATAAAAAAAGACCTTGTCTTCCAGGTCCAACGATTGTACACGTTTCTTTAGCTGGGCAACAACATCTCCATCTCCCACGATCAATAGAACTGCAGCAACATGTTGCATTGCTTCTACGGCTTCTTCTGCTCCGCGTTCTATGTTTATTCCCGCTCCCTGAAGCACGATTAAGGGCTTCGACTCAGGAATTCCCAGAGCATCCTTGTTCAATAGACCCTGAGGCCGCCAAAGCGGTGAAATATTGCGCACAATTTTTACATCCTTTGTGTACAGGTCAGCGTATATTTTAGCGATGGACTCGTTCACGGTATAGATCGATTCCAGCTTTGGAAAGATCTTGCGTTCTATGTATAGCCATATTTTCTGAACGCGTGGCCTTTTTATCAGCTCGGGAACTTCGGTAAAATATTCGTGCGAGTCATACACAAGGCGCGTTTTTGGTTTCATTTTTTTCGCCAGATAATTTGCAAGAAGTGTGTCCAGGTCGTTCGAAACCAGAACAGAACAGCGCTTAAATAAAAGGAACAGGAACAAACGAAGGGTATAAAAACCATAGAATAACGGCCCGGACCTAAAAAAAAGACGAAGTCTTTTTGTTTTATAGGGCCTGCCCTCTAATTTAAAACTGGAAGGGAGCTTTCTTCCGACAAGTAAAACATCGTAGCCCTGTTCCATCAAGAAGATACAAACCTTGTGCACTCGCTGATCGGTGTAAAGGTCATTAGTAACAGAAACGATCGCCCTGGCCATTGATCAAAGTTAAAGAAAATGCATCAACTATTCAGTGTATTAACGACACGCACGAATAATAATTACATTAGTATTGCTTCAATGTGTTTTTTGAAATTGGAAACAGGCTGTTTCCCTTCAGTATAAGCCGGTGCAAGCTCAGCTACTATTTTTATAGTCGCAAACAATTCTATTTTCTTTTCCTCACCGAGCTCATTAATTACAAAATAGTCTGCAGCCGAGCTTGCGGTGTCATCGTCGAGATGTCCAATATTTCCGGCCTCGAGTATGAGGTCAATAATTCCGGAGTCCTTAGCGGAGGCAAAAAAGAGCCATCCCGATGTATCTATATGCGTTTGATCCAATTTATAATCATAAACGCGAACAATACGATCCCAGCTTTTTGCTGGTTTGCCCGAATGAAAGAGCCACCCAATGTCTTTGGGTGCTTCTCGCATTATTTCCCGGCTTAATTTTAACAGATCTTTATTTCCATTGGGTGAAATGGTTAAAAACCAAGATCCTTCATCATTGATTCCGACCTCCCAGGTAAAAAGACCGATGTTAAGGATGAATTCATTGAGCCGGTCGTTCACGAGTTCTTTTTCAGCGCCAATGTCGTTCTCAATACAGTCTTTAATGCGGGGTTCATTTTCTATGAACCAGCCCCAAAAGTCTGAGATTTTATCTTCGTATAGTCCCATATTAATAATTTCAACAGGGTTAAAGTACGTAAAAGGCAAGTAATTTAAAAAAGTTCGCTGGGTTAGAATAATTCGGATGCTTTAACGAAAGAACGCATTGCTTCTAACTTGATTATCCGGCTAATTTGACTTATACTTTGTATTTTCACCTTGCTAAAATAAAAACTATGGAAATTGCAATTATTGCGCACGATGGTAAAAAAGAGACTCTCATAGAATTTTTACAGGAGTACAGAGGTTTTTTTTCATCCCCTGATGTACATTTGGTAGCAACTGGAAACACAGGGTCTTTGGCAGAGAAAGGGGGCTTCACTGTAGAGAAGTTCTTGTCTGGTCCATTAGGCGGAGACGCGCAGATCGCAACCCGGGTAGCGAGGGGAATGATCGACATGGTTTTGTTTTTTAGAGACCCGTTGGACAAACACCCGCACGAACCCGATATTGCAACACTAATCCGCTTATGCGATGTGCATAATGTACCGCTAGGGACGAATCAAGCAACGGCTACATTGTTGATTGAATCACTTCAATAGCGACAATTTCCTTGCGCGACCGCTTTGGGTTTTCCCTGCTTTGCAATCCGGGTTGCGGGTGTGATGACTGAGGGACTTTTATATTTAAAGACCAGTTTTACTCTCAGCGATTAAAATCTTCGTCCTATTGTAACGCTCAGAGAATTATATACAGGATTGTTTTCTACACTTATTGTTGCTGCGTAGCTGTATTGGAGACCAAGGGCAAAACCGCCTTTTCTGAACTTCACCCCGGGGCTCACATTATATCCTACGATAGGATCAAAAGCAGGGACAGTAAAATAACCAAATTGTTGCGTTGAGATATCTCTGGCCAACATACTAAAACCACTGGATACATTCAGCTCCAGCCCCATGTCTCGCTCAAATTTTACCAGACCGGTATAACCAGGGTTTAATAGGAGAATGTCAATTCCTGCTTTTTCTTGCATATTAACCCGAGGAGCGATCCATGTCATTTGCAATCCATGAACATATTTTTTTTCACGATCACCGAAATAGAATTTCGACCCCATTGTAAAACCAAATACAGGAATCACTTCAGAATACCTTCCCGTATTTGAAATTTCTGTATTACCGAATCCAACGGCGTAGGGAACTGTTGTTCCCGAATATTCAGTTCGCTCAAAAGACACGACACCAATATTTCCGTCGATAAAGAAGCCGTTACTGACCAAAACCTCTTTCGGCTTTCGCGGCTCTTTTTTCTTTTTTTCTTCAACAGACTTTGATTTTTCCTTTAAAGGGGAATATTCTTCAACTGTTCCATCCGAGTACTTAACGCGATTTACAAGGGAAATCCTGGTTGTATATAAGGGGCCGCTTTCGCTATTATGGCGCTTGTATTTTAGTGTGTTGTAATCAACCTCAAGCACTTTCGCCTCTACCTTTCTACCATCTGTAAACGTAATAACATCCTGGGCGGATAAAAATCCACTCACCACACACAAAACCGTTATCACCAATACGAACTTCAAATTAACTGCTGTAATTCTTTTACTTAGCTTTTCCATTTTTAAATAGTTTAAAAGTTATACTCCAAATGTAGGTTCATAAAACCCGAATGGAATACTGAATAGCACAAGCAATAAAACCCCAGTTGCGAAATTCACAACTAAGGCCGTGGTGGCGAAATCAAAAAAGAAAACAATATTCGTTACTAAACAGAAATTAGTAACTTTCCCGGAACCACTAAAAAACAACCAATGAAAAAGCACCTTAAAATTATGTCGCTGGTAATTGCTTTTGCACTGCTGGCGACTTCGTGTGGCGGAGATGAAAACGACAACACCGGCATGGATGCAACCACGAATGGAGAAGAAATGGCGCAATCTGAATTTGCCGATATAGCCGATTTATCGGGTCAGAAAACTTTCACAACAGAAGAGTTTAACAGGGTAATCTTATTTTTAGAAGAACGAGAAGTAATACTTACAGGATACCCCAACGCCTATCGGCTGGGCGAAGGCGAAGAAACCGAGTTTATTCCCAACCGTACAGAAATGATTGACGGCATTGATAATTCAGTAGATAATTGCAGCATACGAATCAAATTCAAAAATGAAGAAGAAACGAAAATGATGCACATTGGGGATCTGTTTGGGGTTAAAGGAACACTTTCCATTTCTTATTCAGTTAGCCAGAAATGGGGGAATACCACGGCAATACAAGTAAAAGATGCAGAATTCATAGATGATGCAGAGCAAAAAGGAGGAGCTGCTGCATCGTTTGAGGATATTGACCTTGAAGAACAAATCTTTTGTGGCGATCTGTTTGCAATAATAGACAAGCATTACGAGACCCTATCGAAAAAGAAGGTTGAAATTTCAGGGAGGTACCTTTCCACAACGACATCCAAAAGCAATGACGGAGAAATATTAGAGATAAGAGTGGACCTGGGAGATTACGACAACAAGGTCGGGTGCGAAATGAAAGAAGAAACAGACAGCGAATCTTTAAGCGCAAAAAGACAGGCAGGTAAAAATGTTGTGATTGAAGGAAAATTTTCTGGGATTACTTTTGGAAACCCCAGAGTAAGTGGCGGAGTTGTTAAGTGACATGAATCAATTGACCAGCCTTAAGAATTAAAAAAGCCCACCGTTAGATGGGCTTTTTTACTGATGCAAAATAATTTATTGCTTGATGAATCTGATCGTTTCTAATTTAAGCTCTGATTTAATGTGTACAAGATAAACACCATTCGTGAGCGTTTCAATATCAATATGGAGCTCTGTATTGTTTACACTTCGGAATTCCAACATGGTTTTTCCAGCCAGATCAGAAACTGTAACGCGATCAAATTTTTCACCTGTAATTGTTACAATCGAGCTTGAGGGATTAGGAAATAGCACAAATGAACTGAAACCATCTTCTTTCAAGTCTAGGTATCCATCCACACCGTCGCAATTTTCATCAATACCGTTGCCGATAATTTCAGTTGCCCCGGGATAGACAGAATTGTCTGTATCATCGCAATCATCATTTGTTGTTGAATATCCAGACCCTGGATTTGCGCAAAGAGAAACTCCCGGATCGTTTTCGTCTCCGTATCCGTCATCATCGCCATCCACATAATAATCGGTGAAGGTTAATCCATCGTCGATCAAGAAATTACAATCGTTGTCTAAGCTGTCGCATATTTCAGTTGCTCCTGGATTTATTGAACTGTTGGCATCGTTACAATCAGTACTGTTTGTTGAATAGCCTGCCCCTGGATTTGCGCAAAGAGAAATCCCTGGAAGACTTCCGTCGCCATAACTATCTCCATCGCTATCGACATAGTAGGTTGTAAATGTTAAGCCGTCGTCGATAAGTGAATTGCAATTGTTGTCGACACCATCGCACACTTCTGTTGCTCCCGGATTTATTGCACCATCAGCATCGTTACAATCTGTATTGTTTGTAGAATAGCCTGCTCCCGGATTTGTGCAAAGCGAAGTTCCGGCATCGTTGATATCTCCATAACCGTCGGTGTCTCCGTCGACATAGTAGGTTGTAAACGTTAAGCCGTCGTCGATAAGTGAATTGCAATTGTTGTCGACACCATCGCACACTTCTGTTGCTCCCGGATTTATTGCACCATCAGCATCGTTACAATCTGTATTGTTTGTAGAATAGCCTGCTCCCGGATTTGTGCAAAGCGAAGTTCCGGCATCGTTGATATCTCCATAACCGTCGGTGTCACCATCGACATAATACGTTGTGTACGTAATGTTATCGTCGATAATTGAATTACAATCGTTATCTACACCATCACACAGTTCTGGTGCGCCTGGATATGTTGTATTTTCGTTATCGTCGCAATCTGTATTGTTTGTAGAATAGCCTGCTCCCGGATTTGCACAGAGCGATTGCGCAGCACCCGCTCCAAATCCATCACCATCACCATCGACATAATAGTTGGTAAATGTCAGTCCGTCGTCGACAAGTGAATTACAATTGTTGTCCACTCCATCACACACTTCTGTTGCACCCGGATTTATTGCACCATCGGTGTCGTTACAATCCGTATTGTTGGTAGCGTATCCTGCACCCGGATTTACACAGAGCGATTGCGCAGCACCCGCACCATATCCGTCCCCGTCGCCATCGACATAATAATTGGTAAATGTCAAACCGTCGTCGATAAGTGAATTGCAATTATTGTCGATACCATCGCACACTTCTGTTGCACCCGGATTTATTGCACCATCGCCGTCGTTACAATCTGTATTGTTGGTAACGTATCCTGCTCCTGGGTTTGCACAGAATGATTGCGCAGCACCCGCGCCAAATCCATCACCATCACCATCGACGTAATAGTTTGTAAATGTCAGTCCGTCGTCGATAAGTGAATTGCAATTATTGTCGATACCATCGCACACTTCTGTTGCGCCCGGATTTATTGCACCATCGCCGTCGTTACAATCTGTATTGTTAGTAACGTATCCTGCTCCCGGATTAGCACAGAAAGATTGCGCAGCACCCGCCCCAAAACCATCACCATCACCATCGACATAATAGTTTGTAAATGTTAATCCGTCGTCGATAAGTGAATTGCAATTGTTGTCCACCCCATCGCATACTTCTGTTGCCCCCGGATTTATTGCACCATCGGTGTCGTTACAATCTGTATTGTTGGTAACATAACCTGGACCTGGACTTGCGCAAAACGAAGTTCCGGTATCGTTTATATCTCCATAATTATCCCCGTCGGTATCTACATAGTACGTTGTAAAGGTCAAACCTTCGTCAATTAAAGTATTGCAATTGTTGTCTACCCCATCGCATACTTCTGTTGCACCCGGATTTATTGCACTGCTACCGTCGTTACAATCTGTATTGTTGGTAACATAACCTGGACCTGGACTTGCGCAAAACGAAGTTCCGGTATCGTTTATATCTCCATAATTATCCCCGTCGGTATCTACATAGTACGTTGTAAAGGTCAAA
>Ga0315334_10002521_pt1 | contig 11451 bp, 19 predicted proteins | sample M150034915metaG_FD_205555 | JGI IMG/M metagenome (GOLD analysis project Ga0315334, IMG submission 205555) | Ammonia-oxidizing marine archaeal communities from Monterey Bay, California, United States - M1 500m 34915 | ecosystem: Environmental > Aquatic > Marine > Intertidal zone | place: USA... | reverse complement strand
ATATATGAAAAAGTCCGAAGAATTACTTAACCAAATGATCGAGATTGCGAAAGCAGAAGATTTGAAGCTTAAGGAAAAGGAAACTAAAGGAAACGGTTCGCGTACCGTTGGAGAAAGCTGGATGACTTTTCATTTGAGGCTCCTCAAAGAGCTGCTTGAGCGAGAAAAATGAATCTTAAAGCCAAAATAATAAACCCATTCGAAAGAAAAGCTAGAGTGACCTGTTCGATGTGCGAGCTGTCTTATTTGGCGAGAAACTACGTAATCCTTTATGAGAACGAGAAGGTCGCGTTTTTTAAGATGAAAGTCCCAAGCCAACGTCTTAAAATATATTGTCATGATTGTTTATATAAGGCTGTTCATAATGGGATGGGGGTTCTTAAGGAATTAAAGCTAGAGATGCATTTGATTGACCATACTGTGAATTTACTCTTTTCTAAATGATTTTGTTATTTATTTCCTGTTAGATTAATGTAAGATTATAAAACATGGATTATTCTGTTTTAAAAGAAGAAAACCTTATTAAAGAAAGTCAACGCGGAGACACAAAAGCCTTCGATGAGATCATACGCCGAAACTCAGAATATGTTTTAGGATGGACGGCAAAAATGGCTAAAGACCCGTTTGTTGTCGAGGAGCTCTTTCAAATAACTATGATAAAATGCTGGAAAAATATTGAGAAATTTAAAGGAGACTCCAAGTTTAAAACTTGGGCCTGCGCGGTAGCTCGTAACCTATTCATAGACGAATACAGAAAGAAAAGAAGACAGAAGGAAGAATCCTTAGATGAAATCATTTCTAACGGACAAGAGAGATTAACGTTTCCTTGCTCGAATCCAGACTTCTTGAAAAAATACAAGAACGAAGACTTAGGTGTTTTCTTAAGTATAGTGATGAGCAAACTATCGGAAGACCATAGCAGCGTTCTGCGTTATTTCGCTGTAGACGGGCTTAGTTATCAAGAAATATCTAAAATAGAGAAATGCTCCGTAGGCACAGTTATGTCTAGACTTTTTTACGCTAGAAAAAAAGCTCAAGAACTAGTAAGAACAAATAAGAACAACAAAATTTATAGTAATGATTAACAGTTTAATTTGCGAATACCCGCTTCCGCTGCCCCCTTCTGTTGTAGACGGACACGAAGACTTTAAGGACGTCGTATGGGATGAACACACTTTCTATACCTCTTCTTTTTTTGATATGGAAGGGATAATGGGCTCTTCGACTTATACAATAACCTCAGACGGTCAATTTTACAAAGAGTCCATAGAAACAGAAGTCGCTGTGGATGAAAACGGTAAACTGTATTCTAAGGAGAAAAATAAAGGGATAGAAAAGCAGGACTTCACGGGGTTGATATTTTTTGGATCAGAAATACTAGGAGAAGACAAAGATCATTCAATAGACTTTAAAGCTCTTTTCTACAAAGGAGAACTAAAGGAATTAGATTTAGAGGAGTACAAGGAGCACAGCAATGAGAAAAGGAAAGCCGCTATGGCTGAAATTTCCGAACACTTTAAAAAAGAAACAGATAGGCAGAGTTCGTTAGGATACATGATATTGCTTCCCTTTAAGAGGGTTGCTTTTTTTGTTATCGCCATGATTAAGTGGGTCATGTTTAGGCTTTTTAACCTTTTGATTAAGATGGAGTCGTGGATCACGAAATAACAAAAGCTAATCCAGAAATTTTTTTAGATGCTTGCAGGTTTGATGTACCGGCGAAGTACATTTACGCGCACGCGTTAGAAAACAATACAAATTTAGATTTTGCTTACAACCTATATAAAGATCATATAAAAGTCTGGAATAACTGTAGACACGGGGACGGAAAAAGAGGCATACAAGAATATGTGGACGCATTCAAAAGTCTACTACACTCCATAAAAACGGAAGGGTTTAATCCAAATAAATCTCTAATCAATGTGACGAAAGACTTAAAGTTACTTAACGGTGGTCACCGAGTAGCCGCTTGCCTTTTGTACGGAAAAGAAGTGTGGTATGCGGTTGGAGCCCATCAACAAGCGGGGTCTGGATCGGGGCAGACTGACGCGAATTATGAATACTTCAAAAATAAAACCAACTTTGTTCCCGGGGGGTTGCCTGAGAAGTGGTGTGACGCAATTGCTGTAGAATATCTTCGTCTCAAACCCAATACGTTTATGGTTACAATTTCTCCCAAAATAATTAGTGGTCATTCCGAAGTAGAAGGAGTATTAAAACAAAGATCTAAAATATTTTATAAAACTACGCGCGGAGATGCGGTCGTCTACGTAATAACAACGAAAAATAAAGAAGATATAAAATATATAGAGGAGGATATTCACTTACACAGCTCGTCAGTTATGTTCACAGCCCTCGATCAAGAAAGCAAAGACAGACGAACGGATGAAGTATTAAAAGTTATAAAACATATAACTGCAACTGATTCCCCAACGGATTTTACGATTTCACATGGCAACGGTAAAGGGTACGTTTCGGGATACCATTCTGTTAAAATACTAAACCAAAAATATGTTGGTCAAAGAAATGACGATGTTCGGTTGGAGTTAGTGCCTGAAAAATTTAAAGATAAAACGGTTCTTGATTTAGGTTGCAATTGTGGAGGGACATTACAAACTATAGCAGACGACATTAAACGAGGGATAGGGTTAGACTATGACCATAGATGTATTAACGCCGCTAATTTAATAAGCAAAACCAATGGATTTAAAAATTTAGATTATTATGTATTCAATTTACAAGAAGACCCATTTGATTTAATTGACTGCTTCATACAGGGGGACAAGGTAGATTGGTGTTTTATGTTGTCCATCTCACAGTGGATTCGTAATTGGGAAGAAGTTCTTGCATATTGCGCAAGGATTTCAGATAACCTTCTGTACGAGACAAATTGCGATAACAGACACCAAAAACAAATAGACTACTTAAAAACGCTGTACGGGGAAGTGACCGTAGTTAGTACGGTGTCTAATGATGATCCAAAATGGAAGAATAGAACATTAATAGTATGTAAAAATGAGATACGAATGGGCAAATAGCCTAGCTAACGACATGCCTATCGAATGGGTCGATAAATCGATAGATATATACGCTGCTTATGATAAAGTGTTGTCTGATGTAGCGCCGACTGGGAAGATACTAGGAGTGGGTGAAAGCGCTAAACGCACATCAACATTAAATTACCCTTATTTTCGTTCAAATCTTGATAAAGTTGATTGCGTAGGGTTGCAGCCCGTACATTCTGAGTGCGGAAAATATGAGCATATTGATATAAAATACGGTAATGCGCACAACATGGAATGGCCATCTTCGTTTTTTGATTGTGTAATTAGCTTCACTCATATGGAGCACGACCCAGAGTTTTGGTTGTCTTTAGAAGAAATGAAGCGTGTTTTAAAGAAGGATGGCCCGTTAATAGTTGCAGTTCCCGGATTTATTTATTCGCCTTCGACTTTTTTATCTCAGGCTTCAATTAATGGATGCGTGGGAAACGGAACGATTACTTACGAGAACCACGGAAATCCAGACTGTTATAGATTTAGCGGCCATTGGTTTGAATATGTGGTATTTAAAAAGAATCAATTTCATAAGCCTTCAGTTATAGTAGCAAGCCAACCACCCAGATTAATAGGCGTAGGATATAAATCATAATGAACATTATAATTCTAGCAGCAGGCCCACCAAAGCCAAATAGAAATAGGCATTTAGAAGTGTTTAACGGTGAGGCTCTTATAGATACAGTTATTAAAGGTTGCAGGCGTGAAAGAACAAAATTATACGTGGTCATTGATTCAGAAAACGCCAAACTAAGAGATTACGCAAAAAATATACAAGGCGTACATATACTTACCCCGAAGGATAAAAAAATACGTAGCACTTTTGAAATAGCTCTTTCCCCAGAAGGGGATTGTATTATGGCTTGTGGAGACTTGATAGGCTTGCGGGAGGGGGACGCAGGTAAATTTGTCGACTCAGAGCACGAATGCGCTTTAACCGGTTTAACTAAATATAAATGGGGCGGGGTCCATAGAAATAACTTAGTTAGAAGGGGTGACGTAGGGGATTGTCTTTGGAAGATATCTGAAAAATATAAATCTGATTTCTTAAGCGAACATAACCTCAAGAATGCATTGGAGTATCACGATAAGTTTTATCCGGGCAGGATACCCAGCCAATTCGTTTACAATGACATTGGCACACACATGACCTATGCGTTTTTTGACAAAATTTGGGGTGACCCCAATTGTAACTCTTTCGAAGAAAAAGGTTTAGTGTTTTTTGATCATTACGTATGGAAAGATAATGACTAATGAAACGTGTTTACGCAGATATGGTCGGAGATTTATTTCATATTGGTCATATTAATATGTTTAAACAGGCAAGAGAATTAGGTGACCACTTAATTATCGGCATTCACTCAGACAAAACTGTGGAATCTTACAAAAAAACACCTACCATTTCCGAAAAGGATAGGTATGAAATAATTAGAAACTGTAGGCTAGTAGATGAAGTTATTGAAGATGCTCCACTGGTAATAACCGAAGAGTACCTGCTTAAGCACGATATAAGTCTTGTTGTACATGGAGATGATGAGCGGTACGATTCTTTTTATAAAGTTCCTATAGACATGGGTATAATGAGATATGTAGAGTACACGAAAGGAACGTCAACTACTGAAATTTTAAATGAAATTAATTGTATCAATTAAATCTTCTCCCAAATTTATAGGAAGACAAGAGGCGATAAGGGAGACTTGGGGCAAGGCATTTATCGAACATGGTGCTGAAGTTTTTTTTACTATATCTGACCAACAATGCACAAAGCCTTATCTTGTTGAAGGACCAGACGCCATGCTTTATGATGGGCGTATCGTTCCCCACCCAAAATTTGCCACGCTTCATGTTCCCGGTCTTGACCAACATAGTGGTTTAACGAACCGTATGATTTGGTTAATGAGCTATCTTAAAAATCGTGAGTTTGATCATGTCGTCACAATAGATGATGACGTAAGCGTAAATGTTCCATTATTTATGACGTTACCTTGGCGTGAGGCAGAAATGTATGGAAATAACAATGGGGGCTACTTAGCTGGCTGTTGCACAGTTTGGTCAAAAGAGGCCACAAACAAATTCGTTAGTTGGGGTAGTCATGAAGATGTGTGTGTAGGTCAGATGGCTAGATGGTACAAGATAAAACCTACCCCTGCTAAGCCCGTAAACGGTGCATTTAGCAACCCAATTCGTCCATGGCTTTGGGAAAAGAAAACCCTCCAAAAGCACAAATTACCCGACAGCGGGAGGCACATTTTACAAGAAGGTGTGGCTGTTCAGCATTACAATAGAAGCCCAGAAGAAATAAGGGAAAACCATAGAAGGCTTACGCGCCCAACTAATAAATTAAATGCAGCTTTAAAATTGTTTGACGGAGTATTATGTATTAATTTAAATAATAGAAAAGATAGATGGGACGAGCAAACCAAACAGTTTAGCAAATACGGAGTCGAAGGCCTTATTGAACGTTTATCAGCGATTGACTTACGTAATCAATACGCTGGCACTACGTATGACGTAAAACGGGGGCGTTATTCCAACATAGGTAATGCTGGGTGTATACTATCTCACCTTAAAGCTATTAAGCTTGCAAAAGATCGTGGCTGGAAAAACGTTATGGTGTTCGAAGATGATGCCACGTTTATTGATGATAACGTTAAATACGCAGAAGATAGCGTCAGAAATGTCCTAGATAGGGACTGGGAAGTTTTTTACTTTGGTGCGACGTACTTATCACCAATGTTGCGGGTCACTGATCGTTTACTAATGGTTGACCGTGGGGCTTACGCTACTCACGCAATATGTTATAACAATAAGGTGTTTGACAAAATCATTAACGAAATTCCATCAGACCCTTCAAGTATATTTAAAGCTATAGACTCTAATCAATCTGACGAACCAATAGCGATTGATGTATACCTTAGGCGTGTGTTAAGCCCTCAAAAAACGTTTGCGTCTGATCCAATTATGTCAGTGCAGAAAGATGATTTTAGTGATATTACTTGCAGTTCTGAGGTCGGAATGACTCAGATGCAGTTAAATTCCTTTAATCAATTTAGACCACTTTAATTCCATCTTTTAAAGTCCTTCAGCCTTCCTAAAATACCTAGAGTGTTTTCGCATCTTATGTTATCAACCTTAATAGTCTTTGGATAATTTACTTCTAGCAAGGGGTTTTCTGATTCCGATCTCCTATCAATTCTTACCCCTTCTTCTTCCCACTCGGGTTGGACAAAATCTTCAACAAAATCAAACCATCCATGTTTTTTTAATAAATTGAAATAATGATCAATGTCTTCCTTTCGAGCCTCTAAAAGCACACTATAATCAAGGTCTTCCTTAGCTATCATAGTAATATACCTGAAATATAAACCCTCATCGTAAGATAAACTAGAAACAATAATCAAATTCATATAATATATTACACATGGACAGAGCACTAGTAACAGGCGGATGTGGCTTCATAGGGAGCCATCTAGTTGATGCGTTAATAAAAGATCACGTTCAGGTTTGCGTGGTAGATGACCTTTCCGCTACAGAGAATGAAACATTTTACTTCAACCCTTCAGCTTCATACCATAAATTTAATATTCTTGATAAAGAAAAACTTGGAGATATTTTCGAGAACTTTAAACCGAACGTGGTGTTTCACCTTGCCGCGAGATCAAGGATACAGAGAGCTATAGAAAACCCAGAAGGCACTTGTGACGTGAATTTCAATGGTACTTGCAATATCCTTCAGGCTTCTCGAAATAATGACGTAGATAGAGTAGTATTCTCTTCCACCTCTTCTATTTACGGGCTGAAAAATTCTTGCCCACTAAAAGAGGGTATGCCAAAGGATTGCCTTAACCCATATTCCATTAGCAAAGCAGCAGCGGAAGACTTATGTAAAATGTACTACAACCTTTTCGGTTTAAAAACGGTGATTTTTAGATATTTTAATGTTTATGGAGAACGACAGCCGCTTAAGGGGCAATATGCGCCAGTGATAGGTATTTTTTACAGACAAAAAGCTAACGGTCAAAACATGACCATTGTTGGTGACGGCACACAAACCAGAGACTTCACTCATGTAAGTGACGTTGTTGCCGCAAACCTTCTGGCCGCAAATACAGACGACGAAGAAAATTATGCGGAAGTTTTTAACGTCGGGTCAGGGAAGAATCATTCTGTATTAAATATCTCAGAGATTATAGGGGGTGCTACGGAATTTTTACCCGAAAGAGTGGGTGAAGCGAGAGAAACACTAGCGGATCTCTCAAAAATCAAAGAAAAACTCGGCTTTTCCCCCAAAATAGATTTAGAAAATTGGCTTAATGAAGAAAATAATAATTTAAGTAATTATGCCTCGTAAAAAGAAAAAACAAGAATCCACTTTCGCCAGTACGGATGGGAACTCTGATGCTTCCAAGCGGAAGCACAGGGCAAAAGTGAAAGAGCTAAACTCTCCTCCACCCCGAACGTCAACGTACGATAAAAAGACTGGTAAACAGGTTTCTGCCGCAAATAAGATTGCTTCTGATTCGACTTCAGAAACGTACCAATGGATCGAGGATACTGGGGGCAAAAACGTAAAAGTAAAGCAGAGAAAATACATGAAAGATCATGCGACACCGATGCGTGAAGACGATTGGGTTTCCATAAACGGAAGCACTTGTAAGATTAATAGGGAGAAGTTCGACAAGAACTATGACGAGATTTTTGGCAAAAAGGAACGAGGGGCGGCGACAGGCAAATTCAAAAAATTCAAGAAAACGTATTAATTATGGCAGGAAAAGGAGATAAGCCTAGACCAGTAAACAAGAAGAGGTTCGACGAGAACTATGAGGTTATTTTTGGCCCCAAAAAGAGAGGCAAAAAGAGAGGCAAAAGGAGTCCTCAAAACTTTTTTAAAGAAATCTATTGACATAAAATAAATAACTGGTATATTAGAAACATGAAGACGATGATCTACCAGAACTTAAAAGGCGAAAAGCACCTGTATCAAATCGAAGACCCAAATCCTGCTGAAATTTTCGGTAACAAGAAAGAAAGAGTAGAAGACAAGGGTTTCAAGGCTAAGTGCCTAAACCGAGACAATCAATGGCGTTCATTCAGGTATGATGGCGTTATCGCAATGAGTTAATAATATGCAAGTAGTAGTAGTTTACAATTCAAAAAAGAAATGCCTAGAAGTTAAGGGCAGTAAACGAGCACGAGCATACGGCGATAAACCTGTGGTGCTGAAACGTACCCACGCCTTGCACATGGGGGATGTCTCTATCACCAAGCGAACCCTTACGGGTTGCGTAGATTTAAACGAGATACATTCTCTAGAGGAGAAGAAGTCTCCTCGTCCCAAGTGGAAGCACCAAGTTCAGGTAAATAAAAAGAGAAAATTTGTAAATTTAAAAGACGGGAAAGATATTGATCAATATCATCCCAGAGTTTTTTTAGAAGACTCTAAAATATTTGTTCTTTAAAATAATTTCGCTGGTTGATCGCCAGTGAAGGGTGTGACCGAATAAACTGCTGTCGCGGCAGTTAAGGTACAGGGCTTATAAGCAGGAGATTACCTTCTCTGGGGGCTTATAAGGGCTGGTTCAAAGTAGGGTTTCCACACGAAACTCAAGCTGTGACTCCGAAACGATGGAGGTAAATGAGATTCCTCCCACCCATTAATTTTGAATGGTAGCGATGAGATAGTTCATCTTCATCGATTAGAACTAAACCTAACTCTACGCCGAGACCCATTCTACCTAAAAGGCGACGTAAGTCTGGAGATTCTTGCGTCGTCTTTTTTGTTGGTTTTTTATAAAAAAATGTTATCATTTAACCATGAAGGAAGAGTTTCTTATTTCGTGCGGAGAATGGAAGGACAAGGTAGTTGTTGATAGGGGTATTTTTAATAACTACAAAGACGCCTGTTTTGAGGCGGCAACAAAAAGCTTTGAAAAGTATTTTAAAACAAAATCAATAAAAGAAAGAAGCTTAACCACCTGTGTCGTTCGGCCATCTAAAACGCCAAATAACAAAAATGATTATTTAATTTTTCCGCCCAAGCTATACGAGAACATAGGGTTTCATGTTGTGAACGAATATTTTAAAAAAATAAATCATGGGTGAATTTAGGCAAATAGTTAAAGATACCTTAATCATGTATTCTCATGATAATGACGCTCAAGCTATAAACATGACTTCTGAAGTAAGTCAAGACTTGTTATCCAAGGAAATTGAGGACAGAATAAAGGCTAAATTTCACATATTCAGAATCAACAGATTACTTACCGGAGATTCACCCAAGCCCAGCGAATAAGTAGATGAACGAAAAAGAGCGGGATTTAAGAAAAGCTGCTGAAGAATGCAGCGAATTAGCTACTATTCTTATTCAACAGCTTAATAAACCTCACAAGAACTTCTCCAAACACGTCATTGAAGAAGTGGGTGATGTTTTGTTTCGGGTTGAAAATTTAAGAAAACATTTTGATTCTGACGCTATATCTCATAGAATAGATATGAAGAGGAAGAGAAATGAACAAAAAGGCAAATAAATATTTATTATTATTAATTTGCGGTTGTTTATTGTTGACAGCCTGTAGAGTTCTAGAAGCTACTTGGGAAATCCCCAAAGCTATCGTTGGCGTTCCTGTAGCTGTAGGCGAAAGTCTAGGAATTGTGGAGCCTGAAGATAAAACTCAGGAAAAAGTTATCAACGGTAAAATTGTTCAAGTAAACTCCGATGGCGAAGTCGTAACCACAACAAATAAGGGGCGTAAAATAAACGTGGGTTATTTAGTTTGGTGGGTTGCGGTTTTTACTGCGATAGCGTTAGGAATTAGGCATTTTATAAAAAGGCGTTATGAATAGACGAGATTTCATTAAAACAGTACCTCTTGCTGCTTCCCTGCCAGCAATAGCGATTACATGCAAATACGAGGACGACGAAAAGGGGCCAGAGAAAGAGTCCATGTGGAAAAGGTGGGACTATAGAGTCTACTGCTATGAACGGGAGCAAGGCGAATGGTGCTTTAGTAAAAACATTCGAGGCAGCTTTGCCCATCAGAGAGAGTATATGACTTTTGAGGATGAGCAAATGTGGCCTTACGCTGGCTGGATGGATCAAGGTAAATTACATTTTGCATCTTTTGATGACGCTACTGATTTTGTTGACTGCCACGTTAGAACTAAAGATGACATTAACCTTATAGATTCTATTTATGATGTTTATTTCATCAGTAGAAGAGACCCAGAAAGAGAAGTGGAAATAAAAGTAGCTCACTACTGGTTCAATGGAGACACAGGAAGAACAGTCATGTGGGAGCAGGACGGATTTAATCGCAAAACCGGAGAAGGCTTAACAGATTGGAGTAGAGTGGAGTGCGCGTAAATGAGACTATTACAGCTATCAAAAGTAAGCGACAACGCTATTGCAAGCGTTATGGATTCTTTCGACAGACTGCCTTACACTGATCATAAAGACGGCAAGTATAGATTACGTCGATATTCAGCCATAGAAGTTAGAACATCTTTTTGGAACGCAAAAGAGGAGGCTGAAATTTCAATTTTAGATGCTTCAGAATTTACGCAAGACGAGAAGTGGAACAAGCATCAAGGAGGCATGGCTAGAAAATTTGAACCCATAGAAGAAAAGGTCTTACAGAGCGAAGGATTTAAGGAGATTTGCCTTTCTTTTAAAAAATATTTTAATATGGTGGGTGGTCAGGAGGTAGAGGTGCACCAGATGAGAGTTCGCACTTTAGACGAGGAGGTGTGGACTCAGGTCGCACCAGAGGGGGTTCACCAAGATGGATATGATTATATTTCAGTTGTGGGAGTCGATAGACACAATATAGAAGGAGGAGAATTATCGGCCTATTTAAGTAAAGACGAGGATCACTTTTTAAAATACGCTTTAGACTCGGGAGAAATGTTAATGCTTGATGACAGCAAACTATGGCACAACGCTTCACCGATAAGAAGGACCACGGCTGCGGTTGGTTATGGCGACTGGTTTGTTCTAACAGCGAGGGTAGATAAATGACGCCTATAGAATACATAAAATACGCTAAGCTTGAAAAAGAAAAAGCTCAGGCAATGGCGCAAGAATGGACGCCCAAGGGTGACAAAAAGCTGAAGACTTTTATTAAAGAGATGGAGCCTTTTAAGCTTCACCAAGAAGACGTACCGTTAATAATAAAATTCATAGAAAACCCCAAGTACAAAACCTCTAAACTGTTTACTGGTGCCGTAGATTTATTCACTCATGACTGCATCCATGCGTTACTTGGAAGAGGGTTGTTGCCAAAAGACGAAGCGTTCGTAATTGGATATACGATGGGTAGCGGCAAGCAAATGGCTCGCTGGAGAAGAAATTTATTTATGTTTTGCGCTAAATATTTATACCCAGAAGGGTATAAGT
>Ga0315334_10002520_pt1 | contig 11451 bp, 8 predicted proteins | sample M150034915metaG_FD_205555 | JGI IMG/M metagenome (GOLD analysis project Ga0315334, IMG submission 205555) | Ammonia-oxidizing marine archaeal communities from Monterey Bay, California, United States - M1 500m 34915 | ecosystem: Environmental > Aquatic > Marine > Intertidal zone | place: USA... | reverse complement strand
AAATCTTCTCTTCGTAATAAAATTTCTTCCCAGACATCTTTTAATTTTTCCTCAACATCTGTTTTTATCCACCAATCGTCATCTCTTTTTACTCTTACTACAGAACTATATTCTAATTTCCAATATATTTCTTCAATGTATGTATTTAATTCTGTTGATTTTTTATCTAACCATTCTAATTGTTCATCGGTATTTAATTCAAATGGAGGATAAAAATATTTTGATTTCCATTCGTTATTTTCATATATTCGTAATTCTCCAATTATTCCTTTTTCTAAACCTAAATAATTTCTTCTATCATGAGGAACTTTAATATGATTAATATCAAATGTTAATGGTAATATATCTAAATATTCAAAATCATCTATTTCAAATTCATCTTCTCTATATTCTTCTTCACTAGAATATTCTGTAATTTTACATTCTACAAAATCACATATATCTAATTGACATACTTGTAATTGTGTTTGCATTTGAACCCAATAATGATCTGGTACTATCCCTGTTATTTTTCTTCTTGAAGGACATTTTATTTCTAACATTATTCCCGTTGTTGATATTCCGTCAGGTGATGCACCCAATATATCAATTTTTGGATGTTGAATTAATCCAAATTCATCTACTTTAAGATTATATCTAGTTTCATAGATTTGATTTGCTATTTCTTCATATTTTTGTCCATGAAAAGTATATTTATTTCCTTTAAATGGTGCTGCCATACCACATTTTTTTCTAATAATTTGATTTTTACTTGTATATTTAGAATATCCCAAAATTGCTCCTATATCAGAAGCAGTTAACATATGTTTTCTTATTTCAAACCATTCTTTTGATAATTGTTCAGGTTGATTTAATTTTTTTAAAAATTTTACTTTTTCTTTTAATATTTTTTCTTTCATTTCTTTTAATCTTTTTATACTATTTTCATTTTCTTCTATTAATATATTAATCCCTTTAATTTTTTTATCATAAAAATTATAATGTTTTTGAACATTTTCTTTATTTTTTTTTTTTAATATTTTTTCTTTCATATCTATAAATTTTTTAAAAAAATAAATATAATTAATTTCATCTTCTTTATTTTCTTGACTATATTTTTCATAAAAATTTATTATATTTTCATAAGTTAATTCTTCATTCATATTTAATATATTTATTTTTTCATTATTAATAAATTTTATAAATTTATTATTAATTAGTTTCATCAGCTATAAATATATCATTGTTACTATCATCTATATCATTATTATCTTGTTTTTTATTATTATATTTAAACATACATTTTTTATAAATAGTATTTAATATTAATATAAATGTTGTAGATAATGATCCTAATAATCCTAATTCCCACATATCTCCCCCAACAGCCATTCCTATTGCCGTTGCTACCCATAAACTAGCAGCTGTATTTATTCCTTTAACAAAATTATCTGATTTATATACTGTTGCTGATCCTAAAAAACCCATTCCTGATACTATTTGGGCGGCTATTCTTGTTACATCTCCTTCGTCATTTTTTTCTTGAATTTTTATTGATAATATTGTAAACATACATGAACCTACTCCTAATAATATATGTGTAGTAATTCCGCCTGGATGTGAACGAAATTCTCTTTCTATAGAGGGTATTAATGTTAATAAAATAGCTAAACTTATTTTAATTAATGATTCAAAAAAAAATTCCATTAAAATTATATAAATTGTTTATTATACTAATAATATTAAATTTTAATAAATTTTTTATTTTATATTTCATCTGTACTTTCATCACATAAATCATTCACTATAATTTCTTCTATAATTTCTTGACAAAAATCATCTACTATTTCATCTTGAATTTTATTTAATTTTTCATTTAAATCTGTTTGTATTAATTTATTTTCAATATCTTTAACTTCTGTTTGTGTTGAAAAATTTTTTGTTTTTAAATTAGTTTGACTTGATTGATCACAAGTAATTTTTAATCTTATTCTTTTACCATTTTGAATCTCTTGATCTTTTTGTTCTACACGAAAAATATTACAATCGATTTTTTTTAAATCAATAATTTCTTTATTATTGATAAATTCCTCATATAAACTATTTAATTGTATTTTTAATACATCTTTTAATATTATTTTATTTCTTTTATATTCTAATAATGTATATTCAAAACGATCGATTAATTGTTTTGGAATACTATGCATGTTTTTATTAATTATCATATCATTATATTTCGCATATGTTATATCATTTTCATTAAATTTCCTATCATTTAAAAATAACCACCACATATATCTATTAAAATCTTCTTTAATGATTTCCGATGGTGTATTTTTATAAAAGAAAATAAATTTCCAATTAATATAATTTTTATAAATATGTAAATCATCTAAAGTAAAATTATAATGTTCACTTAATATATCCCATTCTAAATCTTCTTTAAATTTTTCTAAATGTTTTGTTGTTAAATTTTTATTTAATGATAAATCATGGAAATTAATATATTCTTTGAAATATGTTATAAATTTAATTGTTAAATCATCATTTAAACTAATATAATTCCAATTTAGATTTAATTGTGATATATCTACTTTTAATTCTTTTATTCGAGTAATTAATTTATTTTGTTCATTATTTCGTAATTTATTACAAAAATAATCTTCTGTTATAATTTTTTTATTTTTTTTTAATATATTATATTTAATATATCCTTTTAATGTCATTTTTATTAATTAATAATAATAAATTTTAATTTAAAAATATATTAATATAAAAGGGATATATAAATATATAGAATGGAATTGGATCCTTACAGAGTTTTAGGTATTTCATACGATGCTGATTTAAAACAAATTAGAGAGAATTTTAAAAAATTAGTTTTAATTAATCATCCTGATCGTGGTGGTAATGCTAGATCTTTTGAAATTATTAAAAATGCTTATGCTTATTTATATAAATATAAAATAAATCAACAAAAACAATTAGATAAAGAAAAAAGAACTTTTAATAAATATACCAGTTCTCGAAATTTTCAAACAGAATCTTTAGATAGAGAATTTAGTAAAATGAAAATTAATCCTAATGATAAATCTTTAGATAAAAATAAATTTAATAAATTATTTGAAATGCATAAAATTGCTGATGCTGACGATAGAGGTTATCAATCTAAAAGAAGCAAAGAAAGATTAGATTTTGATGAAATTCAAAGAAGAAATCAAAATAAAATAAAAGAAAAATTACAAATTCAAGTTTATGAAGAACCAGAACCTATTGAATTAACTACTGAAAATTATAAAAAATTAGGATTAAAATATGTAAAAGATTTTTCACAAAATATTGGTAAAAATGGTTCCGCTTATAGTGATTTTCAACAAGCATATACTGAATTCGATACTCAAAATATGACTAATTATCGAGAAAAAAATTATAAATCTGTTGAAGATTATAAACGACAACGATCTAATCAAAATTTTTCTATGTCTCCTGAAGAAACTTTGAAAATGGAAGTTAAAAAACAACAAGAATTGGCTATGGAAGAAAAAAGACGATTTTATGTTTCTAGACAAGATAAAAGAATTGAAAAAAAATTTAAGTCTTTCCAGAATCATCTAACGATGTAATTGTAAATCTTCCTTTTTTTTCTTTATTTATTGATGATAATGGATCATTCTTAAGTAATTTAAGTTGATCTCTATTTGGTATAATAAAAATTTGTACATATTTAGAAAATGTTACCTTTTTTTTTTTCTTAAATTCTTTCATATTTTTAATATATGATTTTTTTTTTAATTAAATTTTAAAAAAAAAAATAAAATTTATCATTATATTATTTATAAGACTTAATTTATAATTTAATTAACTACTAAACTACTAACACTCTTAATACTAAAAACTTTATATTTTTAATAAAATTTATAGTATATAATATTATATCAATCAATATGAGTAAACTTAGAAAATCATCTAAACAACAATCACAAAAAGTAAAAACTTATAACATTGATTATTTTTATAATCAAAGATATTCTGGAAGAAAAACTTTCATTCCTGATGATGCTTTAAAGGTTTTAAATATTCGCACTAAAATTAATATGAATGTTAAAAAAGAACGATTAGAAAAATTAAAAACATTTAATAAGGCTGAATTAGAAAAGAAAATTAATGGTAATTTAAATAAATTATGTAAAGATAATATTAAACCTATTATTATTTTAATCAAAGCTATTCTTAAAGAGAAAAATGATGTTTTATTAGATTATACTGTTAAAAATTTATTAAATAAAGCTATTTCACAACCTTCTTATTGTGATCTTTATGCTGAAGTTTATCAAAATTTTCATAGTGAAGAATCAAGAGCTATATTTGATAAAATTTTTAAAGATTTAATTGATTTATTAGAAGATAAATATGAAAATTCAATGCTTGATAAAAATTATGATTTATTTTGTAAAAATGTTCAAGATAAAACAAGATTCATTGGATTATTTAATTTTATCACAGCTTTATATCATAAAAATATTGTTAATAGAAAAACATTGGGATTTTATATTGATTATTTATTTAATAAATTAGAATCAGAAGGTTCTGATACAGAAAAATATATTGAATGTTTATGTAAATTTTTAACTAAAATTAATGATAAAAAAATATTTCAAGAAAAATTACAAGTATTACAAAGATTAAAAGGTGAAAAAGAAAGAATTAGTGCAAGATACAGATTTATGATTATGGATTTGTTAGATCTTTATAAAAAAATGTAAAGATTTAAATTTATTTTTAAAAAATAAGTTTAAATTATGGACTTAAATTAAAACATTTTTTGTACTTTTTTTTGAATTTTTAATGGATCTTTAAAGATTAACATATAAACTACAATAATAGAAAATACACTATACATTTGGTCAAATTTATTATTTTTTGGTGAAAAACCTTCTGAACCACCAAATAAACTAGAGAACCACGCCATTATTTTTGCGAAAAATCCTAATTCTTCTTTTATTGGCGCTGGTGCATTAGCTGCTGTATCGGCTGCTGTATCGGCTGCTGTATCGGCTGCTGTATCGGCTGCTGTATCGGCTGCTGTATCGGCTGCTGTATCGGCTGCTGTATCGTCTGCCGTATCTGTTGATGAATTATCTGTAGTTTCAGTTGTTTCTGTATCTTCGCGATTATTAGTTTCTTCAATTACTTCTTCAACTTCTTCGGGAACATCAGCGTTATTATCAGGAATATTAGCAGATGTACTACCTCCACAATCATTACTCAGTTCAATTTTGTCCATGTCGATTTTACCACCTGCCTTAAGATTATCCATGGTTAAATTATTAGTACATATAGCAATATTTGTAGCACAACTTTCTCTAGCGTTTAGACTTCTCCATTTACTTTTTTGACATTCCTTGATTCCACAATTTGGTGCTGCTTTAACACTTAATAATGCTGGAACATTATTTTTATCTTTAAAAACTGGATGTAAATATTTATTAGCTAAGGCACATCCACATAAATCTTTAATTAATGGATTTTCTGGATCATATTTTTGTAAAAATAAACAATATTTATTCATTAAATATTGACAATCAGGAGAATATCCTTCTTTTGTACCATCATCATAAAAATTACCATCTCCCATTACACATTGTGCTTTAGCATCTGATATTGAAAAAATTCTTTTTTCTAATTTCATAATACCTTGTTTATGTTTATATACAGGTATTTCTAATGATAATTCTTTTTTAATTTTATCCCCTTCTGCAATTTTTGCACCAACACAACAAATTAATTTTGCATAAATTTTACCAAAAGCATGATATACTTGACCATCTAGTCTTCTCCACATAGTTGTTTTTGAATCTGCAGGATCATCTTTTTTTAAACCATCTTTTATTAAATCATCTATTTCATCATCATCACCGTTTTCAAAAAATGTATTCTCTTCAATCATTGCGATATCATCTTTTGAAAAAAGATCATCATACATATAACTAATTTTTTTTATAATATCTTTATAATAATTTTCTTCCATATTACCATTAACTAAATCTGTCATACTTTATATATTATATATAAAATAAATATATTTTATTTAAAAAATTAATTTAATTTTTTTTTAATTTTTAATGGATCTTTTAAGATTAATGTATAAATAATAATAATTGAAAAAATACTATAAAATTTTTTAAAATTATTATTATTTTTTGAAAATCCTTCTATAGTTTCATCTGAACTAAATAAAGATGTATAAAAATTCCATATTTTTCCAAAAAATCCCGTTTCTTCTTGTGATTCTTGTGAATCTTGTGAATCTTGTGATTTTAAATCTTGTGAATTTTTTAATATTTCTAATATTTCATCACGAGTTAATGATGGCGGCGGCGCGGTATAATTTTGTTCTTCTTCTACAGGAGTATCAATATTATTTTTTGGAATATCTTGTGAATTTACAATACTTTCATCTGTTGTCAATTCATTTTTACAATTATTATCCATGGTAATTTCACCAATATCAACATTACCACCAGCTTGAATATCTTTCATAACAAGTTTATTCTCACATATAGTTATTTGTGTTGTACACTCATTTCTCATATTGGTGGGTTTCCATATTGCATTATTACATTCGGTAAAAGCACAATTTGGTGCAGCTTGAACCGCTGCTAATGCTTCATAATTTTGTTCTTTTAAAAAAACATCAGGTATATGTTTTTTAATTAAAACACATCCACATAACTTCGTAATCAATTTATTATTTGGATCATATTTTTGTAAAAATAAACAATATTTCCGCATTAAATGATCACAATCTATTGATCCATTTTCCTTACTACCATCATCATAAAAATTACCATCGGGAAGAGAACAATTTGCTTCTGCATCTTTTATTGAAAAATTACGACTATTTATTTCTACTAAACCTGTTTCAGGATTATAAATAGGTATAGATAATTCTAATGATTTTGTTTTTTTACCATTTTCTTCTGTTTCCTCGCCAACACAACAAATTAATTTTGAATAAATTTTACTAAAAGCATGATATACATTATTATTGATTTTTGTATATATAGTTGTTTTTGTATTACCATTATAATCACTTGTTAAACCCAAATTTACTAAATTATTTATTACATTGTCATCTTCATCAAAAAATGTATTCTCTTCAATCATTGCGATATCTTGTGGAGAAAAAAGATTTTCAAGCATATAACCCATTTTTTTTACAATATTGTCTCGATAAACTTCATCTATTTTTTCAATATTAATTGGTCCTTGTTCTTCTTGAGCAGGAGGTATACCCCCTCCTGTGCCTTGATCTTCTTGAACTTGTTCTTCTTGATCTTCTTCTTGAACTTGTTCTTGAACTTGTTCTTCTTGATCTTCTTCGGCATTTGTAATTGTAAATCGTTCCAAATTCATCCATGTAGCTATATCTTTATCTTGTTGACTTTTTGACATAGATTTGCCTTCATCAGTAATAGCCACCCAACCTTTATGATATGTTAGTAAACCAATTTTATCATCTCCAGCTTTATAAACATGAAATAGACACAAGTTTTTATAATCTAAACTTTGTATATCATTATAATCATTTTTTTCTTCAGAAAGATCCATATGTCCATCAGCGTGAGCTCTAAGAAATCTTTTATGACTAGGGTTATAAAATGCAAACTGATTATTACGAGCATCTTTTACAATCCACATTTCTTCTTTACCTGCTCCACCCAAACCTATTTTTCCATCACCAAAACCTCTAAGATATTTATCTGTATGAGAAGTTTTAAATCTAATTTTTTTACCATCTTTTAATAAAGAATGTTTACTCAAATCATCATCAGTCATATTTTCAACTTTTTTTTCTTTTAATGAATATATTAAATAAATAAATAAACTTGCTATTATTATATCTTCAATGCCTATATTTTTTTTTATAAATTTATATATATTTTTTAAAAATTTCATTATATAATATAATATAAAATAAACAAATATTTTAAAATTATTTTATTTTAATTTGGTTCTATAAAATCATAATAAAAATCACACGCTGATTTCTTTTTTTTAGAACCGAAAAAATTATCATTTTTATATCCAATATATTTTTTCTTTCTTTGGAGTTGAAATTTATTATCATTATGAAAAAAATTTAATACTCCTTTTAATGGTTTATTTTCTTTATCTTCTTTTAATATAAATTTTTTTTTATGAAAAGTAAGAATATTTGTTTTACCATCATTCCCTTTCATCATTAATTTTAAATGTTTATTATCTTTAAAAACATTTAATAAAAATTTTAAGCCATCATCTTTATTACCACCAAAATGAAGTTTATCTTCCCCTTGTATTAAATATTTACCTTCTTTATTTTTTAATTGTATAATTTTTTTGTCATCTTTTTCATTTGTAAATTTTTCTTTTTTTTGTAATTTATTTTTAATAAAATTAATAATTTTAGGTAAAAATTTATAACCAACGGCTAAAGCTAAAATAATAATTAAATTATCAATTGTTGCATATTTCATTAATTGTTTTTGGATTTTTTTAATATATGAATTATTTAATAATTTTTTGATAGAACCACCTTTAAATAAACCAGCTCCAAAGGTCATTTTACCTGATTTATCTACTTTAGCTTTATCCATACCTTTTGATAATAAAGGTTTTAATACAACTAAACCAACAACAGCAACAACAGCAATAATTATAAAAGGCATCATCATACCAGACATTGCGTTACCAATACCTGCCCCAATACCTTCGGCGCCAGTAGCAACACCTGTACCAATTCCTTGAGCTGCTTCAGAAACAGCATCACCTGCGGCATCTAAAGTACCAACTACTTCATCTTCTTGTGTAACAGCAGTATCGGCGGCATTTGTAATATCAGTTTCGGCAACATTAAACATTTTGGCTAAAATTTTATTACCTAAACCTGCTTCAGTTACAGCTTCAGTCATCATTTCTATCATATTTTCTTGATTCACTTCTCCAATAACAGCATCTCCACCAGCTTCTAAATCTTTATATATTGTTTCATTACTACCTTTTACTGTATTAGCAACTTTAGTAACAGTATCATTAACCATATCTGAAGTAACACTATTTTTAACTTTATTTATTAATTCAGTATTATTTTCAACATCCATGATATTTTTAACACTAGTTTCATCAGATTCTGAAGAAGAACCACCAGTGAAAGATTTACCAAGATCCTGAATAGTACCAGAGATAGCATCTGTTACACCAGATAAAATTTGTTCACCTTCCTTAGATTTAGCATCTGAAGCTGCAGAAGCATCATTTGCTAATTTATCTTGGAGTTTAGTAGTCATATCTGCAACCATATCAGCTTTTAATTCAGTTTTAGTAAGAACTGATAAATTCATTTTTACTTTATTACTTTGGTTTACAGCTCCAATTTTTAAATCACCTGCAGCTTTCAAACCTATTATCTTATATGAATTTGTAACTTCTGCCCCTTGAGCTGCCTCAGTCATAGTAGTTTGCATCATACTTGTTGATACTTCACTAATATTTTCATTAAATTTTTTAATACTATTTTTTACTTTAGTAGAATTTAAAATTTCTGTTTTAGATACTTTTGAAGAACTACCACCCATAATTTATTTATTATATAGTATTAAATTATTTTTTTTTTTAAAATTTATTAAAATTTAATTTATAAGATTAAAATATTAATATGACAACTCATAATCAAAAAATTGCTGATAAGTATCAAAAAAAATCACAATTAGAACATATATTAGATATCCCAGATACTTATATAGGAAGTATAGAAAAACAAGAAGAATTATTATATATTTATAATGAAACTTTAAATAAAATCACTAAAAAGAAAATCACATATATTGCGGGATTACAAAGAATTTTTGAGGAAATTTTATTAAATTCCTTTGATCAAACGGTAAGAAGGGATACAAATACAACACAAATCAAAGTGAAAATTGATAAAGAAAAAAATGAAATAACAATATGGAATAATGGTAAGGGAATACCAATAATCTATAAAGAAAGTGAAAAAGTATATATTCCTGAAATGATATTTGGAATGTTATTAACATCTGGTAATTATAATAAAAATGAGAAGAGAATAACAGGAGGTAAGAATGGTTATGGAGCAAAATTAACAAATATTTTTTCAGATGAATTTAAATTAGAAACAGTAGATGCTGAAAGAAAGAAAAAATTTCAAATGACTTGGAAAAATAATATGGGTAAAAAGAGTAAAGAAAAAATAACAGATTCTGATAAAGATGGATATACAAAAATTGTATTTAAACCAGATTTAAAACGATTTAATATTAGTTCCTTATCTGATGATATGATATCATTAATGAAAAAGAGAGTATATGATATAGCAGTAAATACAAGTAAAAAAGTATCAGTATCATATAATGGAAAAAGAGTAGCAATAAAAAAATTCGAAGATTATATTAAATTATATTTAAAAGAAGGAGAAGATAAGAAAATTTTAGTAGATGAAGATACAAATGAAAGATGGAGTGTCGGATTATATATGAATGATGATAATTATGAACAAATATCATTTGTAAATGGAATTAATACAAATTTAGGTGGAACACATGTTGATTATATAACGAATAAAATAATCAAAGAATATATGGCAAAATTAAAAAAGAAAAAGGTGGATGTTAAAAAATCATATATTAAAGATAAAATGCATATTTTTATCAAATGTTTTATAGAGAATCCATCATTTAATTCACAAACAAAAGAATCAATGAAAACTAGATCATCAAAATTTGGTTCATCATATGATATTCCTAAAAAATTTGTAAATGGATTAAATAAGATTGGAATAATTGAAGAAGTATTAAGTTTTGCTCGTTTTAAAGAAGAGAAAAATTTAGAGAAAACAGATGGGAAAATCAAAAGAAGAATTACAGGAATTCCTAAATTAGAAGATGCGAATTGGGCAGGTACTAAAAAAAGTGAAACTTGTAAATTAATTTTAACAGAAGGAGATTCAGCTAAAACATTTGCAATGTCAGGAATAAGTAAAATTGGTAGAGATGAATATGGAATATTTCCATTAAAAGGAAAACTACTAAATGTAAAAGATCAAAGTGCTGATAAAATTTTAAAAAACGAAGAAATTAATAATTTAAAAAAAATTTTAGGATTAAAACAAAATTATAAATATAAATCATTAAATGAATTGAGATATGGAGGAATTATTATCTTAACAGATCAAGATACAGATGGATCACATATCAAAGGTTTAGTAATGAATTTTTTCCATACATTTTGGCCAGAATTATTAGAATTAGGTTTCATTAAATCATTAATAACTCCTATTGTAAAAGCATTTAAAAAAGGAAGTAAAGAAACATTACAATTTTATACATTAACTGATTTTGAAAATTGGAAAAAAACTGTAAATATGAAAAAATGGACAACAAAATATTATAAGGGATTAGGTACATCAAATGC
>Ga0315334_10002519_pt1 | contig 11455 bp, 7 predicted proteins | sample M150034915metaG_FD_205555 | JGI IMG/M metagenome (GOLD analysis project Ga0315334, IMG submission 205555) | Ammonia-oxidizing marine archaeal communities from Monterey Bay, California, United States - M1 500m 34915 | ecosystem: Environmental > Aquatic > Marine > Intertidal zone | place: USA... | reverse complement strand
TCCATTAAATGCGGCACAGTTATGCAGCCTAAATAATGATTGTCATGATCAAGAACAGGAACCAAGGTCAAATGGAGGTCTGAAATCACCTTCATTACATCGTATATGTGCTGGTCTGATTTGATAAACGGAACGGGCAGAACCAAGTTAGATTTTTCAATGGTGACTTCAGGATCCTCAAGGTCAAAAATATTGTCATCAGAAATTAGCCCTAAATACTCGTTTCCTTCAACCACAGGGATGTGGTTCACACGGAACTCTTCCATCCAATGCAATGCCTTTGTACATTGTTCTGTATATCTTAACGGAGGAACCTCATCTGTTATTAAATCGAGAGCAATCATTCAGGGAACAATGTATTAATTATAACTTTGATATTTAAAAAAATAATACAACAATCGTGCGGAACTTGACGGACGGCCTAATAATAACGTTAAAACGATTGCTTTACAAAAATTAGATGACTCGATTAAGCGTAAACATTAACAAGGTTGCCACTCTAAGAAATGCTAGAGGTGGAAACGTGCCTGATGTAATTCAAGTGGCGAAGGATCTGGAGCTATATGGTGCTCAGGGAATAACGGTACATCCTCGGCCTGACGAACGGCACATTCGTTACCCTGACGTAAAAAGACTTTCATCAATAATGAAAACCGAGCTTAACATAGAGGGGAACCCCAGGGAGGATAGGTTTGTTGATCTAGTAATGGATGTTAAACCAGACCAGGTAACACTGGTGCCGGATGCTGAAAATCAGCTAACAAGTAATCATGGATGGGACACGATTAATAACCGGAAATATCTGACCGAAATCATATCGGTATTTAAAAGTGTTGGTATAAGGACATCAATTTTTGTTGATGCCAAACTGGAAATGCTGGAAGGAGCTTCAGAAGTTGGTACAGACCGGGTTGAATTATATACAGAATCGTATGCAACTGGTTATGTGAAAGACAGAGATGTCGCAATCGCTCCATTTACCGAAGCGGGTATTAGAGCTAAGGAATTAAATCTGGGGTTAAATGCGGGTCATGACCTTAATCGGCACAATTTAAAGTTCTTCGGTGAAAAGGTGCCTGGTTTGTTGGAAGTGTCAATCGGACATGCTTTCGTTGCAGATGCTCTGTACTATGGATTTGAAAACACGGTTGGCCTTTACCTGAGAGAGTTGAGATGAACCTAAATTACAGAGAATACGGTACAGGGCAACCATTGATCATCCTTCACGGTTTATTTGGTTCTTCCGATAATTGGCAGAGCTTGGGGAAAAGACTAAGTCCGTATTTCCATGTTTACCTTGTTGATCAAAGGAATCATGGCAGATCGGGTCATTCAAACGATCACACTTATGAACTGATGGCAGATGATCTGGACGAATTCATTCTTGAAAAGGACCTGGAAGACATTATCTTGCTAGGACACTCAATGGGAGGCAAAACAGCTATGACCTATGCACAATTTGATGACACCAGATTGGCTAAATTGGTGATAGTTGATATTGCCCCTAAAGGATACCCGATGCATCACAATACAATTTTGGAGGGGCTAAATGCTATAGATCTTGGTGTAGACAAAACAAGAGCAGCTTGCGATATGCGCTTGGCTGAATATATCCCCGATGTCGTCATAAGACAATTCTTATTGAAAAATTTATACTGGAAGAAAAAGAACCGGTTGGAGTGGCGATTTAATTTGCATGTTCTTAAACGAGATATGGAAAACATTCTAGCACAATTGACTGACGATTTGATAGAGAAACCTACCCTATTCATAAGAGGCGGCTTGTCAAATTACATTATTGAGGCTGATTATGAAGTAATTAATAGTCAGTTTACTTCTGCAACAATTCGAACCATCAAAGGGGTCGGGCATTGGGTGCATGCAGAGGCTCCGGATCGGTTTTATGAATTAATAAAGGACTTTATTGTGGAACGATAAACTTGATGGAATGGTGTATGTTCTTGCTGATTGCCGTGGCTAAGTATACCCCGGAACGAAGGTTGTCCAATTGAATTCTAGCATAGCTTGAGTTGCCGAAAGTCACTTGTTTTATTCGTTTTCCTGTCAGATCGTTTATTTCTATTTCAATGTCATTTTCAATTTTATTACAGCTAAGAACTAGTCCTCCCGTTTCCTGCGAATAATAGAATTTCCAATTAATTCCATTGCTATTATCAATGCCCAGTGTCGGGTCAATTACAACATCCATTATAACAGGGAGATGGTCAGACATGTTGTAAAGCGCTGAGGCAATTTCAGGAGCAACAACAGTATTTGCAGGCCAAACATTTAGATCGGAATTATATCGATTGCCGTCTTGTCCATAGGCTTTATATGTGTTGGCTATGTATTGAACAGATTTATCTCCATAGACAATGTCAGAATTCACAAAGAAGAAATCAAACCGATCATCTAATCCACCTCCGGAACCCCCATTGATTGACCCTGTAGCCTGCGTGTGTATATTGGCGAAAATAGCATTAGCGTGCCAGATTCCAGCATTATTGATCGGGTCATACAGATTGACAATACCGCCGGTAGTCAGTTCGGTATAAGCAGATTCATCATCACCATATATATTGAAATCACCTCCTACAAATACATTTTCGACATTTATCCTTTCATCCAACCTATTTTTTATAGTCTGAGCTTCCGCCAAACGCAGCGTCGCATCTGAAGGGCTATTCCCGGCTTTAAGGTGAACGGAATATACATTGACGAAGATCGTATCGGCACTAGGCAGGTTTCCTTTCCAATACAGTACATATTCGCTGATATCACGGATCGATGTTGATAATTGCCGTTGCGATGAGAGACCAAATTTCGAATTGTCATAATAGCACATGTTGTCCGAGTCCGGACCATTGAAAAAAATGGCTTTACTATAGTACGTTCTCCCATTTGTATTCATGGCATTATTAAGGATTGTCGTTGCTCCCGAATTGTTCTGTAGTTCATTTATGATCATAATGTCAGGGAGAACATCGTCTATAATAATAGCCAGGGTATCTGCCCTAGTAGCGGCTACATACGGATAGTTTAAAATGTTGTACGTCATCAGTCTTACCGTATCCTGTGAGGGGGTCACAGCCGGGAAGAGAAAAGCAAAGAATGAAATATATAAAGCTCTTTTCATGAATTCAATTGATTTCTTTAACAGCGAGCATGTAGACAGGAAAATGATCTGAATAACCTCCCAGATAACTGCTGCCTGCAAACGTTCTGAAAGGGTATCCCTTCCAGTTTCCTGTTTGTTGTTTCAGGTAATTCTTGCTAAACACTTTTACTTTGTAAAATTGGTAATTACTGAAGTCATTGTTTTTTGGTACTACCGCCGAACTAAGAATGATCATGTCAAAAACGTTAGGGTTGTCTCTCCAAAAATGAGTTCCAATCCCTTTGCGGTGAAGATTTTCCATTGGGTTGTAAAGGTCTCCATTTTCTAGTTCATCCACCTTCCTTTTAGCCATCAAACCTTCTTTTATACTTGGACTAAGAGGATTGTCATTCAGGTCTCCCATTATAATTATTTTGGCATTTGGTTCTGCCGCCTGAATGGAATCAGTAATACTTTTCGCCATTTTCGCCGCAATTATTCGTTTGGGACGGCTTTTCTTTTCGCCACCTCTTCTGGAAGGCCAGTGGCAAACAATAAAGTGCATTCTTTCCCCGTCAAGCTCTCCGCTTACCAACAGTTCATCTCTGGTTGTCCAATCAGGATCTCCAGGAATGGTTACCGCATAGTTTTTTGAAGAAGTAACACTGAAATAATTGGGATTATATAAAAACCCAACATCAACTCCTCTGTGGTCGGGAGAGTCATAGTGAACGATTTGGTAATTTCTCTGGGCTAAGAGGTCGGTCTTTACCAGATCTTCCAAAACATTCCTGTTCTCGATTTCGCATACTCCCAATACGGCTAAACCATCTGGTGTAGCCTCAGTTCCTATCTGGCTGATCACCGTTGCCATGTTATTCAGTTTTTCTAAATACTTCGGAGTATTCCAGTTTTTCTTACCTAAAGGAGTGAATTCCTCTTGCAGGATAAGGTGTGGATTAGGATCAACAATTGTGTCAAACAAGTTCTCAAGATTATAAAAGCCTAAGGCCGCTAGTTTGTAATCCTTATCCTTATTAAGCTCGATCTTTTGAGAATAAAAAGGGGTAAAAATGAATCCGATGAAGGGAAGTAGTAAGTAGTGTTTCATGGCTTGAGTGCTTAGGGTGTTCGAAATATACATTCCGAAACAGGTTGGTACAATATTATCAAATAATTAAATTCAACCAAGGTATTTTCGACCAATTAAACCTATTTCTTTGGATTGTCTTCATCTCTACGATAGTGTAGGATGCGGAAAAGAAATATTTGATTTACTTTAGTCAACCAAATCGATTCAGAGACTTCTTAGATATGCAAGGCAGACTTTTTCTCATATTCGTTTTTTTACTGATAATACCTTGCGTAAATGCACAAACCGACACCTCAAGGTCAAAGACAGATACACTCTCCTCAGAATCAAATATCATTCCAGTATTTACAGTTTCCGCAGATGAATTGGAGTCAGAAACACAGAGTCAGGATGTCTCAGGAATATTGCAGTCATCAAGAGATGTATACATGTCTATTGCCGGCTTCAATTTTAGTGCTGCAAGGTATAGGTTCAGAGGATACAGCTCTGAAAATACTCAGATCATGATGAATGGAATTCCACTGAACGACCGGGAGTCTGGATGGGCGATCTGGGCGTATTGGGGAGGATTAAATGATGTTACAAGGTATCCTGAAAATCGGCAGGGGATAAGCTCAGCGAACATGGGCTTCGGAAATGTTGGTGGATATTCAAACATTGATCTTCGCCCTACAAACATAAGGAAGGGTACAAGGATATCATATGCCCTTACAAACCGGACGTACAGACAGAGAGCAATAATTACACATTCCACAGGCCTAATGGACAATGGGTGGGCGATTGCTTTTTCAGGGGCGTTCAGATATTCCAATGAAGGTTATGTGGAGGGAAGCTCATTTAACGGTGGCAGCTACTATTTGTCAGTTATGAAAAAGATCAACGACAAGCATCAGCTTACATTGTCGGGGTTTGGCTCACCAACTGTGCAAGAGCGTCAGGGAATTGCGGTTCAAGAAGCATATGACCTAACCGGAAATAATTTTTACAATCCATATTGGGGCTGGCAATCCAATTCAGATGGTAGTGACAGTACCAAGAGGAATGCTCGAGTTAGAAATAACCACAAGCCATACATATTCCTGACGCACGACCTTAAATTGTCTAAGACATCCAAGCTGACCACGACAGCATATGGTATAATTGGCAGGACGGCTAATTCAAACCTAAACTGGTATGAGGCACCCGATCCCAGACCCGACTATTACAGATACCTACCAAGCTATAACTTGGTTGAAAACCCTGGTTATGCAGCCATTCAAAATTCTGATTGGACAACGGGGAACAGCGAGGTTACCCAAATTAACTGGGATGCACTATACAATGCAAATTATAAGAACCTGTATACGATAGAAGATCCTAATGGCGAGACAGGAACCACCCTAACAGGAAACAGATCAAAGTATATACTGGAAGAGTACAGGCAAGACCCAAGACAGTTTGGTGTAAAAGTTTGGTACAATGGGAACTTGAAGGAAAACCTATACCTGTCAACAGGCGCTAGGGCAGATATATACAAAAGCAAAAACTACAAATTACTGGATGATCTATTGGGTGGGGAGTTCTGGGTTGATGTTGATCAATTCGCACAACGTGATTTTTCGGATAGTCTTTCTGCCCAAAATGATCTCAACAATTACAATAACATAATTGATAAAGGAGAAGTGTTTGGATACAATTATGATATTAATGTACATACTTATGATGCCTTTGCTAACCTGGATTGGAAGTCGTCAAAGCTTGATGGGTATCTTGGGTTGACAGTTTCAAACACTACTTTTTGGAGAACGGGGTACATGCAGAATGGTCGTTTTCCTGATGCGTCACTAGGGGATTCTGAAAAACATAACTTCTTTAATTACGGGGCCAAACTCGGCCTAACCTATAAGCTGACCGGCCGACATCTGATTTCTATTAATGGAGCGTATATGACAAGAGCCCCGCTATCCAGAAATTCCTATATATCTCCAAAAACGAGGGATCATGTAGTTAACGATCTGCAGAATACAGAGGTGCTGAGTGGAGACATCAATTATGTGGTTAGGTATCCGAATTTAAGAGCTCGCGTAACGGCTTTCTATACCGAGATCAACAATCAAGTGTGGTCCAGGAGCTTTTATCACGATGAATACAACGCATTCGTGAATTATGTAATGACCGATGTTGACCAACTTTTTGTAGGTACCGAAATAGGTGTGGAATATACATTGGCTTCAGTTTGGGTGCTGAGTGGAGCGTTTACTACGGGAGACTTTATCTACAGCAATAGACCCAAAGCGACCATAACAGCAGACAATACACAAGAGCTCATTGCCGAAGATCGGACGATCTATCTTAAAAATTACGACATAGGAGGGATGCCCCAGCTGGCAGGAACTTTTGGACTCAAATACAATTCCCCTAAATACTGGTTTGTAGGTGCTAATTGGAATTATTTTGACAGAATGAATCTTGGACCTAATCCTGACAGAAGAACGGAAGAGGCGGTTGCTGCATTTGTTGTGACGGATCCTCAATGGGACGAGACCCTCGACATTACCGAATTAGAAGGCGGATATACGGTAAACATGTTTGGTGGAAAGAGCTGGAGATTGTCAAGTGGCAAGTACCTGAGGTTTTTTCTGAGCGTTAGTAACATACTGAATAACACGGATTTTAAAACGGGTGGATATGAGCAATTAAGGTACAATCCGGGAGAGATCGGTAAGTTTCCGCCTAAATATGGATATATGTATGGCCTTACTTATTTTGGTATGGTAACCTATCAATTTTGATGATACAGAGAATGAAAATACAAGTGCTTTATATATTGTTGTTTGGTTTGATTCTCGTGGCGTGTAAAAGAGAATATGACAGTCCGCCGTTAAATGAAATTCCTGAAAATGGAGTAATATCCATACAACAGCTCAGGTCAATGACGATCCCTCATAAATTTATTGGTGACTCCAGTATTTATGGCATTGTAACAATGGACGAGCAAACGGGGAATATTTACAAAAACGTATATCTACAGGATAGTAGCGGGTCAGGAATGAACTTAAGATTGCTTTCTTCGGGAGGCGTTATTCAAGGAGATTCTGTGAGGGTGTCTTTGAAAGGAACGATTCTGACACAGTTTGACGGAATGTTGCAATTGGATTCTGTAGACGTTGACAAGAACATTGTTACGCAATCTGCGGGACATCACGTTGAGCCGATACTCGTCAGTATGTCAGATATCAATTCCGGAATTCAGGCGCAACTGATCAGGTTGGAAGGGGTTGAATTTTCTGGTATGGATGTAGGAGGTACATGGGCAGATGGAGATAATCAGGCCTCCTTGAACAGAACGCTCATAAATTGCACGGGAGATGAGGTAATTGTCCGCACCAGTGGCTATGCTAATTTTGCAAACGATGTTATCCCCTCAAACAATGGAACACTTATCGGAATAGTTGGCCAATACAACTCCGATATGCAACTGTACATAAGAACGCCTGTAGAAGCACAAATGAACGATCCACGGTGCACCGCCTCTTACCTTTTGTATAAAGATTTTGACGATGGCTCCACAACCTCAGGTGGTTGGGGAAGCTTTTGGACCGGCACCAATACGAGTGGAACAAACTGGGGCGAGTGGGAGATCTTTGGAGGTAATGTTGCTGCTGCAAGTAATTTTGAATTTGCGTCTTTCACTAATTATGCGTGTGACAGCTGGATGGTGTCACCGGCCATCAATCTAACAGGAACCACGGCGCCTTACCTGACATTTGATAATGTAACCCGATACTCCGGACCGGGCCTTGAACTTTATGTGTCCACAGATTATGACGGCTCAAGTGATCCCGCAGCTCAGGGAACGTGGACGAATATTACTTTATCAGTGCCGAATTGGGACGTGGATTCTGGTGACTGGACATTTGTTCCTAGTGGGACTGTGGACCTGAGCTCCTACCTGTCTGGAAGCACATATGTAGCCTTCAAGTATGTAGGCTCTAATACAGACGGAGCAACCTGGGAATTAGACAATATTATAGTACAAGAATGATCGATCTGAATAGTAAACATAACTACATATTCTTACTGGCGCTCTTGCTAGTTATTTTTCAAGCTTGCAAGAAAAAATACGACGCACCCCCGGCAAATGTGATTCCTGTTGGAGATGTACTTACGATCTCAGAGATTAAAGCACTACCATATCCGCACAAGTTTACCGGAGACTCAAGTCTGTATGCGGTTGTAACCATGGATGAATCATCCGGCAACCTTTACAAGAATATTTTTGTGCAAGACGGGACAGGAGCTATTAACGTTCGATTGTTTTCCAGTGGCAGCATTGATGAAGGAGATTCCATTCGAATTTATTTGAAGAATACTGTTGTTGGACAATACACCGGAATGGTGCAGCTCGATTCTGTGGACACTGATGACAACATTATAAAAATCGCAAATAATAAACACATTACCCCTCAATCAGTAAAGATCGATCAGATAGATCAATCGATGCAGTCTCGATTAGTAAGCATTGATTCTGTTGAGTTTGTCAGTAGTAGTGCAAACAAATCATGGGCAGATGGAATAAATCAGGTCTCATTGGACAGGACCTTGACAAATTGCCTTGAAACGGATGAGATCATTATTAGAACAAGTGGATATTCCAATTTTGCAGATGATCTGACGCCTATCGGGAACGGTCAGCTAACTGCAATTGTAACCCAATTCAATACAACCATGCAGCTGTTGATCAGGACGCCGGACGAAGTCCTTTTTAGTAACCCGCGCTGTGGAGCGATGTATGTTTTCAGCAAAGACTTTAACGATGGTTCGATTACTTCGGGAGGTTGGAAAACATATTGGACCGGAACAGCTACTGGTGGCACAAATGTAGGCGAATGGGAAATCTTCGGTGGAGATGTGACTAGTGCAAGTAACTATGAAGGGGGGGCAAATTATTCTACCACTTCATGGTTGATCTCGCCGGCGATCGATTTGAATTCAATCGCACCCGGAACACCCGTGTTGACTTTCGATAATGTTACTCAGTATGGGGGGACGGCATTGCAGCTTTGGGTGTCTACAGACTATGACGGTGTAAGCGATCCGGAAACACAAGGTAGCTGGACCAATCTTACCTCTGCTGTTCCGAACTGGGATGTAGATTCGGGAGATTGGAATTTTGTCTCCAGTGGACCTATTGACCTGACATCTTATAAGTCGGGCACAACCTATATCGCGTTTAAATACCAAGGCACCAGCTCGAATGGGGCAACGTGGGAGCTGGATGATATTAACATTGAAAATCAGTAACTTTAAAAAGATTGAATTACAAATACCTTAAAATGAAAACACTTTACTCAACAATTTTAGCATGCATGTTCTTTGGAGGCGCTACCGGCCAGATCTATTTTTCAGATGATTTTGAGCCGGCGTCGGGCGCAGGCGGTTCTCTTACTAACAACAATGCCTGGACGACACAGGTCATTGTGGCTTCGTCTTCTGGATTAAATTGGATTCACGATGATTTCAGCGGTGATGCATTTGCAGAAGTTTCAAATTATAACACCACTACGTCCTCGAATGAAGTAATGCAAACGTGGTTGATCACACCGGTAATTGACCTTTCTTCAGCAACGATGCCCGTATTGAATTTTAATAACGTAAAGCGATTCGCAGGCGATGATCTGGTTGTTAACATTTCAACAAACTATAGCGGAAGTGGTTCCCCTTTGGCGGCAATCTGGACTGACATTACTGGTTCGTGTACCATGGATGTGAACACAGGAAGCTGGGCTTTTGTGAATTCCGGAGATGTTGATCTTACTGCTGCAGTATCAGGGTCCCCGTCAACCGTTTATCTTGCCTTTCAATATGCTGGAGGTGTCTCGGACGGAAGTACTTATGAAATTGATGATGTTCTCATTCAGGAAGGTCCCACGTCTGTTCCTTCAGTTACGATCTATGACATACAATATACAACCTCGCCAACGGGAACATCTCCTTATGATGGGCAGGTGGTTAGCACAGGTGGGATTGTTACGGCTGTGGTGAATAATGGCGGTGATATAGGATATTTTATTCAAAGTGGCTCAGGAGCATGGAACGGCATTTATGTGGATGACGCAACAAATACTCCGGTGCGGGGTGATAGTGTATCTGTTACAGGGATGGCTCAGGAGGATTTTAATTTTACCAGGATAACAGCTGTATCTACCTTCAATAACCTGTCATCCGGAAATCCGGAGCCCACACCTTGGTCCGTTTCAACAATTGAGGTCAATTATGAAGACTACGAAGGAGTGTTGGTTAGAACGACTTCGGCTGAATGCACCAATCCATCTGTTGGCTTTGGCCAGTGGGCCATTTACGACGGTACCGATACCTGCTTAGTAGACGACATCATTTATTCATATGCTCCGGTTCTAGGTAATTTATACGATGTTACGGGGCCAGTTTGGTTTTCTTATAGTGAGTTTAAAATGTTACCCAGAGATGCTGCAGACGTATCAGGAGCATCTCTTCAGTTTACAATTTACAACATACAATACACAACAGATCCGGGTGGCTTTTCACCTTTTAATGGAACGGACGTTACGGGTCTCAAGGGCATTGTAACAGCTGAATCTAGTGGTGCGTTCAATTCTAACGACAAGGGTTATTGGATGCAGGATGGCTCCGGGGCGTGGCATGGTATCTTTGTGTGGGATACGATCAATACCCCCTCAATTGGTGACAGCGTAGTCATTGATGGAAACGTAAATGAGAACTTTAATCATACAATTATCCGGAATATTACATCCTATAGTGTTTTGAATTCAGGAAATACATTGCCAAGCTCACCGGTGATTGCAACGGATAGTGTTAATCAGGAAAAATACGAAGGGGTGCTGGTTACAACAGAGTATGCGGCTTGTACAAACCCTAGTCTTGGATTTGGCCAATGGGAGATTGATGACGGCACAGGTCCGGTCTTGATCGATGATGTAATATATTCTTACCCATCGCCTTTATTAGGTACACAATACAGAGTAACTGGTTCTGTTTACTATTCATACACTGAATACAAGATCCTTCCGAGAGCAGCAGTGGATGTTGAGATTTTCGCAGGAATTGACGAGGTCAGTTCTATTTCAGGTCTATTCCCGAATCCAGCTTCAAACCTTTTAACGATAGAGACAACGGCTCAAGGCCAAATTGAGGTTCTGGATATGTTCGGAAGGATTGTCTCAGGGTCATTAGTTTCAATAGGGTTGAATTATCTGGATATTTCGGAGCTATCACCTGGCACATAT
>Ga0315334_10002515_pt1 | contig 11466 bp, 3 predicted proteins | sample M150034915metaG_FD_205555 | JGI IMG/M metagenome (GOLD analysis project Ga0315334, IMG submission 205555) | Ammonia-oxidizing marine archaeal communities from Monterey Bay, California, United States - M1 500m 34915 | ecosystem: Environmental > Aquatic > Marine > Intertidal zone | place: USA... | reverse complement strand
TTGACGAGATGGGGTTGGTAGATAACTCAAAGACATCTATCTCCACCCACAAAGACCAGAAGTGTATTCTGACTACGACGATAGGAGCAGTATTTGAAACAGTATCTGGATATGACCCAAAGAAGATTGGACGAGAACAGCCTCAAGGTATTATTGGGTGCGAAATCAGTAGATGGCCCAAGGAAGTTTGGGATAGGTGTTACGGACGTCTTGCAAGACGCTATCACCGAGGCTCTTGGGGGTTTTTCTCAGGGTCGTTTGAAACGTCTGAAGGATGGTTTCCAGAAATGTGGGAAGTGGGACAATCTGGTAACGAACTTGATGTCACTAGTTACTCGCTCCCGGCTTGGGCAAACTTATCTATCTACCCCGGCGGAGAGAATGACGCCGCTCTAGACCAGCTAAGGGCTCAAACAACTGAACCAAGGTTTATGGCACGATATGGCGGTAGGCCACATCCACCCATAGACAGCGTATTTCCAGAATTTAAACACGTAATACATGTTGACCCCAAGGTAGAGTTTGACCCAATGGAGTCAACCTACATATTTATAGACCCCGGCGATTTAGTATATGCTTGTGAGTTCATACAGTTCAAGGGGGATGAGGTTTGGGTAGTAGATGAATTATATGTGTCTCACTGGACACATGAGCAGGTAATGCAGGGCGTACAATTGAAGCCTGCATGGAACAACATTAAAGATGGGGTAATGGACATTGCAGGTACACAACATCATATGGGACTTGGCAGTGCGTTTGAAGCGTGGCATCGGGACACAGGTCTTCAGATGCACGTCAACAAATGGCCCATCGACGCCGAGCTTGAACGCTTGCGTTCGGTACTCTCTATTAACCCTAACAGTGGTCGGCCTCGCTTGCGTATTAATCCCAAGTGTCAAGGGCTCATTGCGGAAATGGGAGGAGGTACAGCGCCGGTAAGTGGTATTGGACGCTGGAGAATAAAGAATGGAAAGCCAGAACCTCGCAACGACCATGCGTGTAAAGCGTTGTCTTATGGGTTACTTGAGAAGTTCGGTACAACAAGAATTGATGATAGAACTACTGTGGTAACTAATAGTTATCTGAGGCCGGGCGGCGACGACAGTGTTTATGACAGTATCCTGTGGCATAATCGTGAAGGAGTGAATCCGTGGCAACCAACCTAGACGATTTAATATCGGCAAACGAACATTACTATAGTGGCGCTCACCAGCAAATGACTGATGCTGATGACCTATATAATCAAGAATTTTATCTGAATATTGACCTTCCAGAAAACATTACCGTACACAAGTCTTCTAAGGCAACTCAAATTGTTGACAACCTTAGAGACCAGATACGTGTCGATGAGCCAGTAGTAATATATCGTGAGCGTGGGCCAAAGCAGAAAGACCAAGACCACAAGGCTCTAATGGAGATGTGGGGGCAACATATGTTGTCTCAAATATCGCAGAATGGCATGATTGACCCACTAGGACAAGCACCGCACGACTTAATACTTCGTGGAGCGGCTTGCGTAAAGTTAATTGTTAGAGAAGATAGCTTAGAGGATAAGCCAGCTAAGGTTAGCAAAAAGGCGTGGGAGGCAGAGATGTCTCATAAGCCGCACTTCATTGTTAAACCAGTTGACCCTCTAAACTGTTACCCATCACCATCCAATGAACTAACATATATGATAGAGCGCCAGACCCGGCGAGTACTAGATATCCGAGAGTCGTACCCACACTGGACTGACCCAAAGGCCAAAAGACTAGGCAAAGACCTATCTAACAATCCTTTGCGTGAAGTCAACTGGGTAGAGTACTGGACTAGGGATGAGTATATTGTTGAGGTCGATGGTGAGCGAATTATTGACAAACCTAACCCATATGGCATAATACCATATATCTATCGCTACAGCGGATTGGGTCGGTACAACGCTGACGGTAACCCTAAACATCTAGCGGTGGGGATACTTCAGAGCATACAAGGCGAGTTGGAAGCCGAAATAGAGATTAAGACGGCTATGCGAGCGGCGTGGCAGTACCATGTATTTCCTAGACTGCTGACTACCGATGACCCATCTCAAGTAGCGCAACAGTTCCAAAAAGGGCCGGGCGCAGTAATCAAACATGCTCCCGAACGTCCACCACAATGGTTAGAGTCCCCACCGCCCAACCAACACATGATGGAGTTCTTGGCATCAGTCGATGAAAGTATTCGACGTACAATACCTGCGGCTCTCATGGAGCGTCAGGCAGATGCCGGTATACACCAAGCAATGCTTATAGGGCAGGCACTAAAGATTATTAGCCCTGTCAAAAAAGCACTTAACTCGATGGGTACTGAGGTACTTAATAAGTTAAGTCATTTGATGGCTTGGTTTGAACTATCTATGTCAGTGCAAGGCCCACGACAGGGCACAAATGACAGGATGATTAGAGCCAAAGACTTTACCCACCATCAGTTTGAAGTTACCTTTGAGGCTACAGACCCAAGTGAAGATGACAGAAGGATGTTAAGCGCACTGGCTGTCAAGCGAGAGCCGGGCTTAATATCACGCTCTACATACCGAGAAAGGTTCCTCAAGGGCGTCATACCTAATGGCGAAGAAGAGGAAGAGAAGATTATGGCTGAGCAAGTCATTGACCAGTTGGTAGGCAGTGGAATGTTAGTACAGTCGGTTATGGCACAGATGCAAGCGCAAGACCAGCAAGCGCAGGCGCAAGCCACAGGTGAGGGGTTGGCAGGGCAAATGATGCAGAGGGCTGGTGGAGCCGCCAATATAGTTGGTGAGCGAGAACAGACTATTGAGGATATGATGGGACAGGGTGAAGGTGGTAGAGTACCGGTGGCCCTAGAAAATGAAGGTATGGCTAACGCAGGAGTATAGCATGGAAAAAGATATTACTGGGCGAGCAGTAGAGAAGAGTGCCCGAATAGTACAACATGTTTTGGAGCGTATCCAACAGAAAGTACCCTTGGGGCCAGACCAAGTTAAGATGACCCCAGAAGAATTAAAGAGTGAAGTTACCAAAATGCGAGGTGAGCCATTGTTACAAATGGCCCAGCTACTTGGTAACGAAGAAGTACTGAGTGCGCTAAGGAATAAAGATGTTTAGATATGACACTTTAAATATGCTAGGTAAAATAACCTACCACGCAGGTAGCGATGATTGGGGACACGCACACCCACATAGGTCAACTCCTAGTGTTGCCCCTGATACAAGAGGAGCATCTGGTCAGGCCAATGGTACTATAAGCGGTAGCACACCCAATACCGGAGTATCAACACTTCCAGAAGCAAATTCTGGTGGTTGGTCAGATAAATTATCTGGTTTTGGTCAGGGTATTAAAAATATATTTGCTGGCGATGCTGATACCAATGTTGGTTTTGGGTCAGCATCTCCTAACTTAGTTGGCATGGCTGGTGGTGACACACAGCCTAAAACGCCTGCAATTGCCCCTAAAGGGCCGGGCGATTTTGACTTAGGTACAATACCATTACAGTCTGAAGCAGGGCTAGGTATGTCCCCCGAAGACATAGCCGCCATGTCTGAACAGCTTAGAACAAGATTTAGTGAGTCAGATATAGACCCATCAGCCTATAATAAGAGATGGGAACAAGTAAAGGGAGGTAGGGGTGAGGGTGCGGTAGGAGCCTTGGGGCCAGACGAAAAAAAGAGACTTGAGGATTTCTTTCAGAACCAAGTAAAGGGTAAGGGATTTTGGTCTAGAATAATGGATGTGACAGGTAGGATGAGTGCGGCACAGGGTTACCAGACTGAGGGTACACGAGAGTTGTTGTCAGCTCCTCCAGTAGCAAGTGGGCTGGAAGGTGGGGATGAAACTGTCCAACTACAAGCTATGTATAGAGCGGCAGTACAGGAGGGGTTTTCACCAGAAGTACTAAATAGCTTGGACACATTCCGAGGCATCCAAACAGAAGAAGGTGGAGCGCCCGGATTTGTAACTAGAGATGTAAATGTTACCGGGCCAGACGGTGGGCCAATAGCTACTGACACACTTAACCCAGAAGATGCTAGCGCCGAAATACAAAGGTTTGCATCTGAAATAGCAGGTAGCTGGTCTGAAGAGGATAGGGGGCGAACGGCTATTGACCTAAGCAAGATAGGCTATACCTATACCCCTCCACAATATGATTCTCAAGGTAGAGTAAAATTCCAAGGTACACTAACCGCAGGGGATAATGCCGCTGAAATAAGTTCAGAAGACCGGTTGAAACTAGCTGAATCGCTGGCAAAGCAATCAGACGCTCAAAACATTGCAAGCCAGACTAGAACTATGGATATAAAGTCTCAGGCAGAAATGGAGCAGTTAGAGGCGGCGCAATCGTGGAAGACTGACGAAAGGATAGGGGAACAGGAGTTTAAAAGTACTCAAGCTCGGCTTGATAGAAGTTTTGCTGAGTCAGAGTTGAGGGAGAGAACACGTCAGAGAGAAGCAGATACAGCGTTTCAAAGACAACAGCAAACAAGGCAAACAAGAATAGATGAGCAGTCCAATAAAATAGCAAAAGCCAGAAATACAAACGAAAGACTAAGTATTGATAATGCTTTTGATGTATCACAGTCTCAAATTTTGATGGCACAGTCACAATTTGACCGTGAGCTTTCATCTAACGAAGCTATGCAAGGTAATGAGTTTGCGCATCAAGTACAGATGCAGGCAGACGCTCACGACTATCAAATGGCGGCTATTGGTGGGCAGGGTATTGAGCAGAGGAAGGGTATAAGAGCGCAGGGTCAACAGGACAGAATACTTGAGCAAGTAAGAAATACTGGGGCTATAGAGAGGCTAGCTAAACAGATAGGAGCCGATGCTATGGCTCAAGGGCGTCAAATGTCTCACGAGCAGGGTATACAAGCGGCAGAACTCTCTACTAGAAGGGCATTACAGCATCAAGAGTTATCGGCTGAAATGGCGCAACTCAGACAGAGTGGTAGACAAAATATAGACCAAACAAGAATAGCTGGTTTTGTGGAAAGGCAAAACCAAGCTGAGCGTATTATGGCAGACGCAAGAGCCCAAGGTAGACAGATGAACTCTACAGAGGCGTTGGCACGTGCCGATAGATGGTTGCAACAAACTTTGCAACAAAGGCAAATCTCAGGAGAGATGACTCAGCAACTTGTAGGCGGCGAGCAGAAGATAGGCCAAATACAAGAAGCAGGTATACAGGAAAGGATAACTCAATTTGCTGGTCAGCAAACGGCTGGATTACAAGAACTAAGGCAGATACGAGAAAGTGGGGCACAGGCAAGATTGACTCAGGCGGCAGGTGGTGTACAAGATATAGCATCAATAGAGGCAAGGGCGGAAGAAGATAGAGAAACTTATAAATACCAGTTAGAGCAACAGGAAGCATCTGAACTAAGGCAACGAGAAGCACTCGGTATGGACACTGAGCAAACTATAGACGCTGTAAGAACCTCTACACAAGGATACAGTACTAATATGAATGCGGCGCTAAAGCAGGCTGGCGAGACTGGTGACTATGAATCAGTCAATACTGCACTAGCGGCAGAACTGCCTCCTTCTCCTCCCGGTATTACGTGGGATAGTTCTAGTGGTTCTTTCCAGCAAAGAGGTGGTTTCCAAGGTCGAGAGATAAGCAGTGAGGCGCAACAGTGGATGGCTACAGCGGCTCCAGCATTTAAGGCTCGTGACAGGGCAGAACAGGCTGTGACACAAGCACAGAAAATACAAATGGAAGCCCAGACTAGAAGGAAAGCCTCAGAGCAGGCACAAGAAGATTTTGCTCAAGCTATGCTGACTTCAGATATTGACAGTGCTGAGGAAGCCGCCGCTAGACACGAGATGGCAAAAACTGCGGCATTGGCTACTGAACAAAAGATGCAACACGTACAGATGTTATTTAACCTACTACAAAATCCAGTACAGTTAGGGATGGCTAAGCGGCATGGATTGTTGGGGCAGATAGAAAGCGCACTAGGCTTTTCAATGTCTGGTGTACCAGAATCTGAGCCCGGTGAAGCTAATCTTGCTAACTGGCAAACTATGGACAGCGAAGACCAAGCCTTTGCTATGGCTGACTATATAGAACAGGGAGGAAGCCCTGATGAGTTTATGAGGATGGTTGCAAGTGCGGCCCCTGCTCAAATGCGACAAGTTCAATACGGAGTTCTTTAAATGGTACAGATAAGCTATTTACCTCCTGTTCCTAAAAAAGAAGAGGAAGAAAAACCAAAAGAATACATAGTACCTACAACGCTTCTGGCGCAGGGTAAGACTGAGTATGAGGTTACTAAAGCACGTAACCTTACAAACATGTCTGCAACTATGGAGCAGAACAATATACTAAAGCCTAAGAACCAAAGAGAGGCTATGTTTAATATTGGTACTGAGTTACAGGATAATGGTGTTTCTAAGGATGAGGCTTGGTGGAAGAAGGCACTTGGGTGGTTGGAGCCTTTTAAATATCTTGATGTACCTATAGAAATGGCGGCTGAAGCTGTCTTTGACCCAATAGCTATGGCTACAGGCAGAGACTTGTCATGGGTTAGGGGTACGGCAGAAAGAAAGCCTTTTGAGGCTTGGTCGGCAATGTTTGGCGAAGATGTCTCAGAGAAGACAGGTGTAGGTGAACTTCTTGCACGTATGGATATTGCGGCTGAAGCATTTGAGAAACGTCCATTTGTAGCCCAGTTAGGACTTATGGGTGTTCAGATGGCGGCATCCTTTGGTGCGGCTGGATATGCTAGGGCGGCGGCGAAAGGTGCTAAGTGGGGTGGTACTCTAGGTGGAAGAGCCGCTAGAACAGGTGCAATGATATTAGACCCTTGGGAAGTAGGTTTCCACGGACTTAAATATGGTTTTAGGGGTGCTAAATCATTACTTAAAGGTGGTGAGGAAGTAGAATCTACAATTATAACAAACATGTCAAACCCGGCAATTGCCGCTATTATGGGGGCAAAGACATCTAGTACTGTTAGTAAGATTGATTTACTTAGAGATAGGATAAGGCAGACAGAGGGTACTGTTGTAGGCGGTAGTGGGGAAGCGATGGAGAGAATGATAAACTCGCCAGCAGGGAGATACAATGCCCAACCAGTAAATTATTGGGCTGACCAGTTTGGGTGGTCTGCTCCTACATATAGACCTCGCTATAGTATTAACGGTGATGGTGCAAAAGGTTCTGTAGCTAGAGAAAATGATGCTGTTGGCCCGGCAGTTAATAGGTCAGGCGATAAAGATGCTATACCTCTAGTGCTGGAAAGAGATAACAAGTACCAGATGTTTATGAACGATAAGTGGAGGGCCGCTCAAGACGCCCCATCAGGCTCTTGGGAGCGTATACAGAATCTCCAACATCTAGCGGCATTTCAGTTAACACTATCTCTTGGCGCTCGCCCCGGACATACTTTTAAAGCCACGTTTCAAGAACTTATTGCCGATTCTAACAGTTTCCTAAATACAAATAGACTTAGGCATTACGATGACAAACAGCGTTCAGCTATGATGTTCCCTTTAGATATGGGGGAAGCACATACTGCTATTAGAGCGTTGTCTCATGAAATGCACGAGTTTGGTAAGTTAAATAATTTAGGAGATAGTCTAGAAGACTGGGTTCCTACAAAAGCTAATCCTGACCCAGAACTGTTTAGTTTTAGGGTGAATCCAGATGGTACTTTCTCGTTTGGTGAGAAAGGCAAAAAGGCTACTGACTCTCTTAGTAAGATGTTACAGGGTCTTAGAGGTGAAGGTTGGACTGACTTGCCAGAAGGTGCTGAGCAAATAAGGCAACATGCCGCCACAGCACTAGTATTGCAGGGCATGCCTTTTGAGCATGTTAGGAATCTATTAAATCATAGTGATGTTGGTACTACACGTATCTATATTCGTGAGACACCATATATTGGATTTAAATCTGACGACTTAATACAAGGTGGTACTGGACGATTTGATTCAACAACATACAAACAAGTAAGTCTAGCGGCCCGAATAAAAAATATTGTTAAAGACGTAACTGAGAAGAAAGGGAAAGAAGTTGATGAGTCGGGAGAGTTGCTTGAAGATAGCAAATACTATACTTCACTAGATGCTAGAATTTCCGCTTTTAGTAAACTTGTTAAAGAGATTAAAGATGCTCCTAGAGCCAAAGGTGCGGAAGTTGCTAGGGCTGACTACGAAGACATAGTAGCAGAGATGACAGAAATCGTTATGTATGACCCTGCTATGAAAAAGCTGGTAGATGAATATATACCAGACTGGGCAAGGTCATTGGCAGATGGTGATGATGTTATTGGTGCAGGTGCGGAAGCAATAAGAGTTGCTGAAGAGATGGCAACACTTACTGGTGTTTTCAATATGTTAGGCGAGATAGAACGAGGTGTAAACTTTGCCGATAATGTTAAACGTGCAACTAACCACAACTATAATCCAAAAGGTAGGACAAGAGCCCAATTCTATGCTGATAGGGCACTAAAGAGACCTAATACTAAGTTTGATAAACCCGGACTACTAAACAGAGCAGGCTACTTTATACAAGATGGTGAGTATGAGTGGGCTGGTAATATTAAAGGTAAGAACGCTAAGGAAACTGAAACAATCCGTAAGTTCTGGACTGCTGAGCGTGACAAATTAGCACGACAGTCTAACCTACACTGGAATAATGAGAGTCTAGACCCAATGCTCACAAAAGCAGACGATGAGTATGCTTATCGAGAGAAATTGTGGGATAGTTGGGTTTCTGATAACTTTACTAACGCTAAGAATGGCGATGAAATTCAAGAGATGAATGTTGTCAGGGCAGAAGGTTTTGAAGAAGGTAGAAAAACTCTAGAAGTATCTGATGTACTGAGACATGGGTTAGAAGTTAAACAGTGGGAATTATTTCACGAATGGAATCAGCTAAGAGGTTTAGCTGGTGGCGACGCTACTAATGCTGTAGCTGGTGACTTAGATTCTATATTCTCTATGTTAATGGGACTAGCTGGTGAGGGTGGTATTCGTGGCGCTCAGAAAAATCCTAACTGGGTATATGCTAGGATAAATGAGTTAAAGAAGATACATCGAATGCGGCCTGAGCTTAACAATAGCTGGCAAAATACTACTACTGGTAAACTTAAAAGTGATGCACTATCAAGAATGCCTACTGACGAAATGACTAAGGCGTGGTTGGAAACAGATGATGTATCAAAAGCCTTTAAGATACACAGGATAACTCCCGGTAGTTCAGAAGCAGAACTGATTAAAGGTTTACATAGGTTGGCAAGAACTGGTAGCCACGGTATATTTGGTGGCGACTTTGCACTATTCTTCAAGAACCATCCAAATGAAGCTAATGATTGGGTAGAAAACTTTGGTAAAAAACTAGCTAAAACATTCTTTGATAATGAAAGCTGGTGGTCAAAGATAGATGCCAATATAGAACACGACTATACTGAGTTCTTAGAGAGAATAAATGCTTATAGGCAACAGAGACCCCAGATAAAAGGCTCAGAAGGGATAATAAGAAATGGTGTAACATCAATACTAGCCCTTGGAGGAGTTGCTAGAATACAAGATGTTGCGGAAAATATAACTAGTCTTACTAATGTATTTGGCAAGAATTTTAACAAATGGTATAATAGTGACAGTGTTATGGCTACTATAATTAAGCACAGTCCACTACCTTTAGTGTATAGTGCTTTTACTGGTGGTACAGCAGGGCTGGCAAGACCAATAACTAAGGCTATATCTGCCAGAGCAAGACAGTACTTAAAAGCTGAAAGAATGGGGCTTCATGCTGGCGCACAGTTTGAGTCTGTCTCCCAAGGTTTGGGGCTAGACAGAATAAGTCTTAGCGTAGAGCAAGAGAATTTAGGTCTGTTGGGGCATGAGTTCTTTAGTAAACTTGAAGTTAAAGATATAAAAGAGATACAGGCATGGGAAGATAAAGTTGGCAATATAAAGTATCGAAAGTTTGCTACTGAGAAACGCCAAAAGGCTGGGGCATTAAGTAGACTAAAAGATACGATGCGAGAGAAAGATAGTACAAGTTGGTTGGAGCCTTCACTAACTCAGGACTATCTTAGGCAAGTGGATATGGTGCTTGAACGTATTAGGCCCGAAGACTGGCATCATTATTTTGAGAATATATATATGACGAAGCCCGGAACAGGGGTTAAAGGTGTTCCTGCGGAGTATATAAAAGATGAGTTTGGGGACTTCATATGGAATAAGCAAGGAGAAGACCTATTATATCTTAAAGACATGATGCACCAGATGGATAGGATAGCTGGAGAGCGTGGTGTTAAGATTGTAGAAACAATACGAAGTGCAGGCGGACACTATCTATCCAACTATTTCCCTCGCATGTACAAGATGGAAAGTAAGAATAGATTACAAGAGAGGGCAGGTAGAAATTATCTCCTTAATTCTCAATCCCAATTCTTCCAAAAGCGTGATGAAACCTTAGAAGATATTATTGATGTTATAGGTTTTGGTAGAGATGGCTTAGCTAAGTATGACCTTGAGAATGTAAGCAAACGAGCAGAGTCTTACATAGAAAGTATGTATAAAGAGATTACAGACCACGAAACAGTAGAATGGATTAAGGGTACACCAGACTATGTGGCATTAGAAAAACTGCGAAATAAGCTAGATGGTAAGCACCAAGCGGCAAGAGACTTAGAGTCGTTAATAAACGAACGTATAACTAGGGAAACTACTGAAAAGATGTTAGAAGGGGGGATGCCCGGAGAACTTACCGAACTTGGTTATCTACCCAGTATTGACAAACTACGAAAAACTATAGCGGCATTCAGTGATGACCCCGAAGGCGCTAAGTATATGGAATTGCTTGCCGATACCTCTACTAAGTCTACCGAGGCTCTAGCACAACTTCAGAGTAAGATACTGAGTTTTGCACGTAGGCAACGAAAAGAAACCAGTAAGAATGTAGGCGATTTAGATAAATATAAACTTGGGGACGAAAAAGGCTTAGACCAAATAATTAGAGCAACTAGAGTACTTGACCCTAGAGACCAGCAGGCAATAAAGCAACATCTAGTAGTTAGCCATAACTTCTTTGGTAACTTCTTGAAGTGGCCTGCTTTTGTCCTACAGAGGCCCACAGAGGCACTACGATACTTTAAATCTGGTATTGACATGGGTGCGCCAATGATTCATGGATTCAATGCTCTCGTAAGAGCCCCACTTGGGCGAGAAGGTTTAGACGCAACCTCTACAAGAGTTTGGTTTAAGGGCGTCAAGAACATGTTCAAATTTGCTTATGACCCTGACTTATATGATAAGTACATAGTAGATAACTTACAGTTAATGAATGAAGCAGGGGAGTATGTAAGACTTGGTACTCCAGAGCCTTTACAAATAACTGATACAAGCGCAACTATGATGAAAGTAAGGGCGTGGGCTAGTGACCACCTACCAAAACACAAACATGCTAAATTCCTATCTAGGTTTGAGAAAGGATTTACAGGGTACTTGGATGTTATGCGT
>Ga0315334_10002514_pt1 | contig 11468 bp, 7 predicted proteins | sample M150034915metaG_FD_205555 | JGI IMG/M metagenome (GOLD analysis project Ga0315334, IMG submission 205555) | Ammonia-oxidizing marine archaeal communities from Monterey Bay, California, United States - M1 500m 34915 | ecosystem: Environmental > Aquatic > Marine > Intertidal zone | place: USA... | reverse complement strand
TCCCGACGGAGGTGCTGGTGAGGGCGGTGGCCCCGGTCGCGGTGGCCGTTAATCCTGTTTAGTGTTTTTTACGGCAGGCGACAACTTGCAGAACTCGCCATGTGTTGTTCATGAGATAGTGCATGGCAGTTGGGATGATCAACTCATTTCGCCTGCACCTTTTCGCCTGAATGCAGTTCCATCCAACGATTGGAAAGTTAGCTCTGTCGCCGCACCAAGTGATCGCGTTCTCGAATCCTGAATTCCTGTTTTATTCTCTTTGCCAGTCGCAGGCCGCGAATGTTCCGCTGGTGATTTATTCTTACGGAGCCGACTGGCGTGGGCAAAGGTTTTCGCATTCATCGTCGGCTCCTGCGTGTTTGTCGGGGAATTCAGGAATACGGTTTGGAACCCTGCATCGTTGTCGCGTCTCAATGCCTGAAACAATCAAGCGAGGGTAAGCGAGAAACATAAAATGCCGAGGACCCGAAAATAGGTTTCCGAAGCAGGTGAGGCAACGTTACCGATTGATTCACGGCGGGGCGATCTGACTGGTAGCAGCATACGAGGATGCGGATTCCGGGTGCGGTGATGTACGAGGCCCAAGCACTTTGCAGCGATTGCAACGATCGTTGGCGGGATCAGACAGCGAGGGCCCAAGGATTTGACACCAGTGCTGAAGCAGTGGGTCGCCAATCTAGCCACGGTGATTGCTTTCGCATTCGCCGGGGCGAAAGACAAGTTCGTACCAGCGGAGCGATCTCAGCCAATGGTCGGCGCGATCCGAGATGCCGGTGGCAGGCAAGTCGAGTTGAAGGTGCATCCCAACGAATGGCAGGCGGCGTCTCAAATCGTTGTTTCCAGGGACGCATATGTTGATTGGATGTTCAAGCAACAAAGGTCCGCGTCGTAAAAAACGTATTGAGAGAACAATCGCACAAGCCGTCTTGGCCCTTTCCATCTGACGCTCGACTCTTGAAACGCGAGAGGTTGGATTGGTGCAGAACGTTCAGCAAACGTCCGGCTCGTTCATTCGGTTCGAAACCCGGCCCCCCCTTTTCCGGGTTTGGGCGTTTGAACATCCAGCGAGGGATGGCAGAACATCAGATGCGAGGGTTGATCGTGCCGTAGCAACTTGGATTCGAGGTGTTGTCTGATGGCGGCTACGCTCTGCTATGTGGATAGTTTGAGCTGCGTGTGTCCATTTGTGCAGGTCCAAGGGGACTTTTGGATTTGGTCAGCAATTCGCCCTACAGTGTTGGGCGGTGGCTGCGTGATTGTTCGTGGGGGGGTGTTTGTCTGGTCCAGTCGAATCCGCTGATGGTTCGTGCAGGTTGGATTTGCTGAACGTTTGATGACGGTAAGTGTGCCAGTGCCTGTCGCATGGTTTGTCGCGACTGTGATGGGGTGGCTCGAGGCTGGATACCTAGACAGGGCTGAAACACGTGGAAAAGCATGTTTGGAACCCGCTTGATACAGAATGAAACCTTGACTTATGTTCCCTTTCCACTACGCTCTAAGTATCGAGCTTTATCTAAGAGACCGTCAAGTCTTTTTTATGATTCCCACCTGCTCGACAGGGTTTGCATTCCCAACACAGACATCGTTTTTGACCCGACAAGTTGTTTCATGTTGATCGCAGCGACGAGTAATGCGACGATCCAGTGAGGATTAATGTCTCTAACGAGAGTTGCGGTCGACTTGGTGGCATCGATCGCTCAGAAATATCTCCTATCCCAAATTAAATTGAATGACTGTTTTTTGGCATTGTCGGTACCAATTCGGCTTTCAGTTTCTCAGCATCACGCTGTTCTGCGCCGGAACGACGACCCACTCATGGAGTCAGGAAGTGTTTGCTCCGGTGGTGCAGGGCACCACTTTGCCGTCTGAAGTGCAGGGCCGTTTGGTCGAGCCTGCTATTGAGGTCAAACCTGTTGAAGCTGTCCCCGGGGACGCTGAGGTCAGTGATCCAGGTTCTGAAGACCTTGGCAAAGATTTGGCTGATCTATTTGGTCAGGCGATGCCAGAGGGTGAGCTAGCCGAGCAAGCAGTCGAGCCAAATGTGCCCAACGATCGTGTTCGGTTCTCGTTTGATGGTGTTGCCTGGCGAGAGGTCATTCGTTGGCTTGCCGAGGAGGGAGGTTTGGCCTTGCACGTTTCGGAGTTGCCAACCGGCAGTTTTACGTACACGGATCCCAGAATCTTCACCCACGCTGAAGCGATCGACCGAATCAATCTGTTTTTACTTCCCGAGGGCTTCACTCTTGTACGCAGCGGTCAGTTGCTGTCCGTCATCAATCTCAGTGATCAACGGAGCATGCAGCAACTGGATGCCATGGCTGACCTGGTGACGGTGGAAGAGTTGAAAGATCGCAGTCGACATGAAGTGGTCAAGTGCATTTTTCCCTTGGGTGGCATCGACGCTGAAGAAGCTGTTCAGGAGTTGTCAGTCATGAAACTGATGACAACACCCGAGGTGTTGGGAAAGACAAACCAGTTGATCATCACGGACACAGCAGCCAAACTTCGCAGTGTTCAGTCCGTTCTTTCTGCCTTCCAGCCGGAATTGATGGACAATGGAACGGTGGTCAAAAGTTTCCGCTTGAAGCATGTTTCGGCGGAAGACGTGCTGTTGGTTGCCCGGCCTCATCTTGGTCTGGCCACGGGTGAGATGATTGGCATTGATGTCAGTATCTCAGCGGATGTGCTGGGCGAGAATATTTTCGTCACCGGCATGGAGGACAAGGTCAAACTGTTGGAAGGGCTTGTTACCGCAATCGACCAACCCGAACAAAAAGACGTCACGGAAGAAGGTGAGGCGATTTTGCGTTCGCATTCTGTGACCGGTGGAAATGTTGAAACTGTGTACAACGTTTTACAGACGTTACTGGCCGGTCGCACGAATACCATCAGACTATCAATGGACGAAGACGCCAATACGGTCGTCGCGTTTGCTCCGGAAACGATTCAGCGAGAAATCGAGCAGACCGTATCGCAATTGCAGGCCACCGAGGCAGCGTTTGAGGTGATACCGTTGAAGTCGGTTGATCCCTATTTCGTCGTCAGCCTGTTGGAAGAGATGCTGGATCTTCCCGACTCGTTGGATGATCCAGAAGGCATTGATCCGGATGCTCCGAAGATTGACGCTGACCCCGGCAGCATGCGATTGTTTGTGCGCGCGAAAAAGCCGCAGTTGGATCAGATCAAACGGATTGTCGAAGGTCTCGACGCCGTACAAACACTTGATGATGGTAACCAGTTGCGGATCATTCCTCTCAAAGGTGAGCGTGCAGCCGAACTGCTGGAAACGGCGGTCAAGTTTTGGCGAGGGGAGAATGAAGTCATCCAGTATCCCAGTCTGGGGGGTGCCGATCAGATCCGGACAGAACGTGTGGTGAATGGTTCGGATGAGAATGATCCCGGCAGGGGCAGTCAGGATCCACCGGTCAAGGCTGGTTCGGATGGGGCGGGCCATCCCGTGGAGCGAGGGAATTCCGTTGAACCTGGTACCGGGAAACCCGAGGCACGACTGCTTCCCGGCGGCACTCAAATATTGACCTCGACGCTCCAAGCAGACGCTCCGGTCATTCGCTGTCAGGTCACGCCGCGGGGACTGTTATTGCAGTCGGACGATCCGGTTGCACTGGATCGGTTTGAGCAGCACTTGCGTGCCATTATCGGGCCGCTCGATTCTGAAGCTTCGCCGCCTGTTGTGTTCTATCTGCAATACAGCAAGGCTGACGATGCTGTACGCCTGCTTGCCGATTTGCTCGATGGTGGTGAGACAGCGATGGAACGTCAGTCGGGGTCTCTGGTCAATGGTTTCTTGTCTTCGTCAGGGACCACGTTTGGCAGTTTTGTGACATCGCGTGATGGGCTGGTGACACTGACAGCAGGTCTGTCGCTGACGATCATCGCTGACACACGCCTGAACCGCTTGATCGCACAGGGTTCGGCGTCCGAGATCGAGCAGGTGGAGGCCTATTTGGAAATCATTGACAAGGATACGAGTCTGGCAGAGGTGAAGACCTATGGGCAGTCTCATGTCATTGAACTGGTCAATACCAAGGCGATGGAAGTTGCGGCGGTCATTCGCGAGGCATATACAGGGCGGGTTGTTGCTTCGAAGACCGGTAGCCAACAGGGTCAACAGGGGCAACAGGGGCAGCCACGCCCCACGCAGAAACCAGAAACTCGAGAGGCTGACAGCAGCAAGTCGAAAAAGCCCGCAGCACCCAAACAGGCAGCCGTTCGTAATCTGGAACCGCAGATGACAGTTGCGGTGCATGAGCCAAGCAATTCGCTCGTCGTCACTGCGCCTGATCAGCTATTTGAGGAGGTGCAGCGTTTGGTCATGGCGATCGACGTTCGTGCCGAGCAGACGGTCGAGGTGGTCGCACCGGCCAACGGTGCAATCTTTGAAACTCTGTTGCAGCAAGTCATGCTAGGCGAAACCGGGACCTCCAGTGGTCGTCCGTCAACTTCCAGTAGGTCCTCTTCCTCCTCCTCAACAACACCTTCACCATCGTCCAAATCAGCTAAACCTTCTGGTCGCTAATGGAATACGGGAAACCTTCGATGATTCGATTCGACCGATCCTCCCTGATCGTGGTTTTGATTTTTTCAGGACTGTTCTCGTTTACTGTTTCTGAGCCAGTCTTGGCACAGTCCGGTTTGCGTGAGTCATTGGAACGTTTGGATCGCAACGAAAATGGCGAAATCGATCCCGACGAGATCACTCCGCTGGCCCGTCCTTACCTCGAGCGACTTGCGAGGGTCCGCAGGATGTCCTTGGAGCGTCCTTACGAAATCGAGCGTTGGCAGGAGGCGGCCCGAGTCTATTTCGCGTTGCAGAACGGCGTATCCGGTGAACGCATTCGGTCGGATACACGGGCGTCGGTAAAGTCCTTTGTCCCAGATTCTGATGCTGAACTTGTTCCCGAATTCGGTCTGCCCGAAGTCAAATTCCCTTACATTCAGGCAGATCTGGACGAGGCCGATCGCACGCTACGACGTTCCGATCGCGATCGCGATGGCTATATCGATCACGCGGAAGCACGAGAGGCTGTCTGGACGCATCGTGATCCCTTTGATGAAGATCTGAACAAGGATGATCGATTGAGCCGATTGGAGCTTGCGCAGCGATATGCCCGACGGCGTTTGTTGTCAGGCGCTTCCAGTGAACTGGTGCAAAAGGCGGGGAGAGTTGGCAACGGGATTCAACCGGTTCAACGCAATGAGACGGAACGAAGTGACGGTTCACAGTATTGGCGTCGAGGGGGCAGTCGATACTATTTAACGGCAACCATCCTCGGCCGTTTTGACAAGAACCGAAATGGTCGCCTCGAGAAAGATGAAACCGGCAATCTTGGGTTTTCGCCTGGCAAGATCGATATCAATCGTGATGGGGAACTGTCCCGGGACGAGTTGCAGCAGTTCTTGCTCGCTTTGCAAGACGAAGTTGGCGACCTTGGTGAAGATGTGCCAGGTTGGTTCTATGAACTTGATTCCAATCGGGACGAGCAGGTCGCGATGGTGGAGTTTTCCACCGAATGGGATGCTGAAAAGATCGCTGAATTTACCTCCTTCGATGCCAACGGGGATGGATTGCTGACCGTCTCTGAGGTCTTGAATGCCAAGGCACTCGTCGGTGGCAGTTATCTGAATGAAAATGCCGAGATCCTGGCGCCGAAAAAAACCGTCATCTCGGAAATCGAAGTGCTGGATGACTTTGTGATCGGTGATTTGAACGTGCGGCTTTCCATCACTCACTCGCATACCTCCTATCTGGACGCTTACCTGACAGGTCCCGATGGGCAGCGGATTGAATTATTCACTGAGGTCGGCGGCACCGATGATCACTTTGACAGAACCGTGTTTGACGACCAGTCAAAGACACCCATCACCAAAGCGAGGCCGCCATTCAAGGGCAGGTTCATCCCTGAAGGTGCGCTGAAGAGACAGCCCAGTTTGGGACACTTTAACGGCCAGAGCGTCAAGGGAGTCTGGCAACTGGTGGTGCGTGGATCGCGGAGCGAACGATGGGGGATGCTGCATAGCTGGGGACTTCTGGTGACCCCTATCGACGACATGATGGATCCAGACAATCCTGAGCCCGTGACCGAAAGTACGGAAAACAATTCAACTCGCCAAGTGCAGTCTCGGGCGGCTAACAGGACCGCACCTCAGCAGCCACAGGCTTCGGTTCAGGTGAAACCTGTTGCCAGCCAAACCGGTGACGCCAAGCCTCAATGGGGCGGCGGCAAGGATGATTCCAGAGAAGACAGTCGTAAGGTTGCCTTTGAAAGATATCGGCAGATCCTCTCCAGTCGTGAGGGAATGACCGGAGAGGAGGCCAAAGCCATCTACATGAAAAAATATGGCGGAGGCGATACGGGAAAATCCCGTGATGACGAAAAGAAGTACGAGCGAGGCAGTAAGAAAGATTCCCAACAGGGCGGCTGAAAGACAGATTCTTTCTTGCCGATGCTTTGCGCTGGAAGCTGCCTGCCGGACGTAGCAAGTGCATTCCAGAAACGGTCAGGCAGGTTCATGTGTCGATGTAGATACCTTGGGTTGGTTGTGTTGGGACTCGCTGTGTTGCTGGTGAAAACGAGCGACGCGGCAACGCCACTCAATGTGGTTCTCATCTTCTGTGATGATCTTGGGTACGGTGATTTGGGCTGCTACGGGTCCAAAGTGAATCGGACCCCCAACATCGATCGGTTGGCTGCCCAAGGGCGACGCTTTACTGACTTTTATTCGTCGAGTCCGGTTTGCACCCCATCGCGCGCAAGCCTGATGACGGGTTGTTATCCACGCCGTGTGGGCATGCATGAAGATGCAACTGGCCATTGGGTGTTGATTCCTCGCAGTCGTCGAGGCTTGGATCCGGAAGAGGTGACGATGCCCGAAATGCTGAAAGCGGCGGGATACGCCACCGCGTGCATTGGCAAATGGCATCTGGGTGATCAACCCCCACACCTTCCCACTGCCCATGGGTTCGATACGTACTTTGGAATCCCCTATTCGAACGACATGCAGCAAGCCGGGCGTGGGGATCCGCCCTTGCCTTTGGTACGGCAAAGTCACGTCATTGAAGCACCTGCCGATCAATCGAAGTTGACTCAGCAATACACGCGTCAGGCTGTGGAGTTCATCGAAAAGAACCGCGAGCAACCTTTCTTTCTGTATCTGCCGCACACGTTTCCGCATCTGCCGCTCTTTGCCTCAAAACAGTTTCACGGCAAGAGCAACAACGGACGCTATGGCGACTGCGTCGAGGAAATCGATTGGTCCACGGGACAGATTCTCGATTGCTTGACACGCCTTGGTTTGAATGATCAGACCCTCGTGATCTTTACCTCGGACAACGGATCGAACGGCCGGAATGGCGGTTCCAATGCGCCGTTGGCTGGAAACAAAGGTTCAACCATGGAAGGTGGCATGAGAGTCCCGATGGTCGCCCGATTGCCGGGCGTGATTCCGGCTGGCAGTGTCTGTACCGAACTGGCAACGACGATGGATTTGCTGCCAACCCTGAGTGCATTGTCGGGGGCGAAGCTTCCTGAAAAGTTGATCGATGGCCGAGACATTGCGAACCTGCTCCGCGGTGAACCGGATGCCAAGTCACCCCACGAAGTGTTCTATTACTACCGACGTCGGCAGTTACAGGCGATTCGCTGGGGACATTGGAAATGGCATTTACCGTTAGAGAAAACTTTTCCACGTTGGAACGATCCCTCGGTGACGGGGAAGGGACGGCCAGGGAAGCTGATTGATCTGAAGTCTGATCTCCGCGAGCAGGTTGACCTTGCAGCGCAATATCCCGAAGTCATGGCGAAAATGGTGGTGTTGGCCGAGTTGGCTGTCAAGAAATTGGGAAACGAAAGCTTGAACGGCGCCGAACAACGACCTGCACGAACGTTGAAGCAGTCTGTCCCCATGGTGATGGAAAAGACGTCGCAATCAGACGGCGAGCGCTAAATGCAGGGATGCAAGATGAATGCTGGCCCAGCTTCATCATTCGTTTTACAACCATGCCGTCTTCACGCTGTCAGGGGTTCACAGTTGGGCCCGACGTTGCAACGACAGGCGAGGGATGAGGCCGTGACGTCCCGTACTGACTCTATCGGGCGCACGCAGTCATCTTCAAGTTGTGAACTCTACCGACCTCAATCTACCGACGTCGAAGCAGCAACGCTCAGCTTTCCACGATTGGGGATGCGGTACGGTCAAGCGAGGATTTCCCGGACGACGTTTCCGTGAACGTCGGTGAGACGGAAGTCACGTCCCTGGAACCGATGGGTCAAACGTTTATGGTCGATTCCGAACAGGTGCAACATCGTGGCGTGCAAATCATGCACGTGGACTTTGTTTTCAACGGCACTGTACCCGAGTTCGTCCGTTGCTCCCCATGAAAAACCGGGTTTGATTCCACCACCGGCCATCCAACAGGAGAATCCCATGATGTGGTGGTCGCGTCCGGAGCCCTGCGCCATCGGTGTGCGTCCGAATTCGCCCCCCCAGATGATTAATGTTTCATCCAGCATGCCACGTTGTTTGAGGTCCTTGACCAGGGCGGCGGTTCCCTGATCGACGAATTTGGCGGTTACCTGCGACCCGCCCTTGATGCCACCATGGTGATCCCAACCACGGTGGTACAACTGGATGAATCGGACTCCACGTTCGGCAAGTCGTCTTGCCAGCAGACAGTTGGATGCAAACGATCCATCGCCACCTTTGGTGCCATAAAGGTCGAGAATGTGCTGAGGTTCGGACGACAGGTCCATCAGCTCGGGCGTCGAGGTTTGCATTTTGAAGGCAAGCTCGTATTGGGCGATTCGCGTTGCGATCTCGGGGTCACGGTAGGTCGCATTGCCCACGTCGTTGAGCGACTGCACTGCGCGAATCACTTCACGCTGATTTTTCAGGCTAACTCCCTTTGGGCTGTTGACGTATAAAACGGGGTCACCCTGAGACCGAAATTCGACTCCTTGAAATCGGCTTGGCAGGAACCCACTGTGCCACTGTCGAGCTGCGATTGGCTGAGACTGACCGCCCCCAACCGAAGTCAGGACCACATAGCCTGGCAGGTTGTCACATTCACTGCCCAGACCGTACAGCAGCCACGAACCCATCGAAGGACGTCCCGGAATGGACGTGCCGGTATTCATCAGCGTGTGAGCGGGGTCGTGGTTGATTTGATCGGTTTGCATGGAGCGGACGATGCAGATGTCATCCGCAATCGAGCCGATCTCGGGCAGGATCGAACTGATTTCGAGGCCGGACTTGCCGTACCGTTTGAATTCATGCTGTGGACCAAGGCACTTCAGATTGTTTGCCTGGCCTTGCAGTTGCGCAATCTGTTTCCCTTCGGTGTACGACTTTGGCATCGGTTTGCCGTTCATCTTTACCAATTCGGGCTTGGAGTCGAGCGTTTCCAAGTGGGACGGTCCACCGGCCATGCACAGATGAATGACTCGTTTGATGCGGCCGGCACCTTTCGCGACTGGGTAGATGCCATCCCATTGCGGTACCTCGACAGCGGCCTCCTCGCTGGATGCGTGGTTTTGATCGAGCATGGCTGCCAGTGCAGCGGCGCCTACTCCGTAGGAACCGTGACGTAAAAAAGTACGGCGGCATAGATGATTAGCGAGAGAGTTTTTCATTTCAATGGTTCCAGCGGTTGGCTGAATTGGTTGGCTTGAATTAATTGCGTGTGATGAATTCGTGCATGTTCATGACGGCCCGTGTTGCCGCCATCAGCGATGCAAGTTCGACGGGGTCAACTTGATCAGCCGCGGGGGTAAGTCCCACGGATACCAATTCTTTGGCTGAATCGGGATTTGCTTTGTAGTGTTCGCGTTGTTGATCAATGAGTGACGACAGGATCGAAATTTCCTGTTCGTTGGGTTCGCGACTGAGGGCTTGGCGAATTACGCGGGTGATTCGGTTCTGATCAGTTGCATCGCCAGTTGCCATCAGGCGTTCAGCGAAAACTCTTGCAGCTTCGACATAGGAGGGATCGTTCAGCAACACCAGAGCGGCGAGAGGAGTGTTGGATCGAGTCCGCTCTGCTGTGCATTCCTCGCGTGCTGGGGCATCAAATGATTTCATTGCCGGGTGCAGGAACTGTCGTTGCCAATGGGTGTAGACGCCTCGACGGTACTGGTCGTCCCCGGTGTCCTGCTTGTAGGTTCGACTGGGAAAGTTCAGGTGCCGCAGCAGTCCAGCTGGCTGGTAAGGTTTGACACTACGTCCACCAATCTCATCAACCAGCAAACCGCTAACCGCCAACGCGTTGTCACGAACCAACTCAGCGTCGAGGCGGAATCGGGCTTGTCGAGCCAGAAGCCGGTTGAAGGGATCTGTTTCATCTAGTTCAGGTCGCGGTAACGACGATTGCCGATACGTATTTGACGTCACAATCAGTCGAACGATGTGTTTGATGTCCCAACCGCTGTCGATGAATTCTTGAGCCAGAGCATCGAGCAGTTCTGGGTGGGAGGGATATTCCCCCTGCGAGCCAATGTCATCAAGTACTTTGGTGAGCCCTGTGCCGAAGAATGCTTTCCATAGTCGGTTCACAAACACGCGAGCGGTTAGTGGGTTGTCTCTTGCCGTGATCCAATTGGCCAGATCGAGGCGTGTTGCCCTTTCCTCAAATTTGATTTGGGGCAGGAAGTGCGGAACGTTTGGGGTCACGAGTTCGCCGCTGTCATCCATCCAGTTACCGCGTGGAAGGACTCGCATCTCACGCGCTGGAACCGTTTGGGTGATCAGCGAGGTCCTGGTGTGCGAGTTCTCGGTGTTGGTTCTTTCTTTCTTGGTCGATTCGATCTTGGTGCGAACATCGGCAAGCTCGGGTGCGATCGTGCGATAGTGAGCCATCAGTGCAGAGGACTGGGCGTCGTTTCGGTCGTTGGACGCAAGCGACAGGATGGCTTGAATCTCGGCTGGTAATTTGTTTTCTGCACCGAGCACTACTTTGCCAGAGGTGCCCGATAAACGAAAACAGCCAAGTGTGTGGCCGGGGTTGGTGTGGTTCTGCTCAATCTCAAAAACAAGCGTTGCGGGGGAATCCGGTTTGAATGGGGTTTCAAACTCAGCGATCCACGAATTGGCTTTTCCCGCTTGCGGCATCACTGCCCAGCCCCAGGTGGCTCCTTTGGCGTCACCGTCGATTACAGCGACTGCCTTCCATCCCTTGTAGGGATTTTTATTCCCGTCAGCCTGTTCAAAACTTGCTTTTGCGTTGATCAATTTGAGCGGAGTTCGCTTGCCGTCGGCATCGACTGAGAAAACTTTGACTTCGCTGATGACGAAGTTTCCATTGCCGGCCCGTCCTGGTCCTTTTTGGGGTAAAGAATCGTGTGGCAAAACTTCAAGCCGAATCCCCTTCCATTCGTTCGTTTGATTTGCCACAGTGACGGTGTAGGTGTTGGTCTCATGACCTGGGCCAGAGGCTAGCACCGAGTGATCAGGTT
>Ga0315334_10002512_pt1 | contig 11475 bp, 26 predicted proteins | sample M150034915metaG_FD_205555 | JGI IMG/M metagenome (GOLD analysis project Ga0315334, IMG submission 205555) | Ammonia-oxidizing marine archaeal communities from Monterey Bay, California, United States - M1 500m 34915 | ecosystem: Environmental > Aquatic > Marine > Intertidal zone | place: USA... | reverse complement strand
AATATTTATTCATGTATACGGATGCTGTCATCTCAACATGATTATCTGGATGCCAAGCAACATAACTACCCACAGGCCAATAATAAATCATGAAATGCATGTCCTTCTCAGTAGGATAAACCTCTTTTAATCGCTTCTGTAGTATATCAGGATCGACCATATCATAAATCATGACTGGTGCACTTTCTTGTACTATGCGTTCTCCCCAATTAATAGTAGGGTATGATGATCTAAAATTTGAAGTGTGTTGACTTCTTTCTATCTGTTTTCCAATATACTCTAAACAATCAGAATCAAAAAAGTCCTTATATATTTTAATCATTTAATGCTTCGTATTCCTTATACAGTGCTTTCATATACAACCAGAATGCTACGGTAGATTCATCCCCTTCGTGGCGTGTCTTATTTTTCATAACATATCCCTCTTCCATTGGTGTTCTTCTGGAGACAGACTGTCATCGTATTGTTCTAGTTCTTTCATGAGTTGATTGTTGAAATTCACTAGATACTCGATACGTTTTTCGTACTTGGATTTATAGTGTTCTTTTATGCTTGTGACAAGTCCCTTTTCATAGACAAGATGTGCTAGTCTTTTCATTTTATTTCATTCTTTAGTTTTTCTATGTACACGGATGCATCCATCAGCTCTTCTTGGAGATGTTGTAACCACTCTAATGAGGTTAGATCTGTACGTTCAGTATTCACTCCATATTTTCGTAGTCCTTCTTCTTCCCTATCACGGAGTTGCATGATCACCTTCTCTACGTTCTTATCCATTATCTCTGTATCTCTTAAAATGTTTAGCCATGAAGTCTTCCCACAATACAGAGGTATACTGCAACATGTTTCCGCCTGCTGATTGTCCTTGTACCTTATATTTTTTGATCTCTTCTTTCATCACGAACTTGTCTAGCTCCTTCCATGTTTTAAAATGCATTGTTATTGGAGTTCCTTCTACTACTTGTCCTAGCTCTTCATGGTCATCTATATACGTTAATTCTATCATCTGTAGTATCTCTTAATATTTTTGTATTGAATCTTAATATGACCGCCCTTCTCTTTACCTTGTATCTTATATTTGTTGAGCTTTTCTTTCCGCACGAACTTGTCTAGCTCCTTCCATGTTTTAAAATGCATTTGATAGCCTACGACTAGGGGATGGAATCTCATTATTATTGGAGTTCCTTCTACTACTTGTCCTAGCTCTTCATGGTCATCTATATACGTTAATTCAATCATATTTTCTTCTTTCTGTTATTCTCTTTACCATACCCAACCAACAAAAGTATATCTGGTGCCACTTTTTATTTGCATTACTTTGTGTGGATATAAGAATACTGATGGCCATATTATCAAAGAGTTCTTTTTTAATGGAATAACTTCATCACATAATACAAATTCTCCACCAGTAAAATCATCATTCAATAACCCTATAATAGATAATACTGGAATTCCTTTTTGTTCTCCATCAAATAATGAACGAATATGATCAACATGTTCTGCCATAAAAGTATTGGCCTCATATCTATTGAATCTAAAATCACTCAAGTGTTCCAATCCAGTTTGCCGTGCCCATTTTCCGTAATCTGTATTACCATATTGGGTTATATGTTTGAATATTTCTTGATACAGTTTTTCATCGGTAAGTACATTCCTTTTAATGGAATAACTTGTTGCGGCAAATACTTCACCATGATATACTACATCAATATCATCGGAATTTACAACTTCTCCTTGAGTATCTGCCCATTTATGTTTTTGCCATTCAATATTTTCTTCAAATATTTTATCCGTTAAATCGGTAATGTCAGAATCCATCTGTGAAATATAAACATAATCGCTTAAATTTTTCATTTTAAAATTAATTTGTTTTTGCTAGTTATCTCCCCTAAAGTACCCCTTACAAAAGTGTTAAAGGAAATAGAAAGTCTATCTTTAGTGGCCTTTGGGTTTGGGTTTACCATGTGATTTAACCATGAAGGAAATAAAATAAGTTCATTACTATTAGATTGAAAAGACCATTGCTCAGAATTCCATATATTAGAAACTTTCGTTTCAAATTTTATTCTATCCTTTACGTGATAATTCGGATCAACAAACGTAATTTTATCATCTTCTTCAGTTGATATATAAAAAACTCCACTTATAATACTATTTGAATGGCAATGTTCATAATGAGATTCACCTGGTCTATTTACATTTAGCCATGATTGTGTAATATAGAAATCTAAGTCTCCTTCTACTGGACATATAATCTGTTCAACATATATTTTAATCTGTTCCTCACAAAACTGTTTTATTTTTTTTAATCCGGTATCAAAAATATAAGAAGAAATTGAATTGGAATTGCTGCCATTGAACTGCATCCCCGCGTCAATAATGTTTCCAATTTCTTCATCATAAGTAAATTTTGAATTACTCTTTACAATATATACCGGACATGGAAATACACTTTCTATCATATTTTCGTTTCACTTTCTATTGAATATAGAGTATAACTCCAAGTCAATTCTTCTCCTGGCTCAATGTCTCTTGAAGCACCAATCCAGAACGAACCATCTTCCATTAATATTTTATTACAATTAGGATCATCAGAATGATTTCCAAATCCACCCAAAGGGGTACGAATATACCCATCTTCAGAGCGTTTATTTCGATGATGTGTAACTCCAATTAATGCATTGGCATTAATTTTCTCTGTTGTAAAAAGTCCTTGCCCGTTGATAGGGGAATCTTTAATTGTGAGGTAATCGGGTAGTGGTCTATAACTCATTTCCTTATAGTTTCCCCTAGATAACTTGTGAATAGGGCATCTAGTATTACTTGTTTCATCTCTTCAAAGTCTGCTCCATGATGTGCTCCATTGTTATCTGCTACCTTGACTACGGAGTATTGCTTTAGTACCTCATCTAGGCGTTTCATATATGGGTGGTCTTTTTCGAATTTCATCTTGTTATTGTCCTCTTTTATACGTAATTTAAATGCTGAATTGATTTCTCGTTCTATTAGTCTTTGTACATAATCCCATGAGTTATTCTCGATTGGTATCATTGTTTTATTGTATCAGGATAAGGCCAGGAATGCTTTAATGTCTCAAGTTTTGACAAGTATTCCTTCTGTTTCCTATGGTCTTTTAACGTATGACAAGTTTTCTTCATCTCATCTAAATCATCGTTTGTCAAGTAGGGTAAGAAGTTATTAATTGCTGCTACTATATTTTGATGTGAGTACAACATCTCTTTCCCATCAATGTATATTCTAATTGTTGCCTTGTTAGTTTCCTGTTCAGTATTCATTGTTAAGTTCTGGTGCTTTTTGTTGTCGATAGTATGAATGTCGTTTGCGTCCTTTATTATTTCCAAGCCATCTGTAATAGGTACATAGGGTACATTTTGGTTGCCTTTTAGTTCGTTTACTCTTACGTTTACCTACCTTATGTTTGCTCATATTACCTCCTTTCAGCGGTATTTTCTTTCCATCTCTTGTGATCTGAACTCTTCATAGTAGCTTTAATGTAGGGGTCATCGGTCTTTCTCCTATTTCGATGATGAACCTCATCTATATCTATTAGGGGATCATACCCCAATGGATCTAACATCATCTTTTGGTTTTCTCTCTGTATATGTAACCACACTAGTCTGTTTCCGGCGATTCCTTCTTCCAATTCACTACCAACCCTCTTCCGATTTTAAAGCATTTCGTATTGCTTTATGTTTATCTTTTACTCTTTGTCTTGCCGCTTCTTCTCTCTTTAATCTCTTCTTGAGGGAAGGTTTTGCGTAGTATTTACGTTTTTTTAACTCTACGAACAGACCTTCATTGATGAGCATGTTTTTTAGTTTTTGCATCGATCTCTTAGGGTCTTGTTTTGGCCCTATTTTTATTGTAATCATTTGTTATTTCTATTTTAATTATTGTTTTATATCACAGGTCAACCACATCATCGGCCCTCCGAAATTCTTGTACATTCTGGTTGGGTATACTCGGTGCGGGGGGCGATGTTTTTTCATGTAGTCTTTGTCAGGCTTATTGCCTTGATGGTCTAGAACTTGTGTACCGTAGCTATTGAGCATTTTGCTCTCTCCCGCCCCAGTATCGTAGTAGTTCCAGCAGTCCACTTCACTAGTAAATTCTTTATCTATTGTATAAACGACAGGGTTCCATGTCATGACTATTGCAGCCCATACTGTATCACCACTACTTGTTGTTGTCGTTGAATCGTTGTTTGATTCTTCTGATGTCGTAGCCATAGATGAGGTTTCGGCATCTGCAGTATCTGCACATCCATTAAGACTTAATGCTATCGCCAGTATGATGATGGTCCATTTCATATTTTTTTATATTTTATAAAAGAAAAAGCCGTGTTCGTGTCCTTGTACTTCGACACCTCGAATCTTGGGTCTGCGAACTTCTCACGAATCGTCATCACCATTCTAGTCGTGTGCAATGATGCCTATTGGATTACATCGCAACACTCACACATAACATTCCAACCTCAGAGCCACAATCGGGGGTGTTACCCCTAGCAGAGCAGTCAACGAACTGATACTATCTCCGATACCAACCTACCACCTCAGAATGCTTAGGCTTTATTCTTTCATGATTATATATCAGTTATATTTTTCCTTGTTTCATTAGATCTATAAATCCGTAAGCTATTCCTATAAAAATAGCGGACAGTAAAACATTACCTCCTAACAATCCCACAATAGCCAACATGAACGAACCTACAATGTATCTTGAATATTTCATAATGTCAAAAACGCAAATGTATAAATACTATGTTAGTAGGAATAAAAAAAGAAGTATAGATAAAATAATTACCAAAGTAAATAGATAATAAAATATAAGAAAATTATTAAAACGAATACTTCTATCCTCATCCAATGTTCGAAAAGTTTTCCTCTCAAGAAACCCTCCTTTCGGGAGTTTTAATCCCATAAGTCTTTATCCCAGTCTTTGGCAAAATGTTCTCTTGCCTTTAGTTTTCCTGACTTTTCACGGTTCTTTTTTCCGGCCTCATCTCTTGCAGCCATTCTAAGAGCTGAAGGTTTTCTATTCAAGAAACTCGGTCCGTTCCATATTTCTCTAAATGACATATTATATTTCCTATTGTGGTGGTGGTTCAGGGGTTAAAAAATTATCTTCTACTAAATTTCTCCAAAGCCAAGGATCATTATTTTCCCATTTTGTACTAGGTGCCATTGGCTCTCCATATACACATTCTGCCTTTATGTCCTCTAACATATTATGATATACCCAATAAAAAGATCTTACAACTTGATCTTCACTTTCTCGGCCTCTATTCACTAAATCATTTATCTGTTCTGAAATATCTATACATTCTGAAAAATCTGTTGCTGGAAAATCAAATCGTCTGTGCCTTACATCATCTACTGGTAGACCAATGTTTGTGTTTATAGAAAGGTATACAAGTATTACCCATTTCATTTCATGAGACTTTCTCTACATTAATTTTTAAAGGATATTGATTGCTCTGTGCTTCTTCAGCTGTTTCGTATGCTTTTTGTTCTGCTATCTCTAAATGATATATTCCTGCGACACCCATTCCATCCTTATGTACACTCAACATAATTCTTTCTGCTCGTTCAGGTGGATGATGGAAAATCTCTATTAGAACATAGACTACAAATTCCATTGGAGTATAATCATCATTGTGTAAAATCACTGCATATTTGTGTGGTGGTTTTACCCTGTTTCCTAGATGTTTCTTTTTACGAGAACGAGCTACTGCTAAATCTTCCTCCATCCCGTCCATGTCATCCACGAACTCATCCGGATTCTGGTCCTGTTGCATCTTCACCTCTAAGACATCCAAATGTGTTATATCTACTTTGTCTCCATGTATGAGTTTTTTCATTGTATCTCATCCATATTTGATTGCCGGTTGAATCACAATTTTGTACATATAGTTTTCCATTTATAGTAAACACTCCTGATTGTATGAAACCTTCAACCTTTGGTAGTGTCTCTAAACTTTGTACCCATAATGGAGAATTAGGTGGCGCACATGATGTCATTAAGACAATAATACAAACTGTCAATATTATTTGGATTAAATTAAGGCTAATCAAATCCAAAATTATTATTTCTTTTTTGATCTTATCTTTACAAAATATGTTGTCCATCCGCCCTTTGATCTTTTCTTTTTATTTGGATCGTGAAGTCCTATTTCTTGTCCGTGATTATCATATCTTATTACTAGTGTAGTTTCTAATTCAAAGTCTCTATTTTCGGGGGATATCCAATGATATTTACCATCTTCATCCTTGACCACGATACTTTTTCCAATCTCTCCGTTTATGTTTGAGTTACTAGTTCTTTTTTATGTAATTAGAATTAATTAAAATTCTTGATTTGAATTTTGTTGGAGAACATCCAGTATGTAATAAATCTCCATCAAATAGAACTAATCTATTTGCTTTTGGTGATACTCTATCATATATTTTTAAATCTTTATAATTTACAACATCATCTACTTTTTCATTATAAAATATTGTATCTCCATCTGATTCATTTACATAAAATATAGCAGCTACATTAGGAAATGGAAAATCAATATGTGCTGGATGTATAAAATCTTTTCCCCCTGACCAAGTAACCATATCCGCTCTTGCCCGAAAAATGAGATCACAATTAGCAACATCTAATATTTGATACAACATTGGTTCTATAAAAGATGAATATCCACTATCTGGCCCCCTATTTTCTCGCCAGAGGCTATGTGAAAATCCGTATTCGTTGAGCTGTGGGGTTTCAGGCACTCGGTCTTCCATGTGGCGTTCCAATGACCCGGTAATAGTGTGGTTATACCCCCACACAAAATCCGGACCAGACAAGAGCTCTAATATTTTCTCATGATATGATTTGGACAAAAAATTATCAATTATTTTCATCATTAGTTTCTTCTTACGTTCCCTGTCCTCTATATTTTTTCCAACCGTGTCTTCGGTTTTTATGTTTTCCTTTTGGTTTTGAGTTCTTAGATTTTCCTATACTAGTTCTTTTTGCTACTGTATCTTTTCTATATTTGAATATTCTTACCATCTATGTAACATCTCTTTCCCATCGTGGATTTTCATCCACACCATTTTTAACAATTCCTCTCTTCTCCCCACAATGAGGACAAGACATATTTTGACCACGCCGATAAACCATATCAGTTGCATGACTCCACCAATTTTTACATTCTCCACAAACAAAATGATATATTTTTTCCATTGAAAATGAGTGAGATGTAGGTATATCAAGAGTTTCAATATCCACGTTTTCTCCTTTTTTTATTCTCTACTTATATTATACCACGACATGGGCATAAAGTCAAGTGTTTAATTCAATATGTGTGGAATTTCTTCAGATATGGGACCGTAAAGATCATTCCAAATTATATTCGTAACAGTATCCACTTCATCTCTTTTTAATATTAAGAAATCACCATAGGTATCAATGATTAAGTAGCTACCGCCGTCTTTAAATTTGCGGATGAGGTATTCATCTGACACGGCGAGGTAATCTGTCAAATCAATAAGTTCTTGAAAATTATCTATATTCATACTATTTAGTGGGCTTAACTTCCCAAAAGGGTTTCAATTTGCCCCTTTTTTCACGTTCCATGATTAGTTTTCGTGCTTCTTTGTTACGTTTATTCCACTCTCTTGCTCGTTCTAGAATAATTTCTTTATTCTTTTTGTAATATTCTTTTAAATATGCTTTTCTCTTTTCATCATTCTTCCATTTTTCAGCAAGTCTATCCTTATTCTTCTGATAGTATTTTCTATTGGATTCTGATTTAGATATCATACGCGATATTTCCTGAAATAGTTATTCTTTCTTCTTCACACTCATAAAAAGGATAAACTAAGTGTCGAGTGCTCGCAGGAAAAAACAACATTAACCCCTCACAATTGGGATCTAATTTATAAGGAAGACTTTTAATATTACCCATTATATCAATATATAAAAATTCTAAATTACCAGCGGACGGAGAATGACTTACTCTGACATGAGGTAATTCATATTGTTCTGTCCAATCATAAGGTATTTTCATCATAATCACAAATGAAAATAGTCCTGTATGGTTATGCATAGGATTAAATTCGTGTTGTCTTTGAAAATTTACCCAGATTGATGAAAGAACAAAGGGGACTTTCTCATTACCGGAGAATATGTTATGATCGGCACCAATCATCGTGAGGTTTTGCTCACAGCAACGAACAGGATATTCATTCTTATATTCTGCAATTGCAGACATCAATACATTGTCAAAAAACCAATCATCTGTATCATCTAAATGTAAACTTTTAGAAAGATTTCCAGCTGAAATGTCACTCCCACGAATCTTATTTTCTTCTTTTCCTTTTGAAATATATTCCCATAACCTATCCATAGCCGGTGTACCAGCTAAGTTGGTTTCTATGCCGAAAGCAAAGTCCTCTGCTTCCGGACGCTTCCACATCAGATATTTTGGCGGTATTCTGTCTAATTCTCCCAACTTCATAATATTCCCTCCCCCCTCTCTACTGTGAAATCAATTGCCAATCTTTTCTTATCTGTAAGAATTAAGTCGTTAGAGTGCAGTTCTGATGGTTCAAAAATGCAAAATGATGTAGGTTTGATATAATTGTGTGTTCCATTATGAATAAATCCACCACCCCATTCTTCTTTCCAATCACTATTAATAATTCCTACAATTTTAACACAATTATCTTTTTTTCCCCAATCTGTATGCATGTTATCTTTTGTGTGTTTATCTTTTATTGAAATACCACAAAAACAAAAATCCGACATATTAAACAAATCTTGGCCACCCGCTTCATGAATCTGTAATAACAATCCCATAGCGAGTCCTGCTAAATAGGGATTCCGAATTCCATGATTGATAATGTCTAGTTTTAGAAATTTCTCTTCAAAAGTAATTTCTTCTCCCATTGGAAACTGTAAATTCCAATTGTCAGAAGTAGTTGCAACTAATTTTAAAAAATCCAAATAAGCCGGACTACAACAATTATCTAATATTTTGACTGTCATATTATACCATTAATTTCGATGAACTTCCACTTCTACGATGCCATATACAATATTCCCACTTATCGTTATTCTAGTTTCTTCTGTTTCATAAAAAGGATAAACCACATGTCTCATTTCTGCAGGAAACAATAATATTAATCCTTCACAAGTAGGATCTAATTTGTAAACATACCCATTAATCTTACCTAATGCATCAGTATATAAAAATTCAAAATTACCGGCGGCTGGAGAATTACTCGCTTTGACATGAGGTAATTCATATTGTTCTTTCCAATCATAAGGTATTTTCATGAAAATATTAAATGAAAAGACTCCTGAATGGTGATGTACTGGATTAAATTCGTGTTGTTTTTGAAAATTTACCCACATTGTACTAATAGCAAAAGGGGCGTTCTCGTTACCGGAGAATACTTTAGTATCACCACCACTCAATGTGAGAGATTGGTTTTCGAAACGTGAAGGATATTCATACTTATATTCTTTAATTAAAGAAATCAGTACATTGTCAAGAAACCAATCATCTGTATCATCTAAAAGTAAACTACTAGAAATATTTCCGGCCAAATTTCTATGGATTTTACTCTCGCTTTTTGCTTTTGAAATATATTCCCATAGCCTATCCATCGCAGGTGTATCACGTAAATTACCCTCTATACCGAAAGTACATTCATTATCCCCCATACTACTACGTACACCAGCAAGAGGTTCTTTTATGTTTCTGGGTGGTATTATCATAATATTCCTTCTACACCACATTTTGCGATGAAATAGGCGTCCACAAGATCACTAATTGGATTTTTTACTTTTGTTGCTTTGGGAGTTAATCGTTCTTTGAGGTCTGTGGGAGTAAGAAGTTCCGCCATGAATGCTTCATACATCACTTCTTTGTTTGCATTACCTTTACCTGTTGCAAATTTCTTAATAACAGTAGGGGGAAAACTATTAAATGGTACTTTATTTTTCCACATTTTGTGTTTTAATAGTCCAGTATTCTCTGCTATTGAACGAACACCAGCTTGTGCGGCAGTAGCAAAAGCATATCCCTCAAGGTAAACTTCATCGCAACCTTGAACAATACGATACGCCCAAGATGCGAGTTTTTCATGTCTCTCTTCTTCGCAATTCCATTCAGGATAACGTTCAGCAACAATATTACTTACCCCACACCTGGCGGAAAGTTGTTGTTGTTTTTCGTTATTAGATAGATAATATAACATACACCTATCAAAATCAAAATATCCATGACCATCTTCTTCCTTATATACACATATTGCAGGTGATGTTAATGAGTAATCAATCCCAGCTATCTTCTTCTGATTCATTTACTTCTCCTGTTTCGCTTTCCACTTCAAGGTAATGTCCACAAAAAGAACACATTTCTAACCCTGTAGTATCTCTTGATAAAATTTCATATTCCTTATCACATCCATCACATAATATAGATACCGTAGCATCTCCATCTTCCCAGACTATATTTACTGGCATATTTCCATCTCCTGCCTTTAGTTTTTCTTTTTGTTTGGGATCGGTATTTTTTGTGCCCGCTCTCCATACAATAACTTGGTTGGAACAGGAAATACTTTTAGAGTAATATTGTCGACCTGTATAAATCGTTTATCTCTAAGAATATTGAGACTGATTATATCACCGATTTTATATTTACCCAGTTCATCAGCAAATTCAACATCATTGTTGATTGCAACATCATTAATGCCTATTATGGTATCCCATGCTCTCAATCCTTTAGGTATTGGATTGATTGGTTTATTTTTGTCACTTATCATCAAACCGAATGTATTAGGGATTGATGTATTTATACTAGGATTATCCTTCAATATTTTTGTTCTATGCCTATCTTTTCCATACAAAGGAATAATCATAACTCCCAATGCTGGGCGATTTACTTTCCCTGTTGCTAACATCTCAGCAAGTGAGTATTTTGCAATATCGGCTCTAATTGCTATTCCAACTCCTGCATTTTGATTTGTTCTAGATACAAGTAATGAAGCAATTCCTACAATTTCACCCTTTTCATTAAGTACGGGTCCGCCGGAATTTCCTTTATTAATTGCGGCATCTATTTGAATCGACTTAATGTAAGGATGTCTTGCATATCTTTCAGTACTGGAAATGATACCCTTTGATAGACTCCATGCCATTCCCATCGGATGACCGAAAGCAAAGACTTCTACTCCTAAATGTATGTCCTCATTATCAGCAAACTTTAAGTATGGAACTTTTCTTGTTAGTCCAACTACTTTAAGCACGGCTAAATCTGCTAATGGATCTTTACCAATTACTTCTACTGTATATTCATGCCAATCATCTTCATCCCAGTAATACATATTCATTGTTTTCTGTTCATACACACAATGAAAATTAGTCAATATATGACCTTGTTCATTGATGACTGTTCCAGAACACAAC
>Ga0315334_10002510_pt1 | contig 11485 bp, 5 predicted proteins | sample M150034915metaG_FD_205555 | JGI IMG/M metagenome (GOLD analysis project Ga0315334, IMG submission 205555) | Ammonia-oxidizing marine archaeal communities from Monterey Bay, California, United States - M1 500m 34915 | ecosystem: Environmental > Aquatic > Marine > Intertidal zone | place: USA... | reverse complement strand
TTTCGATTGGTTTGAATCGTTTCATCAATTCTGAGCGGTCCAACTCGAGGCTTTTTGCCGTGCAAAGAATCGTTGGCGGGATGCCGCATTCCCCCTCACCCCTCGCTGACAATTGTTCCAGCAACTCGATCCCGGAACAGAGAGGCATCTGGTGATCCAGGCCAAGAAAGTCGATGCCGCCCTGCTGGATTCGCTGGTAGGCAGCACTCCCGTCGCCAACAGACTCGATCTTCAGGCCATGTTTGCTGATCGCTACACCTAGCACCCGGCGAAAAACAGGATCGTCCTCGGCAATTAAGACGGTTGCATTTGGTGCAGTCATGGTGAGCTTCTTGCTGGTGTTTGCTTTGTCATCGATTCAGGGTCACCCCTTACGTTGAGTGGGCTGCCGGTGCATGCAAAAGCAACTAAGTGATCAGGGCTTCTCGAGTTTGTGTGACTGGACTGTAGGCATGATCGGTGGTCTGGGATGGATTTGCTCGCACGTTCCCACGGTGCTAAGTCAGGCTGGTGGGCTGAATTTGGCTTGATTTTGGGATGACGTGGGTGCCCAAGTCGATGCAGCTTGTTTTGTGCTGCCCTTCAGTGAACCGTGGTCATGTTGTGCGAATGAGTCTTGGTTGACACCCACGCCCTGTGTAGATATGGTCTCTGCAACGACGTGCATATCGCTTGCCCGGGCCCCTCTAAGGTTCGGGCAGTTTTTTTGTGCATTTTAGGTGTTCGGTCCTTTTTACTCACCAATGTCGATATGAATCCACAAGATATTCTTCGATACGTTGATTCTCTGCACCGCGAGAAGAACATTGAAAAGGAACTGGTTTTCATCGCCATTGAGTCAGCTTTGCAGACTGCTGCCAAGCGGCAATACGGAGAAGATGCCGATATCACGGTTCAATTGGATCGCGAAAATGGGCGGATTCACGCTGTCCTTGCGGGCGAGCAACTCGGTGAGGATCAGATCGGCCGAATTGGGGCACAGACAGCCAAACAAGTGATCATTCAAAAGGTCAAGGAAGCCGAACGCGACGCGTTGATGTTGGAATATCGCGAGCAGATTGGCGACATCGTGAGTGGCATCATTGGGAGGGCTGACGGTGGTGTAGCCACAGTCAATCTTGGGAACGTTGAGGCGATCCTGCCCCGCAGTGAGCAAATCCCAGGGGAATCCTTGCACGCAGGAGAACGGGTCCGAGCGGTTGTGTTCGAGGTTCGGGCTACCGGGAACCGCGTGCGTGTGGTCTTGAGTCGAACACGACCACAACTGGTACAGCGACTTTTCGAGCAGGAAATACCTGAGATTGGAGAGGAAATCATTTCCATCCAGTCCATCAGCCGTGAGCCGGGTTACCGCAGCAAGGTGGCCGTAAGCAGCGTCGATAGCCAAATCGACCCGATCGCAGTCTGCGTCGGCTATCGCGGCAGTCGCATCAAGGCTGTGCGTGAAGAACTGGCTGGAGAACATATTGACGTGGTTCGTTACAGCGATGATCCCGAGGTGCTGATCCCAAATGCGTTGCAGCCGGCTGAGGTTGAGCAGGTATTGCTTTGCGACATGATTGGCCGCGCCATCGTGCTCGTACAGGAAGATCAACTGTCACTTGCAATTGGTCGGCGTGGTCAAAATGTCCGCTTGGGAAGTAAATTGTGCGGTTGGGACATTGAGATCATGACCGGTTCCGAACTCGAAGCTCAAATCGAGAGAGCGGTCACCGGTTACAGCCTCATTGATGGAGTTACCGAAGAAGTCGCCCAAAGTTTGGTTGAGCAGGGGTATTTATCCTACGACGACCTGTCTGTGATTGAACCGGACCAGTTCATGGAAATGTCCGGATTGTCGGCTGAAGATGTCGACAGAATCGTCAACGTTGCTGAAACAATGGCGGAGGAGGCTGAAGCCGCTGCTTCCGCGGAACGACGTGTCCGCCGTGAGCGAGAGCAGTTGCAGAAAGAGGCCGCAGCTGCCGGTATCACCGAACCTGCAGCGGCGGCAGAGGCCACCAAAGCAGACGCGGAAAACGCGGAGGGAGCTGAGGCAAGCACGGAAGCAGAAGCGATAGAGGTGGCAGAGCCAGACGGCCCGGATGTAGCCGAGGAATCGAAGCCAGCAGCCGAAGAATCCGAGCCAGCAGCCGAAGAATCCGAGCCAGCAGCCGAGGAATCGAAGCCAGCAGAAAACGCTGGTGATACCGGCGAAGCAGCCGAACTAGCCCCTGAGAAGGACTGATTCAGGCTGAAAATCGTCTTTCTTCTGTTGTTTCAATCGAAAACTTGCCGGGTTTCCTAGGGAAAGTACCCCGGCAGACCTCTGCGCGAACGAGGTTTTTCGTTATCGTATGTCACAGTTGAACCAGATAAGGATCTGGGGAATCGTTGAATGATCCCCGACGTGGAAGGTCTTCGGGCCCGCTGCGGCGATGGAGGAATACCAGTATGTGATCAGATACAGACCATTGAACCCGCCCGCGAATCGGGCTTTTTCCCGTACGAAACTCAACGAATTACAACATTCGCTCGGCGGGTTCCTAAAACGAATCGACAGGATTTTCGCACGTGCCCGCACGCATATACGCGCTCGCAAAAGAACTGAAAGTTGACAGCAAAGATCTTGTGGATCTTGTCAAGAAAGTCGGTATCACCGGCAAAGGCTCGGCGCTGGCTAGCCTCACCGACGAAGAGGCCCAGAAAGTACGCGATCATATCTCTGGGGCTGGTAAGCCCGAACCGGCCGCAGCGCCGACGAGCAAGACCGCTCCCGTTGCTGTCCGCGACGTAGTACCCTCCGAACGTAAGCATGTAGCGATCAAGGTTGGGCGAAGTTCGGCCCGTGGATCTGGGATAGAATCCCCGGAAAAATTGGTCAAGCCTGCGACTCCCGCACCGACGACACCTGCCATGGTTGACCCGTCTGCTGATGCCAACGGGGGAGCGACCATCGAGACAGAGCGTGACGATAAAACCACTGCTGAAACTGACACGCTTTCTCCGGAGCCGCCAAAGCCGGGGTCTTTGGGAAGCCGAATCAAAAGCCGGATGGGGTTGAGGAAATCGGGTGTTGGCGGGAATGACCTTGTCGCCCCGGTTAGGCGGGATTCAACCATCGCCGGCAGCAAGATGCGTTCGCTGGACCGTCCAGTTGCCGCTGGAGAGAAAAAACCAGACGCGTCGAAGCCAAAACGGCGCGAGCCCCGAATCAACGTCAAAATGGCGTCACTACCGGAGGTCGCTGAGCCGAAACCGACTAAGTCAGCCAGTGGTGAGCCGAAAGCTCAAAAACCCGATGTGAAGCTAAGCAAAGATGTCATCGCCGGGCATCGTCAAGGGATGCGAGCACCGCTCGAAAAACTGGCCAAGGAAGATACGCAGAAGAAGCGTGCGGTTACGGCTAAGCGTGGCGTTGGGCTAACTGGATTCACCGGCGAGAAAAAGCGTGGTGACGGAGCCGAAGATGACAAGCCTCGCAATAAATTGGCCGGCATGGCGAGCCCTCGTGCAGAGCGGACCCGTGGAAAAGGTCGTGGTCGTGCCGCAGTTGATCAGGGCGGCGGTGGATTTAGCGGTCGCACCGGGCGGATGTATCGCAATCAGCAGAAACGCCGCAAAGGCGTCAACACGGCGGCTCCGCGGAAGGACGCCGTAGTGCTTGAACTGCCCTGCACGATTCGATCGTTCTCCGAGGCGGCTGGTGTTCCGGTCGGCAAGGTGCTGGCCACTTTGATGGGCATGGGATTGCAGGTCGGGTTGAATATCAACTCAGAGCTTGACTTGGAAGCGGCCGAGGCGATCGCTTCTGAGATGGATCTTTCCATCGAACTCAAAGCGTCTGAAACTCTGGAAGACTCGCTCATTTCCGGATTGGAAGAGCAGGAAGATGCTCCAGATTCTCTGCTGCCGCGAGCTCCAATTGTCACGTTCCTGGGGCATGTGGACCACGGAAAAACAAGTTTGTTGGACTATTTGATCGGCATCGATGTGGTCAGCGGAGAGGCGGGTGGAATCACTCAGCACATTCGGGCCTATGAAGTTGATAAAGACGGTCGGAGTGTTACGTTTGTCGATACGCCCGGTCACGAGGCATTTACTGAAATGCGTGCCCGCGGTGCGAATGTCACCGATATCGCTGTGCTCGTTATTGCTGCCGATGACGGCATCATGCCTCAAACAGAAGAGGCGATCAGCCATGCCAAGGCTGCTGACGTGCCCATTGTTGTGGCGATGAACAAGATTGACCTCGAAGGGGTCGATACCAACCGTGTGATGACACAGTTGACCGAACATCAGTTGACGCCCAGCGAGTGGGGCGGCGATGTCGAGGTCGTGCCAACCAGTGCCATCAAGGGAATCGGCATGGACGAGTTGCTGGAAACCCTGCTGACGATTGCCGAGTTGAATGAGTACAAGGCAAATCCAAATCGTACGGCGTTAGGTGTTTGTCTCGAGTCTGAGCAACAGGGTGACCGAGGTGTCGTGGCCAAGTTGATCGTGCAAAACGGCACGTTGTGTGTCGGTGATGTGCTGGTCTGTGGTTCTTCTCACGGTCGCGTTCGTGCCATGTCGGATACGCTTACCGGCGAAACGCTGGAAAAAGCAGGTCCGAGTACTCCCGTGAATGTGATGGGATTCGATCAGGCACCCGATGCTGGAGAGAGATTCCACGTGCTCGACGACATCAGCAAGGCACGCGAAATTGCCAGCAGTCGTGCTCATGCAACCAGCCAAGAGAATCTCTCAGGTGTGACCACCAAGGTCTCATTCGAGAATTTCCAAGAAATGCTGCAGGAAGGTCGGCTCGGCCAGCAAACAGAAAAAGCGAAGTTGAACTTGATCGTGCGAGCTGATGTCAAAGGCTCACTTGAGGCAATCGACAAAGAACTGAGCAAGCTTGACAACCCCGAGGTTGAGGTTCGTGTCCTGCAACGCAGTGTTGGTGGGGTCACGCTCGCCGACGTGACACTGGCGTCAGCTTCGGATGCTGTGATTGCGGCGTTCAACGTGATCCCAGATGAGCAGGCTCGTTCGTTGGCTGATGAACGCAATGTTGAGGTCAGGCGTTACGACGTGATTTACAAGCTGACAGATGACATCAGGGCAATGATTGAAGGCCGCCTGAAACCGGAAGAGCGAGTCGTCGAATTGGGGAGAGCTCTGGTCAAACAGGTGTTCTCCATCAGCCGAGTTGGAAGCATCGCCGGTTGCTATGTCGCGCAGGGGTCGATTCAGCGTGGTTGTCGCATCCGAGTCAATCGCGATGGAAGAACGATTGGCGATTACCCTCTCTATTCGTTAAAGAGAATCAAGGAAGACGTGAAAGAAGTGCCGAGAGGCATGGAGTGCGGTATTCGTCTGTCAGGCTTTAATGATGTGAAACAAGATGATGTGCTTGAGGCGTATCGAATCGAAGAGTTTGCCCGAACGCTCGATTAGATCGTCTCTGCATGAATGGACCCAGACCGATCGAACAAGCAGCGCAGGATGTGATGTATGACACGCAACGCTGATAAACGAAAGCTGCAGAGCTGATCGGCTGAGTTCGATGGAAACGTCTGTTTGAAGGGTCCCGGTTTTTACTGCAAGCAACCAGTGGATAGCACTGCGAGGCAGTCGTGACCAGCCAAGCAGAGAACAGGAAATCAAGAGTGAGAGAACCGACCTACTGTCCTCGCCTATCCAGCCACACGATTCGCAGCCATGTCATCGGATCGTGATCCAAGTTCATCCCAAACCCATTAATCTTTTGTGACCAGTCGACGTTTGTTAAAAGCAGCTGAAGCAATCCGCGAGGTTGTTGCTGCTGCGATTCTGACCGAATTGCGAGATCCGCGAGTCCAAGATGTGACGGTCGTGGGTGTGAAGGTCAATCCTGATATGCGAGAAGCACAAGTTGCGGTCAGCATCATGGGTGATGAGACCCAGCAACAACTTTCTCTCCGTGGGCTTCAGAACGCAGCAGGTTTTCTGCAGAGTCGGATCGCCTCTCGCATTGAAGCACGCTACACACCGCGATTACAGTTTGTCATCGATAAGGGGATTCACCACTCCCTGCTGGTCGGTGAGATTCTGGAGAAAATCAAGCGAGAAAAAGACTCGCCCGACGATGTTGACAACATGGAAGATGAGCTGGATGCTTCGTCTGAGGTCAGCCAGCCCTCCTCGCCTGAGGAAACCTCGACCGAAAAATCGACGCCTGCGGGACTTTCGGGTGACCAAACACAATCGTGATCGCCTAGCGATCCTACCAATCAGTACCTTCGATCTGCCAAAACAAGATGTCTGCAAGTAAGCGTGCAACCCTGATCGGCAAACTTAATTCTGCCCTCAAGAAGCACTACAATCCGCTGCCAGCCCAACCGGCTCGTCCACTCCTTGAGCATATGCTTTATGCATCCCTGCTCCAAGATGCAGCTGCCGATCTGGCTGACGAGGGAATGGCCAAATGCGAGCAGGAGTTTTACGACTGGAATGAAGTGCGTGTCACGACGGTGACTGAATTGGCGCAGGTGTTGTCACGACTGCCGGAGCCCATGACTGCCGCACGCCGAATGAAAAGCAACCTGCAGGCTATTTTTGAAGAGTTTTATACTTTTGATCTGGATCATCTGAAAAAAGAGAATCTTGGCAAGGCGGTCAACAAGTTCGATAAGATGCCCGACATGACTCCATTTGTGCTTAGCTATACGGTGCAGCATGGCTTGGGGGGACATTCAATTCCAGTCGACTTCTCGGCGATGGTGGTCATGTTGAGTACCCAGATCGCATCCCAACCAGAAGCGAACGCTGGCAAGGTACCCGGGTTGGAGCGGGCGATACCCAAGAGCAGGGGTATTGAGTTCTCCGGGCTCCTGCACCAAGCTGCCATCGCGCTGAGCAAGAACACCAAGGATAAGGCCTCACGTGCTTTTCTGGATGCCGTTAGTAAAGGTTCAAGCCAACGTCTTGACGAATGGTTGGCAAGCAAAAAAGCTGCCAAGAAACGTGTAGTAAAACGAAAAGTCGAAGAGAGGGCGGCGGCGAAGGTGGCAGCAGAGGCAGAGGCACTGGCTGCCCTCGAAGCTGCCAAGAATCCACCGAAGAAAAAGAGAGCGAAAGAGTCGGCGAAGAAAGAAACCCCGGTTCTCAAACCAGCAACCAAGGAACCCGCCAAGCCTGCAGCAAAGAAGCCAGCGGTTGCAAAACCAACCAAAAAGACCCCGCCAACTGCAGCGGGCAAGAAAACGGCCACTGGCAAAAAGGACGCAGCGAAAAAGCCTGTCAAAAAAGCCAGTACTAAGTCGAAACCTGCCAAGAAAGCGGTATCTTCTAAGAAGAAGACACCAGCCAAGACACCAGCCAAGAAAGCGGTATCGGCTAAGAAGAAAACACCAGCCAAGAAGCCAGCCAAAAAAGCGGTATCGGCCAAGAAGACGACACCAGCCAAGAAGGCTACCAAGAAGGCGACACCAGCCAAAAAGGCTACCAAGAAGGCGACACCAGCCAAAAAGGCTGCCAAGAAGGCGACACCTGCCAAAAAGGCTACACCTGCAAAGAAAAAAACAACCAGCAAGAAATCTTCCCCCAAGGCAAAATTAGCCAAAAAGGCGAGTGCAAAGAAATCCACCAATCGGAAGCTGACCAAACGCAAGCCGCGTTAGGCTGCAGGGTTGTGCTTGTATCATCCTTATCTTCATGACGACTTTCGCGGAAGCGATTGCGTAGTGGTCCAACTTTAAAGCAATCCGTAAGGTCTGATATGGCAGGACATTCAAAATGGGCCAACATCCAGCACCGCAAAGGACGAGTGGATGCCCAGCGTGGAAAACTCTGGAGCAAGTTGAGCAAGGGAATCATCGTTGCTGCTAAGAGTGGTGGTGGAGATCCCAACACAAATTTCCGCTTGCGGAAAGCGATTGATGATGCCAAAGCGGTCAGCATGCCCAAGGACAATATTGCTCGCGCTGTCAAGCGTGGTACGGGTGAACTGGCTGGAGGAGATCTCGAAGAGATTCTGTATGAAGGCTATGGTCCTGGTGGGGTCGCCGTTATGTGTGAAACTCTCACTGACAACCGGAATCGAACGGGCCCGGAAGTGCGTATGATTTTCGCCAAGTTCGGAGGCGAAATTGGCAAATCTGGATGTGTTGCCTACCTGTTTCAACGCAAAGGGCTTTTTACCTTCGATGGTGCATCGGTTGATGAAGAAAACGTCATGGAAGTCGCTCTTGAGAACGGAGGTGACGACGTTGAAAGTACCGATGACGGAAAACTGCAAGTCACTTGCTCGCCCGACCAGTTCCAGAAATTGGAAGAAGCCCTTCAGACAGCAGAACTTGTGACGGAGGTCAAGGAAGTCACCCGCTTGCCGCAGACCATGGTTGATGTGGAATCAAGTATTGCCAAAAGGGTATTGCGTCTGCTGGAAGCTCTTGATGAGCACGACGATGTGCAGACCGTGAGCACGAACTTGAACATTCCAGATGACATCATGGATGAAGATTGACGGTGAGCCCACGCAGATAAAGTACCAGTGCGGTGCGAATGCCGTGGTTTCAGGGTTACTGGAAGGCGTCACACGGCCTGTAGGCCCGGTGCTTTAACTTCGTCTGCCGCGTGCCGTGCCAGCGGCTTGCTATTGGCACACTGGCTCACCTCTTTACACCCGTTTGTCTGGGCAGTTGGTCAGAATTGCGGCTGATCTGTTGGACTTGTTGGGGCCAGATCGATCGTTTCGGCTTGCCGCATGTCGTCTTTGCGTGGCATGCGATGACGCGGCTCTGTGGATGCGTTTATCGCCACGAAGAGTCGCTACTTAAATCGATTTCTCGATGGCAGTCCCAAGCATCGGACCGAACAGGAACGTGATGTAGGACTGTTCTTTAACCGTGATTGACTCAGTCGGCTTCTTCCGTGATCGAGACGCCAACCAGTTCGAGAAAACTGATGTAAAGGGAGTAAAACGTGGGTACGAGAATCAGCACGAGAAACGTAGCCAGGGCCAGGCCGAAAGCAAGGCTTGCAGCCATCGGGATCAGGAGTTGTGCCTGAAAGGAACGTTCCAGCATGAGTGGAATCAGGCCCGCAATGGTTGTCATGCTGGTGAGCATGATGGGGCGGAAGCGACGTTCGCCCGACTCTAAAAGCGCATCCCGGATCGGAATGCCGTCCCGTACTCGTGAATTGATGAAGTCAATCAACACAATCGAATCGTTGATGACAACGCCAGATAGCGCGACGAGTCCGAACATGCTGAAAAGAGTGAGCGGCATTCCGAGTAACGCGTGACCCCAGACAGCACCGATCATTCCGAAGGGGACAATCGCAAGAATCAGTAACGGTTGGATGTAGCTGCGGAATTGAAGGACCAGCAACACGAACATGGCCATGATCGCGATTGCAAAACCTTGCATCAGGCTTCCGACCGAATCGCGGCTTTGTTCACGCTGTCCCTCCCAGCGAAAACTGACGGCGGGGTATGCCTTTTTCCAGGGCTCCATGAATTTGAATTGAAGTTCATCGATGATCAGGTCCGCGTTGGCCTTGGTTTCATCGAGGTCAGCGGAGATGGTGATCGAACGCATCTGGTCCACTCGGTTGATCTCGGAGAATCCCCGCTGGTAATCGATTTCTGCCAGTTCGGTGATCGGGTGTTCGGAGCCGTCAGCCGTACGGATGCGGATCTCACGAAAATCAATGAGGCTTCCTCGCTCTTCTTCCGGATAGCGGACCATCAGCTTGACGTCATGACGTCCTCGTTGCAGTCGCATCACTTCGGCGCCGAAGTAAGCATTTCTTACAGTCGTTCCGAGGTCCGTGAGTGTCACCCCGGTTGCGAGGGCACGATCTTTGACACGAAATTGGAATTCCCACTTCCCCGGTGTGTTGTCGTCTGCGATGTCAAAGACCCCCGCGAATTCACCAAGTTGGGCTTTGACGGCCTCGGTTGCCGCCACAAGTTGTTCCACCTGATCACTGGGGGCGAGCAATTTGAATTCAATCGCTTTCCCGCCAGGACCAACACCGAGCGATCCATAGGTGATGCGATCTGCACCAGGGAATGTACCGGCCTCCTTTCGCCACATGCCCAGCAATGTTTCGCTGTCGATTTCGCGGATTTCGGTGTCGAACAATTCTGCGAATATTTGCCCGACGTGGCTCCCCGAGCCACCACCACCAGCCGCATTTTGCAGGTTGCTGATCTTGCCGACATCCCGGTACGTGAGTCTGACTGGACCAGTGCCCTGCCCTTCCACGGGTGAGTTGTAGATGTCTTTGATACTCTGTCCTGTTTTGTCGCTTCTTATCTGGGCAATTGTCTTCGATACCTTCCGCAACGCCAGTTCCATGCGTCGGGTCGCGTTGTTTGTTTCTTCAGCTGTCGTACCGTCAGGGAACGTAATCGTAGCCTGCAGGTTATTGTTGTCCGATTTTGGGAACAGAATCGATGGGACAACTCCGCTACGGATCATTCCGGCAGTCACGATAAACATGGTGATCGCGACTGCCAGAGGCACGGACGGATGCAGTAACGAGAATCGCAAGCTTGGCAGGTAAATGGATTGGCAGACCCACTCGAGTCCGCGACCGGCCCGCGGGCTCAACCAGTTCAACGCCATCCCGATCGGTCTTAGCGGATAGGTGACAACCGAGAGCCACCTGAAAAATCCTGAATGTTGATGGGAGAGGTGGCATGGCAATACGAAAATGCTTTCCCATAACGAGATGGCAAGCATGGCGATCACCGCAAAAGGTATCACCGCCATGAATTTCCCCATCACGCCTGAAACGAAAAACATGGGGGTAAATGCGATGATTGTCGTTGTGACCGAAGCCGTCACACTGGGCATGACCTCGACAGTTCCGTCGATCGCTGCCTGCACCAGAGGTTTCTTCATCTGTTTATGAGCATAGATGTTCTCGCCTATCACGATGGCATCATCCACCACAATCCCCAGAGCGACGAGGAATGAGAACAGGCTTAACATGTTGAGAGTCTGGTCACCCAAGGACAGGGCCGCTCCCGCGCCCAAAATCGAAATCGGGATTCCGAGTGCTACCCAGAACGCAAGACGCATTTCGAGGAAGAGCGTTAGAACCAGGAATACCAACAGCAATCCCGATAATCCATTGCGGAGCAGCAGCGCAAGGCGACCACGGACTTCCTTGCTGCTGTCTCCCCAAATCTCGAATCGGTATCCGGACGGTAATTGTTTGCCGGCGACGTAATCCTTGACCGCGTCGACCATCGCTAACAGATCTTCTGTCTTGGCCCGTTCGACATTGACCACCATCGCCGGTTCGCCGTTGATCTCGCTTACGGAGGTGGTGTCTTGAAAGTTGTCACGCACAGTACCCAGATCATCTACTGTCAGAACGACACCACTGATGTCGGTGACCAAAGGAAGTTCGCCAATTTCTTCCCCAACCCGTCGCTTGTTTTTGGCTCTGAGCAGGATTTCCTGGCCATCTGCCCGCAGTTGGCCACCGGGTAATTCGATATTCCGTTGCCGCAGGA
>Ga0315334_10002509_pt1 | contig 11486 bp, 10 predicted proteins | sample M150034915metaG_FD_205555 | JGI IMG/M metagenome (GOLD analysis project Ga0315334, IMG submission 205555) | Ammonia-oxidizing marine archaeal communities from Monterey Bay, California, United States - M1 500m 34915 | ecosystem: Environmental > Aquatic > Marine > Intertidal zone | place: USA... | reverse complement strand
CCCACTGCTTACCAATGTCAACATGGTCGCTTGGCGTGAAATCAAAATCCCGCGGTGCATGTTTCCCCCGGCCCAGTTCCAGGTTCGCTTTGTCATCGACGCCGATCGGGGCATCCGGATGGGCCATGTTGGGAATCTGGAGTTCCATCCCGCGGATTTTTTCGTCGATCGCATCGTGCTGGTTTTGCGCGACATCTTTCTGTTCCCGCAATTCGCGACCGCGGGCCTTGCGCTCTTCACGCTCTTGGTCGGTTTTGGCTTGGCCGATCGTTTTTGAAACCGCGTTGGCCTCACGGTTCAATTCCTCGACTTGCCTGAGCACGTCTCGTCTTTGCGTTTCAAGTTCCAGCAACTGGTCAATCTCGTGCTGGACATTGCGGTTTTCGCAATTCGTCTTGACGGCGTCGGCGTTGGCGACAACAAATTTTCGGTCTAGCATGGTACGTGGTGTTTCTGCGTGAATGGAAAGACGGTTTTTCAAGTCGGTATTTTAGCGATTTCCTGCCATAAATAGGCACTCGATCGAATGCCCTTGTGAAAATCGGACAATGAAAACTTTTCGTTCGGGCTATGGAGGTTGTCATCGTCCTGGCCCCAGCCCAACAGCAGTGTATCGATATTCAATTGGCTGCTGAATGAATTGACCACCGGGATACTGCCACCGCTACGAATCAAAACCGGTTTCGTTCCGAATCCGTGTTCAATGGCGTCCGAGGCGGCTTGCATATACGGATTTTCCAGCGGCAGTACGAAACCGGGGGCGCCATGGTGTTCAACCAGTTCCATCTGGATGCCTGCCGGGCAGATCTGCAAAAGCATGGTGCGTAAGCTCTCGGTGATCTTCTCTACATCCTGGTTGGGAACCAGGCGGAAACTGAACTTGGCGCCAGCGTGCGCGGGTAGGATCGTTTTGGCACCCTCGCCCTGGTAACCACTCCACATCCCGTTGATATCGAAAGTGGGTCTGGCCCACCTCCGCTCCAGCGTGGAGTAACCAGCTTCTCCGCTCAAATCATCGACGCCCAGTTGTTTCATATAGGCGTCATTGTCAAAGTTGAGATCGGCAAATTGTTTTCTTTCAAGTTCGCTTAATGGGATCACGTCATCATAGAATCCGGGTATCTGGATCTTACCCTGGTCGTCAATCAAAGCGGCCATCATTTTAGATAACGCGTTGGCCGGGTTGGTCACCGATCCTCCAAAGGCACCGGAGTGCAGATCCTGGGACGGCCCATTGAGCAACAGTTCAAAATAGCAGATCCCTCGCAAGCCGTAGGTGATGGCCGGCTGGCCTGGACCATATTGAGAGCAGTCACTGATGACGGCGATGTCGGCCGCCAGTTTTTCCGTGACCGGTTGATCCTGGTCATACTTTCCTGCCAGGAATTCATACAGTCCCCCACTACCACATTCCTCTTCGCCCTCGATCAGGAACTTGATCTGGACGGGTAAATCACCCATTGTTGCCCGCCAGGCTTCGACGCTGAACAGGTGGGTAATCATCTGTCCTTTGTCGTCGGTGGCACCCCGGGCATACAGGTTGCCATTACGAATATTGGGTTCAAAGGGTGGAGTTTCCCATTCGTCCAGTGGATCGGGCGGTTGGACATCGTAATGCCCATAAACAAGTACGGTGGGGGCGTTGGGAATGGCGGGTGATTCGCCGTAGACGATCGGGTGACCGCATGTCTCGATCAACTCGGTTTGGAAACCCAAATCGTCAATTCGGTGATGCAGCCATTGGGCCGCTTGGAGAACCTGTTCTTTATACGCGCTATCGGTACTGATACTGGCCATTTTCAACCAGTCACAAAGGTCCTGTTCAAACCGGGTTTTGTTGTCATCCAGGTAAGATTCAAACGTTGCCATCACAAAATCCTGTTCTTGAGCCAAGCGGCACTGGCCAGTGGGCCGTTGCGCTTGATTCAGAAGTAAAATACGGGTTGTTCGGGAGCTGCTGGCATGCCAATTGGGTGACCCAATATTGTAAAAGTGTCTTGTGAAACTGCCTTTATTTACAACGAGTTGCCTGCCGGCTCGGACTCAAGAAACGCAAGAAAAAAATCAATAAGGTGTCAATATAACGGGCTTGATGGATTTTCACCACAATACGATGAACCGTAGACAAGTACGATTTTAGGAACTTGATTCTTCGTGGAAAAACGTCCAAAATACCTGAAAGGAATTCCCACGGTTATTTTGGGTGATCAAAATGAATGAGAATGGATTCGGTACAGCCATAGCTGTGGATGTGGATTGCGAGGCGGATCAGAAATCGCAAACCAAGCGGCAACCTCAATACCATGTTGTTCTTTGGGATGACGACGATCATTCCTACGACTATGTGATACTCATGATGAGGAAGCTCTTCGGCCATAACTTCGATAGTGGTTTTTCGATTGCCAAACATGTGGATAATTCCGGCCGCGCGGTTTGCTGGACGACGACCAAAGAGCATGCCGAATTTAAGCGGGATCAAATTCACTCGTTTGGTAAAGACATGTTGATTGAATGCTGTGGTGGCTCCATGTCGGCCACCATTGAACCGGTGCCATCCGAAGCCTGATGGCGCCTTGCGCCAAGCCGCCTTCTTGAGGCGATCTAACGGGGTTCGGTCACTGGCTCCCACCGACGTGAAACAAGTCGACCGGTTGTAAAAGGTCCTCGACTTGGCGGATTTAACCTGCTGACCATGCGTGCCATTCGCTACAATGCTGGTTTCCTGGAATCCTGTTCGCCAACCGGCTGACTTGAGCTATTTACGGTTCTCGTCACCTGTCAGAGTCATCACGTGGGTGCAAAGTTAAAAACAGTGACGCTTGGTTGTAAGGTCAACCAGTATGAGACCCAATTGGTCCGAGAAGGACTGATAGGCGCCGGTTTTCTGGATGCGAACGATCAACCTGAACCGGCTGATCTGTGCATCGTAAATACCTGCACGATTACTGCCGAAGGGGATTCAAAAAGCAGGCAAGTGATTCGAAAAATGAATCGGGACAACCCCCAGGCCCGGATCGTGGTCATGGGCTGTTACGCAACCCGGGTGCCGGATGAAGTGGCGGCGCTTCCGGGTGTTAGCGAGGTAGTAACCGACAAGCGCGAGTTGCCGGATCTTTTGGGACGGTTTGGCGTCGTCGATATTCCCAACGGTATCAGCGGTTTGAGTAACCGCCACCGCGCCTATGTCAAAGTCCAGGACGGCTGTTTACTGCGATGCAGTTATTGCATCATTCCGACCGTCCGGCCCCAGATGTACAGTCGACCGATGGACGAAGTTTTGGATGAAGTACGACGGTTGGTTGATCATGGTTACCGAGAGGTTATTTTGACAGGGATTCACCTTGGGCATTACGGTGTGGATTTCAATCAGGGAAAACCGAAAATTGAGTGGACGCGACTGTCCCATTTGGTGCGCGAGATATGCAAGATTCCTGGTGAATTCCGGGTCAGGCTTTCCAGCATTGAAGCAACGGAAGTGACGCGTGAATTGATCGACGTGATGCAGGAGTATCGCGGCAAGGTCTGTCCGCACCTGCATGTTTGCTTGCAAAGTGGCAGTGATCGAATTCTGCGCCTCATGAAACGTCGCTGGTCGGTGCGCCATATTGTTGACCGTTGCCAACTGGTGGCATCAAGGTTGGACACACCCGCTTTTACCACGGATTTAATCGTCGGTTTTCCAGGTGAGAGCCAGGAAGATTTTGAAATGTCACTGGATGCCTGCCGCCAAATAGGGTTTTCGAAAATTCATATGTTTCCGTTTAGCCCACGTCGCGGGACGCCGGCTGCCGAGATGGACCGACAGTTGCCGCGACAGGTCAAACGCGAGAGAGGCAAGCGGGTGGCCGAAGTGGAACGCCAGTTGCGAGCGGATTATTTGAAACAACTGGAAGGAAAATCACTTCAGATGCTGGTCGAAGAGATAAGTCCTGAGGGCATGGCAAGGGGGACGACCGGCCGATATGTCCAGGCCGAAGCGCCCGCTGGGCAGGCCGAAAAAGGGGAGTTAATCGAGTTGGTTGGTGATCATTCCAACGGTGAGATCATGTTAGCGACTCGTTGATCAAGCATTGCTGACAGTTGACTCAAGGGCTCGATATATCGACCGACTAGAAGGCAACAAGATTTGGATGGTCGAGTCCCAGTTTCTTCATCTTCTTGTATAACGTGGTGCGATTGACACCCAACTGGCCAGCCGTTTCGCTTCGGTTCCAGTTGTTTTCCCGTAGCACTTGCAGAATGATTTGGCGCTCGGGTGCCTCCAATGCTTCTTTGAGAGTCTGTTTACCATTGGGTGCAACGATGGATTGCGCAGGTGTCAGGCAATTGGTCAGATTGGCAGGCAGGTCATCGGCGGTGATCTTGCTGGACTTGCCCAGCAGCACCGCGCGCTCGATGACGTTTTGTAATTCACGAACATTACCGGGCCAGCTGTAATGTTGAATAGCGTGGACAGCCGCCGTTTCGAAACCGAAAATCGATCGGCCAATTTCAGAATTGAACTTGGACAGAAAATGCTCCGCCAGTGTCATTACGTCGTTTTGTCGGTGGCGCAGTGGGGGTAGTTGCAGGTTGATGACATTGATTCGGTAGAACAGGTCTTCGCGAAATCGGCCTTCGGTTACGGCAACAGTAAGGTCTTCATTGGTTGCCAGGATGACGCGCGTGTTGACTTTCTGGGTTTCCGATCCGCCCACCTGTTCGAACTCGAAATTTTGCAGGACTCGCAGGAGTTTTATTTGCAGGCCGGGCGATGCGGTTGCGATTTCATCTAGGAAAACCGTGCCGCCATCGGCCAGTTTGAATTTACCTTGTTTGTTACCAATGGCTCCGGTAAATGCACCGGCCACATGACCAAAAAGTTCACTTTCCAGAAGATTTTCCGGCAGCGCGCCGCAGGCAATTTCCACGAAAGGAGCATCCCGCCGGTTCGATCTTTGATGAATGGCTCGAGCAACGAGTGATTTTCCGGTTCCGCTTTCACCCGTTAACAAAACGGATGCTCTTGTGTCGGCAACGCTGTCGATGACGTCAAAAATTTTCTCCATCCGGACGTTGTTTCCAACGATATTGTCCATCCCAAATCGGCGGTCTAATTGGACCTTGAGCTGATGGTTTTCCTGGATGACGTGTTGTTGAGAAAGGACCCGATTGATCGCAATTAATAACTCTTCATCAATTAGCGGTTTCGTCAGCAAATCAAAGGCGCCGGCGCGGATCGCTTCGATACCCGTGTTGATTGTCGCATATCCAGTCATTAACAGGACCGGCGTATTGGGATAGTGTTGGCGACAGTGTTTGAGTATTTCAAAGCCATCCTCAGGCCCCAATCTCACATCGACCAGGGCAACATGAATTGTCTCGTTAGAGAGAATTTTGCCAGCAGATTCGAAATTGTGGGCGAGAAAAGTCTGGAATCCCAGTTCAGTCAGCCACTTTCCCATTGATTGCAGTAGTTGCTGATCATCATCAACCAGTAGGATTTTGGCATCTTTTTGTAGTTCGGGCCGTTTCATATTGTTTCTGATTCACTTGGTATGTTGAAAAAACACAACTGTCACAAAAGTTTCTAGGTCACAAATGGTGTCGGGTCAAAATATTTCAATGATCATTTTCCTTTACTTTTCCGGTGTTTTTTCGATTGTTTTGAGATGAAATACTCTGCTCAGGACTCGTCTTGGCAGTGGAGTTTGTGTAAATTTCATTGGGTGAGCAGTTCCTATTAGGCCGAAATTTTCGGTTGTCCTATCAATTTTTCCCATCAATCCGACGGGGTTGGCTCTCGGTCCGCCCTGTTAAGGCCGGTGATTACGTTTTTTGGAACACGCATTCCCCATCTAATCCTGCGAGCCCCGATGAACGTTGCACTCTCAATGGCAGGAATGAAGCTATGAAAATCAAAGTTGTTGTTGCGGACGATCATCCAGTGGTGGCCGATGGCCTGCGATTCGCAGATGTGACCGACGTTACAGTAGAAATAGTGTCGCAGGTTGAAACGGTTGAAAAACTGGAGCCCGCATTACGAGAATTTAACCCGGACGTACTGGTGATGGAGGTTCGACTGGGTGGACGGGATGCTCTGAAGAAGCTGGAAGAGCTTAACGGTGAATTTTCCGACATTAACATCGTCGCTTTCTCAGGCCAGGAAAACCCGACGCACATTGCCAGGGCGGCGGCGGTTGGTTGTTACGATTACGTGTCCAAGACATCCTCCTGCCAGCAGCTTATCCGATCACTTAAATCGGCCGCTATGGGAGAACCAGCACCCCAAGACAGCTTGATGGTCGAGACTCAGGCTCGAATGCGACGTCCCAGGCAATTGATGGATCACGATGTTCCCTTGACCAACCGCGAGATGCAGGTGTTGCGGCATATTGCGATGGGTTTGAGCAATCGGGAGATCGGCAAATCACTGGGAATTAGTGTGGAAACGGTCAAAGAGCACGTCCAGAACATTCTCAGAAAACTTGACGTGAACGACCGTACACAAGCTGCCGTATGGGCAGTCAAACGGCAGTTGGTTTGACCCAAGCCAGCACGAGGCAAAGCCCCTTACCGGTGAATATCTTGCGTTGATCCCGTCCAGGTCTGGGCGGGTTGATTCCCCGGCTATCTGGAGTTGATTGGCCTGGTTATTTATGGTCAATCGACCCGTCCACGAGAGCCGCAGGCACATTTCCAGCCAACGTATATCAAACCATTGTTCATTGAAATGACAGTGTGTCTTAGACGTGGCAAGGTACAAGCGGTAAAATAGTATCGGTGGAAACGGGAAGCATGGCAGGGTAACAGGAGACGTGTATGGCTGAAACTTCTTTTAGACCAACAGCGATTACATGGTTAGTGCTTGTGGGTTTTGGTTTAATGGCCTCGATCGTCCCCTGCTATGGGCAGCAGGACGAGATGGAAGTGATTGAACGCGTTACCCAGTTATTGAAACAGCTTAAGTCTCCCGATGTTGCCAAACGAGATGAAGCTCAGGCCGATATTTTGAAACTGGGGCCCATTGCGTTGGATCAAATCGAGGTCGACGACGATGCAACGACCGACTTTCGCAACCGTATCGCGGTGATCCGGAGTCAACTTGTCAAGCAGGCGGTTGCTGCGGTTTCCAAAGCCAGTCGGGTGACTCTCGTTGGCGAGATGACGGTCGAACAGGCATTGGCTGCGATTGCCAAACAGACTGGAAATCAAGTAGGCGTTGACGATGTGGCATCTGGCAAAAAGAAAATAAAACTCGATATCAAGGACAAGGTATTTTGGGAAGCGCTTGGTTCGATCATGGACCAGTCGGGGTTGGCGGTAGACAAATACGGAGGCGAACTTGGACTCTTGAAGTTGGCGCCCTTAGCGTCCAGCGGAGCTGGGGCGGCTAAACCCGTTCGCATGCCATTTGACGATGCTCGAATCTTTCGCCTCGAGGTTGCACGAGTTGATTCGTCCGTCAATTTGCAGGAACCCAACCTGGATTACACCTCGGTCACCTTGCTGGTCCGCTGGGAGCCTCGCTTGCGGCCCATTTCGATAGACATGCCGATGTCACAAGTTTCCATTCGAGATGAGTTTGATGATGTCGTCAGTGTGACCGACCCAAATTCAGTGATGTACGGGATGATCCAGCCGGAGCTGCCCGAGCTCGAATTTTCTTTGCCTTTGAAACGAGTTGACCGGCAGGTAGAAGAGTTGAAGAGTATTAAGGCGACCATTGACGCTGTTCTGCCAGGCAGGATCGAGAATTTCCGTTTCAGGAATCTCAAGGACCAGAAGATTGGTCGTCAAGTTCAAAAAGCGGGTGCCACGGTGACGTTTGGTGGTATCAAGAAAAACGAAGACGTCTATATGGTCACCTTGTCATTGAGTTTCGACGAGGAAAACAATGCGTTGGAATCACACCAAGGTTGGGTTTTCCAGAACCAGGTTTATCTGGAAAACGAAAACGGGGAACGGGAAGAGTCGATTGGTTTGGAAACCATGCAACAGGATAATTCGAAGGTGACGATTCGATATCTGTTTATTGAAGATCCTGGAAACCGTACTTTGGTTTACAAAACGCCGGCAGCCATCGTCAAAATGCCTGTCACGATCGAACTGAAAAAGATTCCTTTGCCATGAAGCCAATTCTGTTGTTAACCGCCTTGTTCCTGCTGGTCGCTGTTCAGGATTCCGAACCGGAGGTGGGCGTTGATACGATGGCATCATCCGCCAAAGTGAATGACTGGTTGATCAGCCAGGACCGTGTCGAACGTTTTGTTACCCAGAAACTTGGAGGCCGTGTCGTCAATATCGATGTGATGCGTCGGTTGCGCTCCGAGGCGCTTGCGCACTTGGTGCGGCGACAGATCATTATGGAATACCTGAAAACGACCCGACACTATCCCCGCGGGGGCAGTGCCATTGAAATGCGCATCGATCAATTGCAGAAACGATTGAAGCAGGTCAATAAAAACTTGCAACAACACCTCAATGAAAACGGAATGAGCCGTGCTGAACTGGATAATGAAATTGCCTGGGAAATTGCCTGGCAGGTGTTTCTGGACGACTGGTTGAGCGAAGAACGACTGGATCGGTACTTCCAACAGCGACATCGCGAATTTGATGGTACGCGAATGAAGGTTGCCCACCTGCTGTTGCGGCCAGCCGAGGAAGAACATCCGGATGATGTCAAGGTTCGTGCCGATTCGATCCGTGGGCAGATAAGCCTTGGGCAATTGACATGGTCTGGTGCCGTTAGTGATTTCTCGGTCGCTCAAACATCGATTGAACAGGATGGCCTGGTTGGCTGGATCGAGTTTACGGCACCCATGCCGGTCGAATTCAACCGGGCCGCATTCCAGCTGGATCCGGGCCAAATCAGTTCGCCCGTTACAACTGTGGTTGGTATCCATTTGATCAAGTGCCTGGAAATCGAACCAGGATCCCGCGGTCGCAAAGACATCGAGCCCGCTATACGGGCTGCCGCGACACGCTCGATTTTCGACCAACTGTCCGACCAGAAACGGCAAGATGTTGATATCCAATACGATCCACCTGGTCGGTGAAGCGCTTGTTATTCTTTTAATTGGCTGAGGATGGCTTCTGCCTGCGACTTGATCAGTGGGAACGGCGAGGTTTCTATCAGTTTTGCCAGTTTGTCCTTGTAGCGTGATTTTTGGGAATCCGATTTTGCCGAGGAGGCCAGTTCCAGAAGTTTGACGCTGTCATACAGAGATTTCATCTGATCGTTTTCTCGTATGCTAGATTGAATTTTTGATAGATCAGACTTGCTGGATCTCAAATCCGAGTATTGATCTTTGACACCCAGGTACTTTTGGATGGCGCGGATTTGTTCCGCTTCGGTTTGATCCTTTGCCTGCTCAACCTCGCTTGCGGTTTGGCTGATTGAATCATTGGCCGTTTCGACCAGCAACTGGATTTCCTGGTTGAGTTCCATAGCTGGCTTTGCATAACTGGCCACTTGCCCAGACTTGCCCAGGTAGCGTTTGGCTTGTTTGAGTGATTTAAGGGCTGATTTGGGATCACCGGTAGTTCTAAAGTCGCGGAACTGATTTGTTACGGCCGTCAGGGTCTGCACATCTTTTTGGCCCAACACGAGCCCTGCGTTGTTCAAAGCTGCAGACAGTAGTAGTTTAAGCTGTTCATTCGTCAGCGACCCCGACCTGGCAAACAACGTTTCTCCGTCTGCCCGGACAACGTATACCTTGGGGATGCCGCTGCCGTCCGCCTTGTGCTGCTTGGACCACTCTTGCCAAGCGCTGCTTGCGGTGTCAATTTTGATGGGCACGACCTGTGCCACATAGGGTGCCAGTTCACGATTCGTGGATAGTCGCTTCAGCAACTCGGCACAAGGCGGTCACGTTGATTGACCGGCAACCGCAAAAATGGGCCTGCCAGTAATGGCCGCTATGTTTTGAGCGTACTGCAACGGGCTCGAAACTTCCGAGGTCTCGTCTTGTCCCACGACCTGCAAGGTTGGAAAACAAAACAGGATCGCTGCACTCAAAGAGAAACTGGCCGTCATGTGTCGATTTATTAACAACATAATCTACCTATACGACGTGGTGAGAAACTGCACTGCAAAAATGGACGGCTAACGCACCGGGAGCGACCGGTGATTGGGTCGGCATCGCAAGCGGTAGAAATCCATTAAGCTCATTCTCGTATTATAACGTCCGAGCCCCTGGAGGGTTCATAATTCGACCAGGTGAACCGAAAACAAAAAAAGCTGGACCGTCACAGTCCAGCTTGGAGATTGATTAAGGACATTACAGATTGCCGCGGCGTTCCTGTTCCAGTTCCAAGGACTCAAACAGAGCTTTGAAGTTCCCTTTTCCAAAGGATTCGCTGCCGCGTCGACAGATAATCTCGAAAAACAGAGTCGGTCGGTCCTGCAGCGGCTTGGTGAAAATCTGGAGCAGGTAACCCTTGTCATCCCGATCCACCAAAATGTTCATATCTTTTACATCGTCGATGTCTTCCCGAATCTCTCCCACACGATCCCAGACGAGGTTGTAATAGGAATCGGGAATTTCAAGAAAATCGACTCCCCGCCGCCGCAATTGACCTACCGTGTTCAACTCGTCCTTGGTCAACAATGCCAGATGCTGAATTCCAGGTGTGTTGTCGTGCCAATCGAGATACTCTTCAATTTGACTCTTCTTTTTTCCTGCAGCAGGCTCATTGATCGGGATCTTGATCAATTCCCGGCCCGAGTCCATCACCTTGGACATCAGGGCTGAATATTCAGTCGAAATGTCTTTGTCATCAAAGTGCTTGAACAACTTGAATCCCAGAACATCTTCGTACCATTGAACCCAGGTGTTCATCTTTCCCAATTCGACGTTGCCCACACAGTGGTCGACATAAAACAGGCCGGTTGGATTCTGGCGGTTGTATTCATTAATTGCCAAATCTCCGATTTTACAGAACTTGGGCATGAAGGTGCCACGGTTCTTGACGCATTCCAGAGCATACTGATCGGTTCGCGATACCAACGAGTGGACGACCCGACCAAATGTCTTGATGCCGGACATGACAACCGTGCCCTGCTCGTCAGTCGTTTCGACTGGCTCGTAAGCCGACTCGGCGCCATTGCGAAGCGCCTGTTCGTAAGCAGCGACCGAATCCTCCACCGTGAATGCAATGTCTTTGATCCCGTCACCATATAATCCAACTTCTTTTTGAGCCGGATGATCAGGAGTTAATCCTGTGGTCAGCAGGAACCTGATATTGCCTTGCGTTAACAAGTAGTTGGCGGATCCGCGTTCACCGGTAGTTAAATCGGAGATCTGTTCAATCTCGAAGCCAAACGCCTGCGCATAAAAATAGGCAGCTTGCTTGGCATTGCCAACATAAAACTGTACATGGTCAACGTCAATCAATCGTAACGGGTCATTCGACTTGGACGTCGAACCACTCGCCATGGGGGAACTGGTTGTACTCATGTTTATCTCTATTTAGTTATTAGATGGTTGAAATCGCACACGTTA
>Ga0315334_10002508_pt1 | contig 11488 bp, 9 predicted proteins | sample M150034915metaG_FD_205555 | JGI IMG/M metagenome (GOLD analysis project Ga0315334, IMG submission 205555) | Ammonia-oxidizing marine archaeal communities from Monterey Bay, California, United States - M1 500m 34915 | ecosystem: Environmental > Aquatic > Marine > Intertidal zone | place: USA... | reverse complement strand
CCTGACTTGATGGAATGAACCTGCAAGCCAATGAATCCGGATGCATCCCGATCGTCCTGAAAGTCTGCAACAGGAACGTCATTCACAAAACTGCGTATCCGATTCCCCTGTGCAACGACGCGAAATCGATTCCATTTGCCAGGCTTATAGACAGCCTGCTTTTCAGCAGCATCCACTGTGGTATCAAGCCAACGCGTCCGTCGACCTTCGTCCCAGAAGTTCCCTGCACAGCCGTTTTCACGATTCGTTTTCGACGTGATCTCGCACTGGTAACCAAATACCTCACCTTTTGCCCGCATGCGATCCGGTTTCGATTCCTGAGGAGTTTCTTTGGGATACTGATGACTGCGGATCTGAACCCCGGAATTCAACTCGGGATCACAGCGAACATCAAACTCCAAAACAAAATCTGAGTATGGCCCGCGAGTCAGAAAAGCATTCTTTCCGGGCCCAGTTGTTCCCGTGATCACCCCATCCTCGATCACGTAGGTTGCTTCTCCACCGACCTTGGTCCAACCATCGAGCGAATCACTGCCAACTGACAGTTCCACCCAGTCTCCTGCCACTGCGGACAGGGAACCAATCGCAATCAAGAACAGCACTTCAATAACACATTTCATATTAAACCTCACGACATGGGAAAACAACGACCGCATCCTAACGCAATCGGACGACACGTTCAGCACGTTTGACCATGCAATACAGAATGCACTGTTGGCTTGAGCAGGCCAACGTCCTGATATTGGTCTCAGCCGGCACGGGCTTCACCCAATTTCGTTGGCATTCGATACCGGACCCAACCTGGCAACACAACTCGCACAATGGCCGGATTCCCGATCGATGCTTTGACGCGGCGCGAATACAGCACAGCATCCGGAGCAACACGGTGAAACTCGCTCCAGGGGATAAACAAGGGTGGGTGCCCAAAACGCAGCGGCCAGACAACGGCGATCGCAAGACCATGCTCGTTGCAGCGGAACGACAGCACCGAATGATAGTTGACTGGCCCGATACGGCCGGTACGCATGTAAGCACGTTCCCCCAGCACGAGCTTGTCCGCGCGATACAAAGCGGCAAGTCGGGTCCACCCACTGACGCTCGCCAATAGCCAACACAGTGCAGCTCCAATAAGCGGAATCAGCAGCAAAAAGAACGGGGATCCATTGTCACCCATGGCAGACACCATTCACGCAAGGAAAGAGCCGAAATCCAACCACGCAGGCTAAATCACTCGAACTCACATTTCGTGAAGATCATTTTCCCAGCATTGGTCTGGAGAGTACTGGTGACACGAACTTCCAATTCCTGGCCAATCCGGTTCCGAGCCCCCTCGATCACCACCATGGTTCCATCGTCGAGATAACCAACACCCTGCTCAGGGCCTTCGCCGGCCTTGATCACCTTGAGCCTGAATATCTCATCTGGAAGGAATACTGGACGTAGTGAGTTACTGATTTCGTTCAGGTTGATGACTGCGACATTGTGCAGCTTGGCAACTTTGTTGAGATTGAAGTCGCCGGTCACAACTTTGCCTTCCAGGTGCTTGGCAAGTAGCACGAGTTGCAAATCAACGGTCTGACCAGCCAGTTCCGGAAGTTCGCGATCGAAAATCATCAGATCGACATTATCATCCGAACGCATTCGATTCAGAACATCCAGTCCTCGACGTCCGCGGATACGACGCAGCTTGTCCCCACTGTCAGCGATCGCCTGTAACTCGATTAAAGCGAAACGTGGCATGATCAACTGATTATCAAAAATGCCTGTCGCAACCAAATCTGCAATACGGCCGTCAATCACCACACTCGTATCGAGCACCAACGGCTTGAAACCCTTCACCTCACGGACAAACTCGACGTAGGGAATCAGAAAGCGAAAATCATCTTTCGTTTGCAGCAGGACGCTTGTACAGACATAGCACAGGATCAAAGCGATCACCAACTGCACGGTTAGCGGCGATGCATTAAATGTCTGCTGAAGCAACGGAGCCAAGGCAATCGACAAGACGTACGTCAACAGAACGCCTACGAGCACACCGAAATACACGGAAGTGATCGTATCGATCCTCTTACGAGGTGCATAAATATCGGCAACAACAACGACAACCGCCAGAGACATCACCCCAGCGAACACGAGCCACGGCATCGCCTCGTTGGTCGTGCCCAGTGAGGCATTGATGATGACTGAAACGCCACCTGCGCAAAGCAGGAAAACGCAACGAAGTATAATGAGATCCATCGAATAAACGCCTGATTTATCAGAAAAACTGACACCCGAGAAATAAAAGAGCCGGGCGACGGAGAATCCATTATCCCCATAGAATCCACTTTAGGCCAGTCAAGCACCAGACTCCATAGGTGAGTCATGGATTCTGCCTCGGACAACCGAAACGCCAGACAATCACGAGCCAATTACCGTCACACCCAGAAAAACAAGGCAAATGAGGTGTCCGACGGTAACCCTGTTCAACCTACCTGCAGGACATCTCGCTCACGATTCTTCCAACGGAACCTTCACACGAGCAAACACACAGTACAAGTGGACTGCAAAAGGAAGCCCATCCATCTTCGGCACCAGACATCCGCTGTGTGACCAAGAACAGCTCCAACCGGCAAACCGCACCTCAGGGCGCACCGTCCACACGAACCTCCATCTGTTCAGCTACTGCTGGAGCCACTAGGTCGATCTCCGGCTCGAACGAACCCGAGGTCATCATCGAGTCCCCAAGAGTGAAGCTCACAAACAATCCCACGAACACGAATGAACCAATGAAGATGATCGCGTTGAAGGGTTTGTCGGCGATGAGGTGCATGAAGAAAGCCATGACAAGGATCGCTTTGATCGTAGCGATCAGCATTACCACGGCCACCTCAAACGCTCCAAAGTCAAAGTTCGACTGTGCGACCGTGACAATGGTTAGAAAAGTCAACGCGAAAAACACTAGCAACAGTGTTTGCACCGACATGGGGTGGGCGAAATCATGACCGTCGTTTGAATGGCCGTCTTCTGAATGTGCGTCTTCTGAATGTGCGTGAGCAGACATTTTTCAACCAGTTTACGTTCGTTTAGCGAATCAGGTAGAGCAGCGGGAACAAGAAAATCCAAATCAAATCGACCAAGTGCCAATACAAACCGACATAGTCAACCGGACCGAAATACTGGCGGTTGAAGTCCTGCCGGACAGCCCTGACCAACAACCAGACCAAGACCCCAATCCCCCCGAGGATGTGAATTGCATGGATACCGGTCATGCAGTAATAAATGCTGAAGAACACTCCAGCGGTTCGCTTGGTCATCACGTTCACCTCAGTGGTCGTGATCCCGCCGAGTATTTCGTCTTCGTTCATGACGACGGACGATCCGGCCGTGAGATTCTGCTGCTCAAAAGCATTCAAACTGCTTAGGACTCCAGAATTAGTGACATCGGTCGACAACCGCTTTAAGACGGATTCGTCAACCGGCACCATGGCTCCAGAGAGTGCTATCGCAGCTGCGTTCTCCCTCTCAAGCGTCTCTAACTCAGGTTCAATTGCAAGACCATCGGGATCGGCATGGACGTCGACGTGCTGCTCGCCACCGCTCTCGAGAACCATACCCAGCCCAACACCGACAAAGAAACTCAAACAAACCACAGTCAGCGGTTTGGCAACCGCCACCTGAAAAGCGTTATCCGTAATCACACTGATCACGAGCCAGACGACAACACCCACCAAGGCAATGGCGAACGGCAGACAAATATAAATCAGATAGTTGGGTTGATCAGCAGGGTGCGGGTTGTTCGGATCGTAGAAAAATAGCCCCGCGGGCAACAGCCCCATGCCCCACTTGTGTGAATACTCGATGGCTTTCACACCGAGGAAAATCATGGCACACGAGAGGGTCGCCGCAAGCATTCCAACCAAACCTTTGTGCTGTTCCAACTGTGAACAACGCACTGCCCATGCCATCGTCAAGGAACTGAACAACAGGACGCCGGTATTGATTGCCCCCAACTTGGTATTCAGAAACTGGCTACAGCCTTCAAAAACCTCCGGCCTGAGGGCGCGGAATATGGCGTAGGCACAGAACATACCGCTGAAGAACAAAACTTCCGTGACCAGGAACAGCCAGATCCCCAGCTTTCCGCTGTCAAACTGCTGCTCAGGCGTGTCGAAGTGGTGCGCTAAAAAAGGCAGATGGTCATGATCGTGACCATGGTCGTCGTGCGCAACCTCGGAGCTGGCTTCGATGGTGGACATGTTGATTGAAAAATAAAAGGAAGTGATATCCGCTGATTCGCTCGAATTGCCAAATTCTGGCAGCTAGTTGGAATCTTCGGCATGAACCGGTGCAGCCTCTGGTTGTTCCTCCGGAACGACTTCTCGCTCTGGTTCGATCGTCACATAGCGTTCGTTTTCAGTATCCCATTCAAGATTGCTGAAATCATAGGGATCGCCAACCACAGGAGCGCGCTCAAAGTTATAAAATGGTGGTGGACTGGTGCACTCCCACTCAAGAGTTGCTCCTCCCCAAGGGTTGGCAGGTGCACGCTTTCCGTACTTCAGTGAACACACTAGTACAACAAAGGCTAACAGAATCCCAATACCTAGCAGCAACGAGCCCCATGTGCTCATCTGGTGCAGAAAGGCAAATTCGGGATCGTAAGTTGCGTAACGGCGAGGCATCCCGCGACTTCCCAGTACAAACTGCGGAAGAAACGTCAGATTGAAGCCGGCAAAGACCAATCCAGCCGAGATTCTACCGCCCAACTCACTGTACATCTTTCCGAACATTTTTGGCCACCAATGGAACACGCCGCCGAGGAAGGCAACCAAGGTCCCTCCCACCATGACGTAGTGGAAGTGGGCAACCACAAAGTAGGTATCGTGCAGATGCACGTCGGTTGCGAGTGTGCCTAGATGAAGGCCAGTTAACCCACCGATCGTGAACAGGAAAATGAACGAGATTGCGTAGCACATCGGAGTCGTCAGGCTGATCGAACCCTTGTACATCGTCGCCAGCCAGTTGAAAACTTTAATGGCTGAAGGAACCGACACCGTGAAGGTGAGAGCACTGAAGATGATGGCCGTCAGCGAACTCATTCCAGCGGTGAACATGTGGTGACCCCAAACCAGGAATCCCAGTAGAGCGATCGCGATCGAAGAGTAAGCAATGAAGCGATACCCGAAAATGCGTTTATGACTGTGCACGCTGATCAAGTCACTGATGATTCCGAAAGCCGGCAGAATCATGATATAAACAGCCGGATGACTGTAGAACCAGAAGAAATGCTGGAACGTGACGGGGTCGCCGTTGTACTCGGGATCAAATATCCCAATGTGCATGGTGCGTTCCGCGATCAGCAACAGCAACGTGATCCCAAGCACGGGAGTCGCCAGCACCTGAATGATGCTGGTGGCGTAGGTTGCCCACAGGAATAATGGCATACGAAACCAGATCATTCCTGGTGGACGCATGGTATTGATTGTCACAATGAAGTTCAGCCCCGTGAAAATCGAACTGAATCCAAGGACGAACGCCCCGGACGTTGCGAGAATCACCGAACTATCGGTCGTTGTGCTGTACGGCGTGTAGAACGTCCAGCCAGTGTCGAGCCCGCTGGCACAGAGCGCAGAGATGAAGAACAGAGCACCAAACACCCAGAGGTAGAAACTGCACAGGTTCAACCGCGGAAATGCAACGTCCTTGGCTCCCAACATTATAGGCACAAGAAAGTTCCCCAAAGCAGCAGGAACACTTGGGATAATGAACAGGAACACCATGATCGCCCCGTGCAGAGTGAATACCTGGTTGTACCAGTTGTTCGCCTCCTCACCCTGAAAGATCATGCCGTCGGGCTGGAACAGATGCAAACGAATCAACATGGCAAGCAAACCGGCGACCCCAAAGGCAGTCGTCACCCCGATCAAGTACATGACCCCAATTCGCTTGTGGTCCAGTGTGAACATCCAACTGAGAATCCCTTTGGAATTCGTCAGATAATTCTCGCTGGGCGTCGGATAACCAGGATCACGAATCTGTGAACCTGATGGAATGGATCCAGCTGACATTTAATAAACCTCTTCAGTCAAAACGCTTGCGCGTCCTTCGTTCCAGTCTCTTGACGTCCAGCCGCAGCCGGACGCCTGAATTTCTATTGTGCTATTACTTGGTCGTCGATTCTGTGTCGGCGTTGCCGGCAGGCGGCGTTGCCGGCGTGTCACCCGAAAGTGTTTTCAGGTAGGCGATAATTGAGTCGATGTCGTCATCAGACAACAGTCCTTTGTAGCTCGGCATCACCGGTTGATAACCGGCAGCCACCTTACTCTTGGGATACAGAATCGACTCGCGAACGTAGTTTTCATCTGCTTTGACTGTACTACCGTCAGCCAGCGGACGAACGCTTCCATAAGTTCCCTTGAAAGAGGGCCCAACTCGCTTCGCACCGTCAACCGTATGGCAACCGGTACATCCACGTCGCAGGTACAGTTTTTCACCCCAATCTTCGGGGCTAACGTCCGAACCTCGCTTACTTACTTTTTTAATCCATGCGTTCAAGTCGTCCTCGGTCTCATGAACAACAACGACGCTTTGCATCACAGAGTGGTCTTTCCCGCAGTACTCTGTGCAGTACAGATCGAAGAATCGGTATCCTTCCTCTGTGAATTGCCACTTGTCGTAATTCCAGACTTGGCCAGCATTCTCTTTCTGAGCGTCCGCAAGTTTCTTTCCCACGACCCTTTTGCCCGCAGTCTTGGTCGCCTCAAACCACATGTGGTTGTACCGTCCCGGCACGATATCTTTTTTTGCGCGAAATGCCGGAATAAATAGGCTGTGAATCACGTCCTCTGATCTCATCGACAACTTGGTCGGTTCATTGATCAGGATGTGCAGCTCAGGATTGATCACGCCACTGCCGTAATCCATGTCCCACTTCCACTTGGCAGCCTCCACACGGATATCGTTCGCCCCATCGGGAACAGTTCGCTGATTCAGATAGCCCTTGGCACCAATCACAAACATTCCGACGAGGAAGAACGACGGCAAAATGGACCAGGCAAGCTCAAGCGGTGTGTTGTGTGCCGTATTGCTTTCCGCTTTCTCCCCCTTCGGCTTCTTGTACTTCAATGAGAAGTAGAACAGACACCCTGCAATCGGTACGAAAAACAGCACGCAGATCCAGGTGATCAACCAAAACAGCCAATCATTCTCCTGAGAGAATGTGGAAGCGGCTTCAGGAAACCACTGAAACTTGGAGGCGAATTCATCGCCAAGCAGGCAGGGCAGGTTTTTATTCAGTGAAAACATTGCGTCGTCAAATCAGTAATTAAAAGTGGAATGGTTATCGAGCCTTCAACTGCTCAACTCACATCCTGTTGTTCAATTCGTTCACTACCGTCATCCCCTTTGGGTTTCCGCGATGGCAATGCCTTGCGACCAATCCAATAAGGTGCCAAACACGCCAACATCAGTCCTACCGTTCCCGCTCCGGCAAGACGCATGATCTTCCATGCCTGAGGAACATAACTATTACTATCGGGGTCATAGCTAAAACACCACAGCAGCACTTGGTCCACTGGAGAACCAACCGACCCTTCGCCGGCTTCCACGAGTGCTTTCTTCATATCAGCTGGCGGGAAATCAACTGAAAGCGAATAACGCGTGATCACTCCCTGGGGAGAAACGAACGCCAACATCGCTGGGTGGTAATACTCACCTGACTTCCGATCGTACGTGTACCGAAAGCCGAGGTTATCTGCCAAGCGTGTGATGATCGGTTGTTGTGCGGTACAGAATGCCCAACCCTCGCCCGCCAGCGGTTGCGTCGCAAGCAGTTGGTCGATGTACTTGGCCTTGGTTTCCTGAGCCAACCTTGAGCTCTCTTGGGGATCAATACTGACAGTCAAAATCTGGAAATCCCGACCAATCTGCAGGTCCAAGTCAGCCAGAGAACGTGTCAATTGGCTCAACTGCACGCTGCACAGCATGGGACAATTACTGTAGTTGAGCGTGATAATCGTCGGCTTCTTACCATCAATGAAGTACCCCGTCTTCACGCCCCTGCCAAGCGAGTCCGTCAGGGGCAAGTTCAACTGAATTTGCCCCCCCAACTTTTGGTCAATCGTTACATTTTCAACTTCGCGGGGCACACCGTCATTCAGCGACACATTGGCGCCGTTCCGAACATCAGCCTGCGCGAAGGCGCAACGTTCCTGTCCGATACCGATAATCACCGTAATCGCTAAGAAAAAGCCTACCGTGTCACGGATGGCAAAGTCGATCATTGACTCAGGTTTCGTCACTACCGCTCTTCCGTTCTGTGCCTGAATTTTCGGCTGAAAACTGCTGCTTCATCGCTTCGTTGATTGGAATCGTAATATTCCCGGTTTTGCTGTCCACGCCCTGCTTGGATATTTCCGCTGCTTGCCTGATCAGCACATTGTTTTGCCGGGTGTACCTGCTGGAACCTTGAGTTTCAGCGTTCTGCCACTCGGAAAGGGAGTAGTACAACACTTGAACCGCTAAAGCAGTGACTGCCGTCACCACAACCGAAGCAATTCCGACTATGAAAATCCGTTTGACGTCTAGGTCGTCGTAGGCTGCCATGGCGAATCGTCAATTTCTGAAGGGTTAATTTCTTAGTTCAATGTCAAACAAGGCTCACAGGCAGACGCCTGTGCCCAGACTCTGTCAAATATTCTCAAACGCGATCGACTCACCCAATCTTGGGTCCCCAACCGCAACCACTTTATTTTGTTGTGCAAGCCCCATTACCAATCCGGTCAGAAGCGAAACCATCCCTGCGACGCAAAGAACGCTTGAACACACCCCGATCACACCCCCTGCATTTCCCGCTTTGGCTTCCGGCATGATCATGAAATAAACGTCGACGTAATGCATGATCAGCAGATAAACACCCCAACCACAGACCAACGCCGGCCTGCGACGCACATGGCGACTCATGGTTCCTGCAAAAGGCAGCATCCAATGCAAAAAGATCAGGGCAACTGCTACTCCGCCCCAAGTCCCTACTTGCCTGACATAAAACCAGTGGGTTTCCTCTGGGATATTTGCGTACCAGATGAGCATATACTGACTGAACGAGATGTAGGTCCAAAAGAAGACAAATCCGAACATCAGCTTTCCTAGATCGTGATAGTGTTCGACCGTGACCTCGTCCCGCATCGCCCCTTTCTTCTGCAACACAAAACTCGCGACCGCAATCAAGCAGTGTGCGGCGAGAATACTGCCAGCGAACATGTAGACCCCGAACATCGTCGAGAACCACATGGGAGCAAGGCTCATGACCCAGTCGAAGGCTGCAAGACTGATGGTCACCGAGAACAACATCACCGCCGGCCCGCTCCAATACTGCATCCTGTCGGTAATCGCTTTTTCACCGGTTTCATCCTGCCGAACACTATTCTTGAAAAAGAAAAGGGCAAGTGCTGACCAGACAGCGAAATAACCGATCGTGCGGATCGTGAACCATTCTTGGTTCAGCCAACGAAGCTTCTCGAGCCACAGTTGTTTAGGCACATGGTGCTCTGCTTGATAAGCTTCCGGGCTGTCCCAGCCATACAACGTTCCGTGACCCATCCAAAGCGAACCAAGGACAGGAAGAAAGAGAATCCCCATGGGAATCACCATGACCATGACCAATTCAGCGATCCGCCGCACAACGATACTCCACCCGGCACGGACGAGATGCTGTATCAGTACAAAAAACAAACAACCGAGTACAAGTGTCATGCAATAGACGACAGCAGTCAGGTAGACAGACATGCCAAAATTGGCATCAATGCATTGGGTCGCCAATGCCCAACCCAACAGCAGGGCTACCAACCCACCAGCACAGAGCGGCAGTCGTAAAGCAGCCAACGAAGCGGGTAGCTTGAAGGCAGGATCATCAGTGGGTTTGATCGCAGGTGCGCTGTGTTCGGACATCTGTGTCGTATCGTGTTAAGTCGATTGTTGGGTTTTGAAGCGAGTCGTGGATCCTTCTGCTGTCAGGCAGGATCCTTCTTCGCCTCCAGAGCTTTCTTCTCGGCTTCCTTCGCTTCGGCAGCTTTCTTCTCGGCTTCCGCCTGTTCTTCCAGTTTCTTTTTGATCTCGGCCTGTTCTGCGAGAATTTCCGCACGCTCGGCTTCAGCGATCTGATCGATCGAAGCGTTCTGACTCAATTGCAGAGCTCGCACGTAGGCAACGATTGCCCAACGATCACGAGTTTTGATTTGCCCCGAATAACCAGGCATCTTCCGGATACCATTGCTGATCGTGCTGAACAGTTTCCCGTCGGGATACTTGCCTGCGTACAGCGTCTCCTGATGAAGCGATGAAGGTGGAATCCAATTGGCAGCAAGAATTTTCTTGGCCCGCTGATTGACGAGACCATTTCCGCTACCGTTCAGCCCGTGGCAAACAGAGCAGTAGATCCCAAAGTTTTTACGTCCCACTTCGAGCACGCTTTCATTCAATTCAAGCGGGTTTTTGGTCAACCATGGTGTGGTGTCCATGACTGTCAGTTTGGTTTCCGCAGGTTTAGTTTCCGCAGGTTTAGTTTCCGCAGGTTTAGTTTCCGCAGGTTTAGTTTTTTCTTCGGCAGCGGTTTCCTTGTCAGGAACATCATCAGCCTTTGGCTTTTCGGCCTGAGGCTGTTTGTCATCCGCTTCGGACTCTGTCTGGAACAGAGGGTTGAAGGTTCGCACCAGACGCTCAGCCCGCGGTGGATCGATATTGGACAGGGCATTCATATCGATCCCGGTCAGGAAATCGAGATTTTCCTGCATCTCGCCACGAGCAACAGTCCCAGGAACATCTGGACGCATGGCACGTCCATCCTGAAACAACGTCGAGTACTGCTGAGCGTCCTTGGCTGGCGAGAAGTCCATGTCATAAAACACGTGAAACCTTGGTTGATGACTGTGCGTTACCCGCATTTTCAAAACAATCAACAAAGGAATGATCGAGAAACTGGCAATCAAACCCCACACCAAGAAGAACGGCTTCGGTACTTTGCCAGATGAATCATCGTCAACCACCGATTGAACGTAATCAGTGCTGGTATCGCCGAGCAATTTTTCTACCCCACCACGATCAAAACGTTCGTCCTTGGCATCGATGTAGAGGAAGAAGCGATCATCTGTGGCCCGGTCGAATCGCGGATCAGTGAAAACCGGATTACTGAAACGAGGTAGACCGTTAAGAGCCCACATACCAAAGAAAGCACCGAAGGACGAAAACAGCACCGTCAGCTCGAAAGCAACCGGCATGAAAGCCGGCAGCGAAATGTACGGTTTCCCTGAGATGATATAGGGATAATCAATCGCATTCATCCAAATCTGCATCACCAAAGCGGTGACCGTACCGGTCAGACCGGCACCGAGAACAATCCATGGCAATACCGTGGGTTTGATCCCCAGCGCCTTGTCGATTCCGTGCACTGCAAAAGGAGCGAACGCATCGGTTTTTTCATAACCGGCATCGCGGACTCGCCGGCAAGCATCCA
>Ga0315334_10002507_pt1 | contig 11493 bp, 7 predicted proteins | sample M150034915metaG_FD_205555 | JGI IMG/M metagenome (GOLD analysis project Ga0315334, IMG submission 205555) | Ammonia-oxidizing marine archaeal communities from Monterey Bay, California, United States - M1 500m 34915 | ecosystem: Environmental > Aquatic > Marine > Intertidal zone | place: USA... | reverse complement strand
ATTTTAAAAAGGCGATAACAAAAGCAGAAGAGATTTTTGAGACGGGTGATGATGAAGTCAGTCAGTCAGCCATTACGAAACTTAAGCTGGGACTCGCTGGCACTCTGAATGATATCATCGGACTAGAAAGTGAAATAAAGCTTGCCCGATTATCCTTGGCGGCCATATTTAAAGACAGATCTTTTTCTGTTGGAAAAATGTTCGACTCGGGGCTAGAGCCGGTCGAATTTAAATTTATGAATTATGCTACATGGTTCAAGGCCTCTGGACTGGTTTCTACTCCGAATGTAAAGGGAATATATAATTCTGACAATGGACTAGCTCTCCAGAAGGGTTTTATAACTGCTATTTCAACCAAAGACAAACTAAACCTATCCAAAGCTAACCGAAAAATTTCAAGAGCGTTACTGGTGACTGAAGTAGCGAACTATGATTTTGGAATTGGGGATGCAGGAGATTTGTTTGAAGCACTCATTATTTATACCCGTGTATTAAGTGGTTATTTTGATTCGGTTTATAACTTTAATATGGCTGTTGCGGAATTAAATCGACTAAAATCTTCATGGACAGGGAAACCCTGAAATATTGCTTTAAGACAACTCAATAATGATCAGGAAAAAAAGAGTTGCTCAGCACTTTCTTTGGAATCCAGACACGTAGATAATTTGATCGAAAACAGTAATTTGTCTCCTGCACAAGTTTCAGCTACACTATTGCACCTAAAGTTAAGAGGGCTGGTTCGTTAGTTGAGTGGGAAAATGTGCATTTCTAATTATAGTGATGAATAAAACTAGTGAGGAAACATGGCTAAATCGTTACTGATTGTTGAGTCTCCTACCAAAGTCAACACCTTAAAGAAGATTGTTGGCAAGGACTTTATTATAAAGGCCTCTGTAGGTCATCTTAAAGATCTTCCGAAGAAAAAATTGGGCGTTGATGTTGATAATGACTTCGCTCCTGAGTACATCACTATCCGGGGAAAAGGTAAAATTCTTCAGGAACTGAAAACTGCTGCAAAAAAAGTGGACAAAATTTATCTTGCCCCAGATCCGGATAGGGAAGGGGAGGCCATTGCCTTTCATATTGGTAATGAGGTTACTAGGTTCACCAAGGGCAAAATTTATCGGGTGACTTTTAATGAAATCACCAAAAAGGCAGTTCTGGATGCTATAAAAAACCCTACCGAACTAAACTCTAACCGGGTGTATGCGCAACAGGCTCGCAGAATTTTGGATCGTTTGGTGGGGTATAAAATTAGTCCCATTTTATGGAAAAAAGTCCATCGCGGATTGAGTGCTGGACGTGTTCAGTCTGTTGCATTACGAATAGTTTGTGAAAGAGAACGCGAAATTCTTGCCTTCAAACCGCGGGAATATTGGTCAATCACATTAGAGTTGGAAGGGAGTAAGAAACCTCAGTTTCAGGCAAAACTATTCAAGATTGCTGGTGATAAAGCTGAAGTTGCTAATAAAGCTGAGGCCGATGAAATCCTCAAAGGTTTAGAAGGTACAGCTCCTGTCCTCGAAAGGATCGTCAAAAAAGAAAGAAAAAGAAATCCTAGTGCCCCTTTTATTACTAGTACTCTTCAGCAGGAAGCATCTCGAAAACTGAACTTTTCTCCCAAAAAAACGATGATGCTTGCGCAGCGGCTGTATGAGGGAATTACTCTGGGGAAAAAGGGAACTGTTGGGCTTATTACATACATGCGTACGGATTCGGTTAAGTTGTCAGACCAGGCACTGGAAGAGGTTAGGGCGTATATCCCTGAAAAATATGGGAAAGAATTTTTGCCCAGCAAACCAAATATGTATAAAAGTAAAAAGTCTGCTCAAGAGGCGCATGAAGCCATCCGGCCCACAGATGTTCAGTTGGAACCAAATACTATTAAGGATAATTTGGAGAGGGACTCGTTCCGGCTTTATCAATTAATTTGGTCGCGCTTTGTCTCCTGTCAAATGGTTCCTGCGGTTTTGGATACCACACAATTTGATATTCAGACGGGAAAATTTTTGTTTCGCAGTAATGGTTCAATCTTGAAATTTGCGGGTTTTATGAAAGTCTATGTTGAGAGTGAGGACGATGATAAGATCAATGATTCGAAATCAGAAGTTAAAGGTGATGACCGCCTGCTTCCCGCATTGGAAAAGGGTGAAGTGTTAAAGGTGCATGAAATACTTCCTGAACAACACTTTACCCAGCCTCCTGCTCGTTTTTCTGAGGCAATGTTAGTCAAGGAACTGGAAGATAAAGGGGTTGGGCGACCGAGTACCTATGCCTCAATCATCAGTGTCATTAAGGACAGGGATTATATTCAAAATGTGGAGCGTCGTCTGCAACCCGTTGAGCTTGGTTTTATGATCAACGATCTTTTGGTTGAAAATTTTCCGGATATTATGACCACAGAATTTACTGCAAAAATGGAGGGTCAGTTAGACGATATTGAACATGGAACTCTTAATTGGGTAGATGCTCTCAAAACTTTTTATACTCCTTTCAAAGCAGATTTGGAAAAAGCTGAAGAAAAGATGAAGGACTTTAAAGCCCAAGTGGAAGAAACTGATGAGGTCTGTGAAAAGTGTGATAAGCCCATGATCATCAAGTGGGGACGCTTTGGAAAATTTATGGCTTGTTCAGCTTATCCTGATTGTAAAAACACACGGGATCTTGGAGAAAAAGGAACCGAGGACGGAGCTACGACGGATGAGGTTGAAGGCAATTGTGATAAATGTGAAGCCCCGTTGATTATGAAACGAGGACGTTTTGGAAAATTTATTGCTTGTTCAAATTATCCAGAATGCAAATTTACCAGACCCATTGGCTTGGGTATTTCCTGTCCTGAGGAAAGTTGTAAAGGTGAGATTGCTGCGCGAAAGTCAAAAAAAGGTAGAACTTTTTATGGCTGTACAAAATATCCGGATTGCAAATTCACATCCTGGGATAAACCAGTAGGGGAAGGATGTCCGGAGTGTAAAAATCCCTTCTTGATTGAGAAGTGGAAAAAGAATGAGGATCCTTCAATACTATGTCCTAATTGTGGTTTCAAAAAAACCAATACTGCGGCTTGATTATTAGTGAATGATTTTTTAACAGTTATTGGAGCTGGCCTTGCTGGGTCTGAGGCAGCTTGGCAGGCGGCGGAACGGGGTGTGAAGGTTGTATTGTATGAAATGCGACCGGTAATTGCAACTCCAGCTCACAAAACTGGAAATTGTGCTGAGTTGGTTTGCAGTAACTCCCTCGGAAATAACCTAGCTCATTCTGCACCGTTTATTCTTAAAGAAGAACTGCGTCATTTTAAATCTATTGTAATTGCTTCGGGAGACAAGAATTCTGTTCCGGCAGGCTCTGCGTTGGCTGTTGACAGGGATTTGTTTTCCCAGGATATTAGCGAGAAGCTATTTAATCATCCCAATATTACTTTTAAGCGTGAAGAGATTGTAGAAATTCCTCAAGAAGGACCGGTCATTATTGCTACTGGCCCCCTTACCTCCCCCAGTTTGTCTAAACAAATATCTCAATTGATTGGTCAAAAATATCTTTATTTCTATGATGCTCTGTCCCCTATTGTTGATGCAAATACTATTGATTATGACAAAGCATTTTTTGCATCACGTTATGGTAAAGGCGATGCTGATTATTTAAATTGCCCAATGAGTGCAGGTCAGTATTACGAGTTTGTCAGGGAACTGAAGGCATCAGAAAAGGTTGCGTTTGCCTCTTTTGAAAAGGCTATTTATTTTGAGGGGTGTATGCCTATTGAAGTATTGGCCGAAAGGGGAGATCGTACTTTAGCATTTGGTCCTCTGAAACCAGTGGGTTTACCCGATCCTAAAACTGGAAAAATTGCCCATGCCGTGGTGCAATTGCGTCGAGAGAATCGAGAAAGCTCATCCTATAATTTGGTGGGATTCCAAACAAAGCTCACTTATCCGGAACAGAAAAGGATTTTTTCTATGATTCCTGGTTTAGAAAATGCTCAATTTTTTAGATTTGGAGCTATTCATAGAAATACATATATTAACTCTCCTAGTCTATTGACTAAGGAACTGGACTTGAAAAGTCGCCCCGGAATTTATTTTGCGGGTCAGATTACCGGGGTGGAAGGGTATGTGGAGTCTTCTGCTATGGGGCTTTTAGCTAGTTTGAGCGCGGTAGCGCGAATTAAAGAAAGTGGTTACACTCCTCCACCGGTCGATACTGCTCTAGGTGCATTGATAAATTATTTAACTGGATCAAAGAGTCAAGGATTCCAACCTATGAATATAAATTTTGGTTTGTTCTGGGTTCAAGACATGCGGATTCGAGATAAAAAAATAAGAAATCAAAAAATTTCAATGAATGCTATGGAAAAAATAATAGAATGGTCTGAAGGCCATTCTATTCCCATCCACTAGGAGAGGATTTTATAATATACTGATCCTGCATAGCCTGTTTGAAAACCTTTAATAGGATACAAACATCCAAAAACTAATTTCTGTTTCAACCTTCTTTGAAAACTATTTTAAAAGCATCAATCGCTAACTGTCTGCGAATCAACTACCTCACCCATGTTGCAGGTTATGAGTTTCCTAAGGAACAGCTCCAGTATTATGGCTAGATAGAACAAACCCTCCCAAGACTGTAGAAAATTATTGAAACCAACGATCAGAGAGCAACTCTGGATGGAGTTCGCATTCATTTAATCAAACATAATGACTATTAGAATTTTATATGTCTTGGATAAATCGTTGTGCGTAGGACCGGATATTCTTTCCATTGAGGACATGAAACCGTCTAACTTTTTCAATGGTTTGATTTGAAAATCTTTTTAAGGGGATATGAATAATTTTTTTCCCATATTTCCTAGCGAGTCTTTTCCAAGTAATCCGAGGCGAGCAAGGTGCTATGACAGTAATATTTTTTTCTTTGGAATGAAAAAAGGACGCTTCAAGTAACTTTTCTTCCAGGGTATCAGATAAATGAATGCGGGGATCTTGCCATATATCAGGAATTGGGCGGGGAGGATAAATCATCATACATCCCCCGTAAGTAGATTGACCAATTCCCGGACCAATTAACTGCTCCATATATTCGGTTGCAAAAAAACATAAGGTTGATTCTTCATTGTGCTCGGCGTACCAAGTTTGACACCATTTATATTTATTCGGTTCAGGTTCAGGGTCAAATAAAAATACAATAATTTCTACTTGACCTCTTGAGGGTGGTATTTCTTTTACATAAATATCGCCCGCATACCAGTTACGCAAGGTATCCCTGATATCTATGCCATCCTTTACTGAGGAAGTAAACTTTTCTGTCCTCGCTAGGTCGTGACTCAACAAGAGTTTGGTTTGTTCTCGTATATGCGTATTCAGATTTTCTATTTTTTCATCCTCAGGCGGCCAAGAACATTGTCCACTTGGATTCCAATGATGTTGCCATTTCTTTTGTGTTCGGTTATCCGGGTCAGGTTTTAAATCCAAAGTGCGCCATTCAAACTGGGTTTCGGATAAGCGGTTTTTCATGGATAGTGGTGGGGTTCCTTCTTCTCCAATCATCGCCTGATCGATTCCCATTGTAAGAAACTTGTGCGGTATATTGTTTGATTTGAATGGATATTCTCTAGCTGCTTCTAAAACTGCCACTGCAAATGCATCTCCTCCAAATTGTTTGGAAGAGTTTACCAGTGTAAAAAGGTCTGGTAGAAGTCGAGATTCCATTATAGTTAGATTACGAATATATTGTAAAAGAACCTGGAAAGTCTGGGAAGTCAGGTTGTGATAACGAATTTTGTGTTTTTTAATGAATAGTTCACGGGCACGTAATAGAATTTCCTTAACTCCATCAATCGGTGTGTCAATATTAGACCTTAATTCCTGCCTTCGTTTTTCATACAAATAGGTTATGTAAGGGAACTCTGTTAACGCAAAAAGTAAAGTTTTTTTATCCACCTCATACAGTATGGGTAAACCTTCAGGTTTTTGGGGCTTTTGAACTTCCATCCGCTCATCATAAGCTTCTTTGATCCACTGCCAATCGAGGATGGAGCATAGACATAGTATTTTTGAGTATTTCAATTCCAGCTGATGTAATTGAAAAGCCATCCAGCGGGCTCGCCAAAAATGCAGGCTTTTCTCCTTGGGTCGCTTTAGAGTCAGAAGAATGGTGCTGACAAACTTTTCATAGGATATTTTGCTCAAGGCAAAACTGTCCGGAAAATCCACAGCCCTTTTTTCATAATTGTCAGTACTTGCGTCTATGAAGTGGCGTGGTAGCCCTTCCTGCATAGCAATACGCAGACTCATTATTACTGGCTGGCTTGGGTCAATGGGCACATAATTCACTCCTCCATTTTGTTCAACCTGACAACTTAAGGAAATGGTAGGAAGGAGATTGATTCCTTCTTCAACAGTTTGTTTGAATTCAGGGGGAAGAGTGACAGCAAGACAGTCACAGGGAGATGTTAAAAGTTGATGACGTACTTCTCGGGCAAAACTTCCGCTACCATGAATCACCGGTAAAAATTGAATACGCTCGCTGAGCTTAAAAATTTGACTCATTAGTAAAATTTCTTAATGTTCACTATCTGGGTGTAAAGGACTGTCATCGTTGAAAAAGAAATCTCCCAGACCCATGGGCAGCCTTTCTTCTCCTAAAGCCCTTCGATTTTGGGCTGCAAGAGCATCCAAATCGAGAGCCTCTTCACCAAGAACTTTGCTAACAGCTTCTTTCCAAACAAGGTCTTTGGCTAGTGGACTGTCTTTATCTTGACTGATGCGTTTTAAGGCGTATCGAACGATATGGATTCCATCTCGAGGAGAAAAATTCAGATCCAGTAGGTGAGATTTTTGTAAGAATTCCACCGTCATATTTAAAAGGTCTTCCTCTGAAAAGGGTAGATGGTATCTGAGTATTTCCAGCTCATCTTCGTAACTGGGCATTGTCATTTGAAGGGTAGGCTGTAAGCGGGATAGGATATAGTCGGGAATTTCGAAGGTAGATTCGTCATTGTTCATTGTTACACAAGCACGAAATTCCTTGTGGGCTTTAATTTTAATTCCCGCAATAATAGATTCTACATAACGACGATGATCGAGAAGAGGGGCTAGAGAGGCCCAGCTTTTCTCATTCATCCGATTGCCTTCATCAAGGATACAAATACCCCCTTGAATCATGGCGCATACCAACGGAGATGCGTGGTAGGAAATCTTGCCTTTCTCTGAAAGAACTGGTGTGATCAATAGATCTTCGGGTCGAGTATCGCTGGTGCATTGGAATACATACAGCGGCTGTTTTCGTTGGTTTGCGGCTACCATAGCTAGAGTAGTTTTTCCTGAACCTGGCATTCCCGTTATTCTTGGCGATAGCGGAAAGTCCTTTTCAGAAATAACCATCCAGCAGGCCTGAATTTGTTTGAGAACTTCTTCCTGTCCGATCCATTCAGAGCGGGTGGTATCCGGGTGACTCAAATGAAGAGTAACCCCATCTATTTCGATTGTTTTTTTCGACGCGGTATTCAATGTGTGATCCTTAACACCAGGTTTTTGCGGAATACTTCCGCAGATAAGTAGGAATATTATATTTTCTTTTTGCTGAGTATAAAGAGAAATGAGGTGGTATCAAAATAAAATTTTCAACTTGGTCTACAAGGAATTGACTCGATCTCTTAAGGATATTTCCAGAGTACTTAGATTTTTGGGGTTCTGTCAAGAAAGATTCTAAGAATTATAGGTTCTCCTCCTATTCATGGATTTATAGTAGTGCTACAATAATATAAATGCAGTTACTTGGAGGAGATAGAGTGGACGATATCTTTTTAATTTTAGCAGTTTTGTTTTCTGTGGGAATGATGGTCTTAATGGTTAAATATGCGAAATTCATTCATAAACAACCTAAAATAGAGGCTGAACGCCGACAGAATATCGAAAAAGACAATCAGCTGTCCGACGATCAAAATTGAAATTAGACTCGATATTTCTAAGGTCGATATTTTTATTGCTGAATATATTGGTAGTTGTGTGTCTCAAGATAAGGCTGCGACATTCCTTGAAAATAATCTTTCAAAATACGGTTGGGACTCATTCCTTGGGTCGACAATTGTGTGATATGAGTTTATGATTTAAATAAACATGCAAAAGAATTTTGCCCATTGTTGAATTTGCCGGTAAAAATGTGGCCCCTATAACTACCGATCTTAGACAAATCTTTGTTTAAACAGAAGTGATAAATAATAAATTCTATGCGTTCATGATTTGATAGAAGGGCATAGTGGCTACCAATGTTTTTTGTCTCCTCAAACAGATAGTTTGATGCAATCCTCTCGTCTCTAGATTGTTAAGATTTCAATGATAATAATAACTAAGCCTGAACTTATAGCTCCATACTTAAAGGATGCTTCCAATTTCTCAGGAGGAATGGCAGAGGAAGTAATCATTCCTGAAACTTCGGAGGAATTGGTTGATTTTCTGAATGATGAAACCCGGTCAGTAACTGTTGCCGGAGCTGGGACGGGATTGACAGCCTCACGTATACCCTTAGGAGGAATTATTGTTTCATTGGAACGGTTAGACAGTTTAACTAATGTTGGGGAGGGAAGAGTGAAAATTGGGCCAGCTGTAACATTAAATGCACTTCAAAGCTTTTTGTGCCCTACGGGTTGGTTTTATCCTCCTAACCCGACTGAAAAATGGGCTTCACTGGGAGGCAATCTGGCAACCAATGCTTCTGGGTCACGCAGTTATAAATATGGGGTAACTCGTGATTATGTTGAATCCGTTGAGTTTGTATTAATAGATGGTAGAAAAACTTTTATCAACCGGGAATCAAGAATCACAGATCCACTCAGGCTAAACGATGGCAGTGAAATTATTTTCCCTGAAGTTTCCTACCAAAGCCCAAAGTGTAAGAATGCAGCAGGTTACTATGTTCAGCCAGGTATGGCCTGGTTAGATTTACTTATTGGTTCAGATGGTACGCTTGGAATTTTTACAGAAATTACATTACGTTTGAAAATTCGGCCGGAAGATTTTGTAAGTGGGGTCTTATTTTTTAAAAACGAACAAGCTTGTTGGGAATTGATACCTAAAATTAAATCGTTTGAAGAATCTAAAGTCGATCCTTGTTCTCTCGAATATTTTGACCATAATTCACTGAAAAGATTAAAATCCAAATATAAAAATATTCCTAATGGTTCCCAAGCCGCATTATTTTTTGAGCAAGATGTCGCAAAAAAACAAGATTATGATTTGATACTACGAAATTGGTATGACCTTTTAAGTGGAGAAAATATTTTGCTTGATGATTCCTGGTTTGCCCAAGGGCCAAAGGATATACAACTCTTTCACGATTTTCGGCATGCTGTACCTGTTATTTTAAATGAAGAAAATGTTCGCGCCGGAAGAGTGAAGATGGGAACAGATATGGCTGTTCCGGATAAATATTTTATGTCAATGATGCAGCTTTACATGGAAATCTTGGGTGCCGCCAATTTAGATTACGTTATGTTCGGGCATATGGGGAATAATCATTTGCATATAAATCTTTTGCCAGAAGAGTCCCAGTTGTTACATGCAGAAAATATTTACGACCAAATGATAGTTCAGGTTTTAGAGTGGGGGGGGACAGTCTCTGCAGAACATGGAATAGGTAAATTGAAAAAAAATTATTTTGCAGAAATGGTTGGCCCGGATGGCTTACAGGACATAAAGAAAATTAAACGATGCTTTGATCCTGATAATAGGATGGGTGCAGGAAATATTATATGACATCTGTTTAGGCAACCCTTTTTATTGACAGGATAATCAGGGAAAGGTTAAACTTTCTCGGTCTATCCCTCCATTGGGAAATAAATGAAGCAAATCAAGTTATTCCAGCTTTACGAGGTTTGGAACCATGCTCGATTCGTTTAAAATCCTAGTTTTAAATTATTCTTATGAGCCTCTCCAGTTTTGTAGCGCTCGTCATGGCATAACTATGGTTTTTGGTGGGCGGGCCGAGGAACTGGAAAGTGCCGGATATTTCGTCCACAGCCCATCGACCAGTTTCAAGCTTCCTACCGTAGTAAGGATTTTGAAAATGATTCGTCGAAATCGGAATAAAAATTTAGCTTTTAGTAAAAAAAATATTTTAAAAAGAGATAATTACACATGCCAATATTGTGGTACCTCCAACCACTTTCTTACGGTGGACCATGTGGTTCCTAAATCTCGGGGTGGTAAAACCAATTGGACAAATATTGTAGTTGCTTGTAAAACTTGCAATCTAAAAAAAGGTGACCGAACTCCTGTGGAAGTAGATATGAAATTATATAGATTGCCTCGAAGACCGGATTATCAATTTATTCCTTTTACAATACCCTCTGGGCCGGATGCCCATGTAGAAATCTGGCAAAAATATCTACCAAAAAATTTTTTAATTCAATCTGCTGTCTTTTAACTAGACCTTACAAAGTAACCCTAGATAAAAAATCAAAATCTGTGGTTTTCTGCCATTTGATTAAATGAAACCTTTCCTGCAAAGTAAATAAAAGATGGAAGTAAAATCCCTGATTCAGATTATTTCCGAGGACGAGTTTTTAATCATTATTAAGGAACCAGCCAAAGTATTCCTGCAAGTTTGTGCTGTATTTTGTGAAAAAATAAAATCCAAAAAAGACATATCTCGAAAATTTTATTCCAATTTAATTCAGGAAACAGAATATCTTGAAAGTGTTTTGGATGAACATGGGGCGCGAGAAAATAAGACGTGGTCTTTTTTCTCCGAGTATGTGGCTTGCATACGCAATCTCTCTATTGCTGCGTTTTATGTCAAACACATTTTAGATAGATATCCTTACTACAACTTAGGGGAGTCTGAAGAAGATGCAAAGGCTTTCCATGATTCGGCAAATAAAGCGCTAGGCTTTCTAAACGAATCTATTAAAGGTTTGAGAGCCGAAGTTGTTAAATCAGGACAAATAATTGGTCTAAAAATTAGTCCGGAGCCAATATCTATTAATGAAATTTCGGAAATTAAATCGAATAAACGTCTGCCAAGAAATGTTCGGGAAGATGAGGTGGTGGATGAACAGGCGAGGGTAATAGACTTGTGCCGTAAATATCAAAAAGTTGCAAAAATGGTTAATGAAATCGGATTTGAGCGCAATAATGATCTTGACACCTTTCGTTATGTCATTCCTTTCAAGTTGGATGAAAAGTTAATTCGAACGTTTAAAGAATTAGTCCATAGTGCTCAGTCTGAATATGATACCTATGTAAAGAATACCAAGCTTGAAATGTCACGAGTGGATTTGAAAAAAATGCGAGGATATATTTCTATGCCTTTGCATCTTCTTGAGGTGGTTCTTTGGCTCTGTCATTTTTATGAACGTCATGAAGACGATATTCGTCGTGGAGAGTGCAGGAAAAATATTTCCAAGATTGTTAATAAGGAGATTTTGCTGGGACAAATATTCAACTTTGGATTTCATTTCAGTAAGTATTACCTTTTAAAAGGTAATAGTTTGGTTAAAAATAT
>Ga0315334_10002504_pt1 | contig 11497 bp, 7 predicted proteins | sample M150034915metaG_FD_205555 | JGI IMG/M metagenome (GOLD analysis project Ga0315334, IMG submission 205555) | Ammonia-oxidizing marine archaeal communities from Monterey Bay, California, United States - M1 500m 34915 | ecosystem: Environmental > Aquatic > Marine > Intertidal zone | place: USA... | reverse complement strand
GACGCTTGTGCTGCGTCATCATAGCCGTCCAGAGATTGGCAGCCAATCTGTCGGTCCGGGGAACCCGTTCCACGATACCAGCCGCCCTCAACCGTTCCAGGACCCGACCAATTCGAGCCTTGGGTCCTTTCAATTCCAATGCCGCTTCGTCTAGAGATAATGGCGGGCCTCTGCTCAACAGTAGTTGCAGGACTCTTACTGGAAGGGAATTCCCAGCAAGATTTGGACCTGGTCGGTCGCCCATCAACCCCAGATCAGCCATCCAGAGGCTGAGTTCACTGATGCCATCCACTGGTGGTAGTGGCCTTGGTTCACATATCCAGATTCTGAAATCCGACTCTCGGTCAGAACTTCCCAATTCGATGTTCATCGATACATCATCCGGTCGTTGCCACCATTCTTCAAGTCTGGATAATTGCAATTTCAGGACCTGAGATGCCTCATTGGCCAGAAGTTCCACAGCAGCAACGATTGAACCACCGCGTAGAAAATGCCGTCGCCATCCATCGCCTTCAGAACGGCTTGACAAGAGTCGACAGGCAGCAAGCCGAGAGATATGATGATGCAATGAAGCCGCGGTCAACCCCATCTCATCTGCCAAGGTAGCAGCATTCACGCCTTCTTTCGGTCGTGCCAGAAGATGTTCTCTCAGAAGCCTGACAACAGGTTGCATCCTGTCACCATCAGCATGTTCTTCTCCGCGCCGACGCACCAGTCCGAAAGTGGCAACCAACCAATCGATGAGTTGGTCAGTATCGTCACGCGTGGTAGGCAGAGGGTGCTCCTCCAACCTCATTTCAAACATCAAAAGGCCAGCGATTGCCGACCCACCTTGAACCTGTTGTCATGAGAGGACGAATATTTGGCGATTCGCGCATCACTTAACGCGACCGTTCATCTTCCCAGTCATATTCAATATCGGGTTTCTCCACCGATTTCTCTTCTATCAGATGAGGCGCCAATAACAGTTCGTCGTGTCGTAGAATACCTCTTCTTCGTAATACCTTGATCGCACTGTGGACGGTGGCACGCGTGCGACCAAGACTACGAGCCAGAGCTGCTTGAGACTTGGGTGCTCCACCTTTCTTGAGTTCTTCCACTATCAATTTCTGGACCAGAGAAAGCCCGACTGGGAGTCGCTTTGCTGCTTCTTCAGAATCTACCATGACACCTCCAAGGATCTCTACTTGAGCAGGTCCTCCTGCGAAATAGCAGGTTCGTCCATTGACGGACACAGCTGTAATAGTCATCTGTGACTGCAGTACATCGAGGTGATGGCGCAGCGTGCCATTGGCAGCATTGAGGGCTTTCTGCAATTCACGATAGCAAAGCCCGGGACTGTCTTCCAAGGTCAGGATGATACGTCTACGCATTGGGTGCTCATAGGCCAGCACATGTGTTGAGAGAGTGCCTCTGGCACCCCATGCCCAAGGCATTGCAGCATTGGCCAGTCCTACTGCTCCACCAACCAAGCCGGTCAGACCTGCGGTCAACCACGGCCGCTGTCGCATCCATTGCTGAAGCAGTGCCATGGCAACCACTCAACAATCATCCCAATTCAAACTGCCGCACACCGGATTCACTCATCGTGGACCACTACAGACCCAGTATGGAGCTTGAGGTGGGCGACAAGAGGAGACAGCAGTCGTCCACAGGTCTTACCATGACCTGTAAGGATGTATTCGACCATGATTGGAGGTCCATCATCAACTTCTCTGAGTACCAGTCCCTCATCGGTCAAAAATCGCAGTTTATCTGATAGTGTCCTGCTTGAAATCCCTGCCAGCAAGTGTTTGAGTTGGTTGAAACGCTTTCCACCAGTGATATACAGAGCCGCAAGGATCTCGGTGGTCCATCGACTCCCAAATACGTGCAAGGCTTCGACTGCAGCCTGCACTTCCCATTTTTCATCCCAAGGAGCACTACCAGAGAATCTGGACAGGATGTTGCGGATGTGGCCACCATTGGCTATTGTCGCAGCAATATGGGTCTCGACATCGTTGAGACTTTCTTTTGGTAGTTTCATGGCAGGTTCAGGCATTTCATCACCAATGCATCAGGTTGTCATCCGCACTCTTGGTGTGGAGGTTGCACTAGATGAGTTCTTCTGTGTTCAAGAGTCAGTGAAATTAGGGCGACGATTCTCTATCAGGGCGCTCAATCCTTCCAATGCATCATTTGTCCCGAAAATCACTTCCAGCCCTTCCAGTTCGGCTTTCAGGCCTGAGACAAGTGTTTCTTCTGACCTGTCGATGAGGTCACTGGCCATTCTAAGGGCGATAGGAGCAGTTCGACTCAATGCTCTGATCTGTCTCATCACATTCTTGTCCTCTACATCGAAACCCTCTGGGCAGCGTCCAGAAAGAAGATTCGGAAGATTGTCATCGGCAAAGAAACCCTCAGCGAATTCAACCACCTTGCTTGAAGGATTTGCTGGCTTTCCAGGATATTTATTGTCGGGTTTCCCAAGAGTGGTGATCAGTGATGAAACCTCTGCAGGCTCAACCAGATGGGTTACCAAACCGAGGTCTGTAGCAGTTTTTGCATCCATGAAGTTTCCAGCCAAAACAGCCCAGCGCGCTGCGGGTATTCCACAGATACGAGCAGGCCTTTGAGTTCCTCCCAGTCCTGGATAGATTCCAATGCTGGTTTCTGGGAAACGGAATTGTGTTCTTCGAGTACCGATACGATGGTCACAGGCCAATGCCAGTTCCAGCCCCCCGCCTAGAGCCAGTCCAGTTGTCAGGGCGATGGTGGTTTTTGGAGAATTCTCCAGTTTGCTCAACACTTCGTGCCCACGTGCGGTGAATTCATAGATATCGTTGAAGGAATCAGCGCGTATCTTGTCAACGAAGAATTTCACATCTGCTCCTGCAACGAAGGCTTTACCCGCACCTTCGAGTACGATGGTGTTGACTGAATCATCACGGTTCAGAGTATCCATAAGAGTGTCGAGTTGTTCGACGAGGTCCTCGTTCAGAGCATTCATCGCTTCAGGTCTGTTGAGTCGTACTGTAGCGATTCCATCAGATATTTTGGCATCTACATGCTTGAACATGAAATCCTCACCACTGGCAACTTGTTCCGCAAGAAGAGATGGAAGTGTGAATCCCGCTGAATCTGAATAGGACTGAGCCATCTCCAGAGATTGTTCCAGACCTAATCGGTTTGCCAATTCGAAAGGTCCTTCAGCCCAACGCAGTCCAACCTTTGCACCACGATCCACATCCTCCATCGAGCAGACACCCTCATCGACGATCTGGCAAGCGACTGCAAGCACCTGGCCAAGCAAGCGTTCACTGATTGCATTCCCTGCAATCTCAGAGCATTCAACCTCTCCTTCAATCTCCCACATTCTTCCATCAGCAACCAGTTGGCGTAGGTTTTCGGCACCTGTATATCGTGGACATTCCAATTGTTCAGCAAGGTAATCGGTTGAATGAAGAGCGATAGGAGGGCCGGTCAGATTCATCAGTGCGAATGGCCCCATTCCGATTCGGAATGCCTCACAGGCGACCGCATCGATTTGAGCGGCACTGGCAACATCTTCCTGAAGCAGTCTACAGGCTTCATTCAACCAAGGCACGAAGAATCGATTGACAACGAATCCGGGGCGGTCCTTGCAGATGATGACGACTTTTCCAGAGGTCTTGCAGTATTGCTCAACCTTTGCCAGTGTTTCAGCACTGGTGGTTGAAGCAGGAATTATCTCGATCAATCTATTCTTGGCAGGATGATAGAAGAAATGCAGCCCGACGAAACGGTCTGGTCTACCGGTTGATTCCGCTAATGCATCAACGCTCAACGATGAAGTGTTTGAAGCGAAGATGGTATGGTCTTCGCAGACTTCATTCAAGGTCGAGAAGACAGCGCTTTTGATGTCAAAGTCCTCGAACACCGCTTCAATGCAAAGGTCTGTTGAAGGCTCAACGTTCTCAATTCCAATCACTCCGCTGATGTTTGCAAGAATGTCGTTGACCTGTGATTCAGAGAATATCCGTCGTTCGACTGCCTCAGCGAGGAAATCAGCGATGAATCCTTTCCCTCGTTCCACCCATTGTTCTTCGCGGTCGACCATCTGGACCTTGAACTGTTCCTGAGCAGATTTTTGAGCGATTCCGGAGCCCATGTTTCCAGCACCTATCACTGCGATGCTTTCGATGGGTTCCATGGGCTGGCGACTGGCGTCTCATTGATGAATACGCCGCATCTTGGATATAGATGAACAGTGATGTACAAAGGATAATTATCACTTTATTATCGGCTCACCCATGCCTGCTCCAGCATTGCTTGAAGTAACTCAACTTCAGCGAGGTTTCGGAAGTGGTTCTGAGCGACTTGAAGTGCTCAAAGGAATCGATATGGAAATCACGCAAGGTGAACTGGTTGCTTTGATGGGCCCATCTGGTTGTGGGAAATCAACACTCCTGAATATCATCGGAGGCCTTCTTGAAGGTGATTCTGGAAAAATACGTCTTGGAGAAATGTCATTCGGAATAGAAAAGCCAGCCCAATTGGTTCAATTGAGGAGAGAAGGTGTAGGCTGGATATTCCAGGATTTTTATTTGTTGGCTCATCTGACTGCGCTGGACAACGTGGCTTTGGCATTGGAATTGGCTGGATTGGAGGCGAGCGACGCTGAACAACAGGCCAAAGAGGCATTGATCCGCGTTGGCCTTGAAGACAGGATGGACCATATTCCTGACCAGTTGTCTGGTGGGCAGCAACAACGTGTTGCAATAGCAAGAGCGATTGCAGGCAATCGGAAGATGTTGTTAGCAGATGAACCCACAGGGAATCTGGATATCGCTACCGGCGAAGAAATCCTTCAACTGTTCAAAGAATTGTGTCATCGTGAAGTTGACCCATTATCCATACTCATGGTGACTCATGATCCGAATCTGGCATCACAGGCAGATCGAATGCTTCTTCTCAAGGACGGAACTGTTGCAGCATCTGATATTCGCAGTGCATGGGGAATTAGAGGTGAGGAGGAATGAAACAACTTCGGAATCTTTGGTCTCGAATAGAACGAACTCCTGACAGCATGAGGTTGGCAGGTCTTTCCGCTTGGAGAGGTAAGGAGAGAGGATTGGCAGTCTTTGCAGGTGTTTTCCTGGCAACATTGGTCATCACCACGGTTTTCGCCTATGGAATCGGGCTTTCTCAGATATTCTTCCAGTCTTCTTTGGAGAATGACCCTTATGATGCCAAGATTGACCTTGATGCAGAGCCATGGGAAAATAATTCTGGGCGAACCAATGACAGTGTCTTGTTTTCTTCAATATGCGATGACCTCATGTCCATGGAGGAGATTGCAGATTGCTCGATGATCTATGGGAGACAGGGGATAAGAACCACCGGATTCTTCGATCGAGAGTTTGGCCGGGCTCAACCATTGAATATTGAATCTCTCATCAGTCCAGAAGGAGATTGGGACAATGTTTCGTTAGCATATCCTGAAGCGCTGGAAAGCGGCCCTCCAATCAACGGGGATCGAATTGTAAGAATCGCAGGACCGGGTTTGTTTGATGGTGAGTTCGCAGAGAGGCACGCCGAGCAGATCCTTTACGGAAGTTGGCCAACTCCGGAAGTAGCGGCTACGGTGAATGCTGTGGTCTTGCCTTCACAACTGGCCAATCAAGCAGGAGCAAGAGTGAATCATACGATTGAAGAGATGACTATCTCCTATGTAACTCAATCAATTCGCCTTCCGGGAGAGATTGAAGATTGTTCTGGAACCATACAAGCCAGTGAGGTGGAATATCTGTATTGCAGGGAAGAGATGACAATTAGGAACATGACGGTTGTTGGAATCTACGAAGAATGGCAATTTGCAAATCCTACCTTGTTGTTCAATCCTATTTTCATCTCAGATTCAGTATTGACAGATTCCCAGCAGGTCATCTTGATGGATAATGATCACGGCTATCTTGGAATTGCAGTCGACCGCAGCCAATTACCTACTTCTTCAACCAGTGAGGCCGCAGATTGGCTCGAAGACCTTGGTGAAAAAATCACTGACAAGAATTACACTTCTGAGGAACTTGAGGTCGTATACACCGATATCAGTGGTGGCAGCATCATTTTCTTGAACATCTTTCTTGGATTGATTCAGGTCTTTGATTACATAATCATGATTCCAATCGTGATATTATCAATTTCAGTATTGATCTATGGATTGATACTCTCTCTTGAACAGAGGCGCAGAGAGGTCTCTATCAATCGAGTGATGGGAGCGACTGCCACTGGATTGCAAAGGATGGTGCTGCTTGAGATATTCGTCATTGCACTTGCAGGTTGGAGTTTGGGTTACCTCCTCGCGATGTGGTTGACGCCGCTGGTTCTTGATGCGGTTGGATTCATGTCGTTCCGTTCTGGTGACTTCGAGGTTGACCCGACCTTGAGCGGAACCATGATGTTATCAGTCGCCATGCTGACTATTGGATTGGCCTTGTTGTTTGGCCGTTCGCGAACAAAGCAGTATCTGGAGATGGAGATTGAGGAAGGAGTTCGCAAGGTCGCTACTGTACGCGAACCGCGAAGATGGTTGCATTGGTTGATGTTAGCAATTGGGATTCTGGCCATGTTCGAGAGTTGGATAGAGGATGAGGAAGGATTCGGACCCATTGGTCCTGATGGCCTTTTGGAGAATTTCTTCCTCGATAGTCTGGTGCTCATTTTTGGGCCCTTCTTGTTGTGGATTGGAGGGGCATTGGTTCTTGCTAGAATAGGTGCGTCGGGCCCGCGTCTGATGCGCGCATTGTTAGGTCGAACTCCATTGTTGAAGGATGTCCGAAGAGGGTTATCGACATCATCTTCTTCTGAGGCGATATATCGGCTTGCAGTCATCATGTTACTGACTCTGTCAATAGTGACACTTGCAGCAGTTCAAGGATTCACAGGAACATTGGTCGATGAAAGAACCGCAAGTCTACAGACAGGTTCGGATATTCAAGTTCAATTCAATGTTCCATTGACTGAGAATGAGACTCGAGAGGCGTTGTCTACCGCTTTCACTTCGGTTGGTTTGAGCGAATCTGCAGACATCGCCATGCTGACCACTGTTCCATTATTGCTGACCAATGAACAAGGTGAGGATACGAATTATCTGACCTGGGTCTTGATGGAGAACAATGATGATGTGTTGATGTGGGATTCACAGGCGATACCAGGTGGTGATTTGAAACAGTTCCAAGATGCTATATCCAACGGATATTTCACTTCAGGTCGCGATGTTTCACGGGATATTGACACTCCAGATGCAAAAGAAAATCGACAAAGGTCAGGTGCAGGTGAATGGCAGGGCGATGCTGAAGAAGAATTCACTGTGACACTCGAGTACAGTGAGATCAATATCCTGATGGGTAATGATACCGGAGAAGAGGAACTGGACCTCCTGCTACTGTTTTCTCTTCTGGAGTCAGTCAACAACATGAGCGACATGGATTTCTCCAATGACGATTTCTCTGGAAGGGAACTTGGCATGTTCAATCTGACAAACACCAATTTCTCTGGTGCGAATCTGTCTGGAGCCAATCTATCTGGTGCGATTCTTGTTTTGACCGACCTGCGCGGCGCTGATCTTTCCGGCGCCAATCTTTCCGGTGCAGCGATTCTTGCAATGGATCCAAACAATCCGATGGAGAGTTTGATGCAGGGTGCGAATCTAACTGGTGCTGACTTGACTGGAGCATGGGGAATCGGCAATCTGTTCTCCACCACTCAGTCGAATGAGACCATTTGCCCATCAGGAGAACCTGCCAATGAAACAGGCTGTTCCTTGGCATTGGATATTCCACCGGAAATCGTCCTGCAGTTGGGAAGCGGATTGCAGTTTGAACTGGATATAGTGACTCGAAATGCTACCGTGAAATATGCCGGCATTCATGACTGGGTTCCCGGACTTTCTTCTGCTGAAGCCAGTCAAGCATTGATCATCGGAGAAACCACCTGGAGACAATTGGTAGGTGAAGATGCAGCGGAATCATTGAATCAGACAAAGTGGTTCATCAATCTGGGAAGTCTTGCTGATGAGGAAGATGGCGAGGTGCTCCGCAGGGTACGTGCGGCTCTGGAAGCCGATTCCAGAGTATCCAGTGTGGCTGATTGGTCGAGTACCCATAGAGATGTGGAACGTAACGGTGGATTGATATTCGGAACTCCAGGATTGTTGAGTCTACAGTTCGTTGTTGCATCGATGGCCAGTATCGCTTCTGCATTCGTCTTTCTCTCATTGGTATTGAGTCAGAAAAAGAAGGATCTTGCCATTCTACAGGCCATTGGAGCAAGCCCGAATCAGGTCATCAGATTGATATTGTTCGAGATTCTATCCATTGTTCTGGTCAGCATGGTACTAGGTGTGATTCTAGGTGTTGGAATCTCTAGAGCATTCAATGGATTCTTTGCAATATTCGGATTCATCTTCCAGATATTTGGGGGCACCAACACTCCGATAAATCGAGAATTGATCTGGCCTTGGTGGGAATTGTTGTTGGTCAATGGAACCGTGATGCTGGTTGTGGTTGTGGCACTCTTCTTCACCACTCGTAGAGCATTGAAGGCGGACCTTTCCATGGTTCTGAAGGGGGAGTGAAGATGGCTGTGGAAGATATTCTGGTGGCTGATTACCTCTATCACATCTATGAATCAAAGGCTGAAGATGGGAATGTGGTCGCTCTTCGAGGATTGCATTGTAGAGTGAAGAAGGGTGAGGCAGTTGCAGTGGTTGGCCCCTCAGGTTCGGGAAAATCCACCTTGTTGAAATGTCTTGGAGGATTGATGAAGCCATCCTCAGGTTTCGTGTCATTGGAAGGTAATAACATGACCAGATTGACTGGAAAGGAATTGGTTGAGTTGAGGCAACGTACAGTTTCATTCATTTTCCAAGAAGGAAATTTACTACCCAATCTTTCAGCATTGGACAATGTGGCTCAACCTCTCAGACATCAAGGTGTAGCCCCGCGAATCGCCAAAGCGAAGGCCAGAGAGATGTTGAAGGACCTATCCATGGAACACAGGGCAAAAGCCCGTCCTGCCATGTTGAGTGGTGGAGAGCAACAGCGAGTAGCCATAGCAAGGGCCCTGATCACTGAACCCAAACTGATTCTTGCGGATGAACCGACAGGCGCTCTGGACCCTGTGACCAGCGTTCAGGTACTCGACATCTTCAAGGAATTACATGAGAAGAAGGAAGTTGCTTTCTTGATCGTCACTCATAGTAGAGATGTTGCTGATTTCGCCGATAGAATCCTTGAATTGAGGGATGGAAGATTCGTTGCACAGCGAGGTGGTGATGTGGATCTATTAGACCTTGAAACAGGAGATAGAGAGATTTTCATGGATGAATTGGGAACCTTGAACCTGCCTCCGGACATCGTTCTTCAGATGGGTGGTAGTGGTTCATACAGGGTAGAGGAATTGAAGACCGGCAAACTCACTCTGGTCAATGTTGATACAACTACTCACGAGGTTGTTGATACGGTCCTGCGCCGGGTCGATGACTGTCCTGCTTGCGGTTTCACTTATTCTGAGGAAGAGATGTTATTGTGCCCGGAATGTGGTTCCAGCAGACCCAAGGTCAGTGCTTGAGCGCCGCTTCCAAGCGGTCCATTGCCGCTTCGATTTCATCACATCCGACTGCGCCAACCGAGATTCTGAACCAGCCACTGTCCTCCTCGAGTCCAAAGGCTTGGAATGGGACCACTGCGATACCGACTTCACTCAGTAGCCACAGTCTGATATCTTCATTGGTTGCTGCTCCAATCTTGTCGAAGAGGTTGAATCTGGTGCTGAGATAGATGCCTCCTTGTGGCTCTACGAAATCAACAAGAGGTCGCATCTCTGACAACCTACGAATCAGTATCTCCATACGCTGGTGGATCCTTTCGTCAAGGTCGGAGAAATAGGTATCAAGCTCATCATGGTCCTCGAACAATCCTGCTACCGCCGCCTGAATCGGCCGGGCAGGCCAAGCCCCCATATGTCCTATCAGTGCTACTACTGGAGCCGCTAGAGACGGTGGTATTGCCATCCACCCCAATCGCAGTCCTGTTCCAGTGAGTGATTTTGAGATAGCATCCAAAGTGACGGTATAGTCGAACATCTCTGGTCTGATCTGAACTGGATGAACATGTTCGACATCAGGCGCAGTCATCGTGGCATAGACCTGATCATAAACCAACATGACAGGTTTTTGACCATCTTTCTGACGCTTTGCATTCTCATTGAGAATCACATCGCAGATGGCGCCGAGTTCTTCTGCGCTGAAACAGGTACCAGTAGGGTTCAGAGGTGAATTCAGCACTAGGACACGGATTCGATGAACCTCTTCTTCGACCTGTTTTGCGGTTGGTAGAAAACGTGATTCTACATTTCCTACCAGCGGGATTCCGACTGAATCATTGAGATGTACGTAGTAGTGGTTATTCCATGCCGGAACGCCATATGCGAACCCATCACCCGGCTCAAGGAATAACCTGAAAGAAGCATACAGGACGGGTCTGGCACCAGAACCAACAATGATACCTTCAGCACCCACATCGAGGTCATATCTCTGTTTCATCCATTCAGCCAGAGCCATTCTCAATTCGGCCAGCCCTGCTGCTGGAGGATAATTGGTCTGCCCATCATCAAGTGCCTGATGAGCCAGTTCCACGAATCTTCGCGGCACCTCGAAGTGAAGTGGAGAAAAATCTCCTACAGTGAAAGGTGTGACCTCCTTTCCTTCAGCGATCATCTTCTTCACACTGGCGGCAATGGAAAGTATGCGGCTACGCTCCATGCTCTGAGCCATTTCGGATAATCTCTCATCCTCCATGTCGCCATGCAGGCGAGAACAGTTCATGACCTCTCCTGAAATCTATTCAGGCGTGTTCCATACAATCTTCAAGCAATCTTTGCAAAGCGTCCGCTTGAATTTCGAGCGAGAAACCCCCCACTACATGAGAACGGCCATTCTTTGCCCATTCTTTTCGAACAGAAGGGTCCTTGGCAGTTTTGTACGCTTTTTTCCATGCCTTTTCATCTCCGCGAGGCAGAAGCAGACCTGAGTTGGCCCCGCTCATCGTGTAATGAAATCCACCATCGTCCACGAATAATGCAGGAGTTCCAACCATCATCGCTTCAAGTGGTGTGAGTCCAAACGGCTCTCCGTGAGCATGTGAGACCATCGCCACTGCTCCGCGCACCAATTTCCTGAGTTGTGGTAATTCCAATCGTGGCATACATCTCAATGGAACCCCCAATCTAGTCGCTTCTGCTTGTAGGAGTTTCTTGTCTTTTTCATCTCCTCCCCCAATCTGTACCATTCCTATATCCGCCCCTTCCAGAGAACGTAGAGTTTCCCAGGTTCCTTTGACATGAGAGATACGTCCCACCGTCGTTACATATTCGTCGGCAACGGATGGGAAAGAAACATGCTCATCCTCCTCTTCTTCAGGCCAGTCTGAGATGTCCACCACGTGCATCAGTACTGACGGTCCTCCACAGAACCCAT
>Ga0315334_10002502_pt1 | contig 11501 bp, 6 predicted proteins | sample M150034915metaG_FD_205555 | JGI IMG/M metagenome (GOLD analysis project Ga0315334, IMG submission 205555) | Ammonia-oxidizing marine archaeal communities from Monterey Bay, California, United States - M1 500m 34915 | ecosystem: Environmental > Aquatic > Marine > Intertidal zone | place: USA... | reverse complement strand
CCCAGTAGCGGCTGGGACGCAGGCCGTTGCGATCCAGGACGGCGCCCATCACGGTTCCGTCGGTGAAGGCAATGGATGCTGGGCCGTCCCACGGCTCCATCAGGGACGCGTGGTACTGGTAGAAGGCCCGTCGGTCGTCGGACATCTCGGCGTGGTTCTCCCACGGCTCCGGGATCATCATCAAAATCGCTTCGGGGAGCGAGTAGCCGCCCATAGTCAGGAGTTCGAGGGCCTCGTCAAAACCGGCACTGTCACTGGCTCCCGGGGTGCAGATCGGAAATAGGCGATTGAGGTTGCCCGGAATGGTGTCTGTGGCCATTAGAGCCTCACGGGCTCGCATCGAGTTGCGGTTGCCCTGCACGGTGTTGATCTCGCCGTTGTGGGCGATGTAGCGGTACGGGTGGGCTAGCGGCCACGAGGGGAAGGTATTGGTGGAGAACCTGGAATGCACGAGAGCCAGGGCGCTCTCGACCCGCTGGTCGGTGAGGTCTAGGAAGAAGGTGGACAACTGGGTGGTGGTCAGCATCCCCTTGTAAACGATCGTGCGGGAGGACAACGAGGGGAAATACACGCCGTGGGCAGCACCGCCCGTGGGATCCACGAGAGAGATCTCGTGCTCGGTGCGCTTCCGGACCGCGTAGGCCAGTCGGTCCAGATCGATGCCCGATGGTCGGGATCCGTCACTGCCAGCCGGTGCGGCCAGGAAGAGTTGACGGAAGATCGGCTCGGTTGACCGGGCGGCGTTGCCGATCATCGAATCGTCAACCGGCAGGTCGCGCCAGCCGAGAACTTCGAGGTCCTCGGACTCGGCGGTGGCCTCCACGAGGGCCATGGCCTCGTCTGCCAGGCCGGCCACGTTGGGGAGGAAGGCGATTCCGGTTGCGTAGGCGCCGGCCTCTGGAAGGGCGAAGTCGACCACGGACCGGTAGAAGCCGTCGGGAACCTGGATCAGCAGGCCGGCACCGTCACCGGTGTTGACCTCAGCACCGAGGGCTCCCCGGTGCTGCATCCGACAGAGGGCACCAATGCCCAACTCGACGATCCGGTGGCTGGTCTGACCGCGGAGGTGGCAGACGAAGTTGACGCCGCAGGCATCGTGCTCGAACCGGGGGTCGTAGAGACCCTGGGCCACAGGAAGGTCCCGGCGGGAGACATGAGTACCCGAGAGCGGGCTCGGATCGCGTTGTTCGACGTGCATGAGGTTCGAGGTCGTCTCCTTGACGGGGCAGCGGAGCCGCCCGGGAGATCGCCCGGAACATCGTCGGTCGGAGCGATGGTCTCTATGGGATTCCCGTCGCCGGACATCCCACGAGGACCGTGGACCCACCAGAATAGCGGGATGCCACCAGTAGACAAAGACCGGGCGAGTGACCTCTGTCGATATGTCGATGCCTCCCCCAGCCCGTTCCACGTCGTAGCTGAGTCGGTACGCCGTCTCGAAGAAGCCGGATTCCGTTCCCGGGACGCCGACGATCCCCGACCGGATCCCGGTTGCTGGTACCTCCGTTCGGGCGGTGCACTGGTGGCCTGGGTTGACGAGGGCCGTTCGCCGGATGCACCCCTGCGGATCATCGGGGCGCATACCGACAGCCCGAATCTTCGGATCAAACCGCTCCCCGACCACGGGAGTCTGGGCCTCCGTCAGGTCGGTGTGGAGGTTTACGGTGGCGCTCTCCTGAACTCCTGGTTGGACCGCGACCTCGGCGTGTCCGGCCGACTCGTGATCCGCGAGGGAGACGGCCGGACCGAACGACTGGTACGCGACGACCGAGCGGTGGCTCGTATCCCCCAGTTGGCCATCCACCTTGATCGTGGGGTGACCGACAAGGGCCTGGTCCTGAACCCCCAGACCCACCTCTCGCCGATCATGGGTGCCGGACTCGTCGAACCCGGCGCCTTCGTCGCATCCCTCGCTGCCCTGGTCGAAGTGGATCCGGCGGACGTGCTGGCCTTTGACGCCATGTTCCACGACCTCTCCCCCTCGATTCTCTCGGGGCCGGACGGCGAGTTTGTGAGTGCTCCACGACTGGACGACCTGCTGTCGTGCCACGCGGGCACCGAGGCGATCATCGCTGCCGCTGGTTCAACGGGTGGCTCCTCCGACCACTTACCGGCCGGTCTTCAGGGGGGCGGGGGTACCGGCGTGCCGGTCCTGGCCCTGTTCGACCATGAGGAGGTGGGCAGCGTCTCAGCGACCGGTGCGGGCGGTCCGCTGCTGGTGCGCACGCTCCGCCGCTTCGTGGGGCTGGACGACCGTCGGATCGACGGAGCGCTCGTACTCTCGGTCGACGGCGCCCACGGCACCCATCCCAACTACCCAGACCGGCACGACAGTGATCATCCCGTCCTACTCAATGGAGGCCCGGCCCTGAAGTTCAACGCCAGGGAGCGGTACGCCACTGATGCGCCGGGGGCCGCCGAGGTACGGGACCTGGCCGAACGGGCCGGGGTGCCGCTGCAGTCCTTCGTGAGTCGTTCCGACATGCCCTGCGGTTCGACCATCGGCCCGTCCACCGCTGCCAGGACCGGCCTGCGGACCGTGGACCTCGGGGTGGCACAACTGGCCATGCACAGTGCCCGGGAGTTCTGCGGAAGCGAGGATCCGGCCTTGCTCGGGCGCCTCCTGGATGCCGTCCTGGCCTATTGAACGTGCCCGCTGATCATTGGTGTCGACCACGACGCAGCCGGATTCGCATGCCCCGCGTGGCACCATCCAGCGCCCGGTAGGGCGCCACCAGCATCAGCAGCATCGGGAAGATCTCGAGGCGACCGATCAGCATGAGGATGGCCAGTACCATCCGTGCCGGAGTGGAATAGGCGTCGGCGAACGACGCCGTCGGTCCGGCATTACCTAGCGCCGGACCCATGTTCCCCAGCGAGCCGATAACTCCGCCCACCGCGGTGACCAGATCGGTGCCCAGCGCCGCCACGACCATGGTGCCACCGACCACCAACAGGCCATACACGACCATGAACCCGGCTATTCGCTCCACCAGGTTCTCGGGAACCGTGTTGCGGCCCTGCCTGACTAGCAGGATGGCCCGGGGGCGTCGGAAGGACCGCAGTGTTCGGTAGGCGTGGGACAGGCCAACCCGGAGACGCATCACCTTCACACCACCGGCCGTCGATCCAGTGCAACCACCGAACACCAGGAACAGCAGCAAGATCATCTGGGGTCCGGACGCCCATGAGGTGAAGTCCCCGGCGCTCCCCTCACCCGTGGCGTTACCGAAGCCGCTGCTCGTTCCGAGGGTCACGACGTTGAAGACCGCCGTCCGGAGCGATCGTCCGAGACCCATACCGTCGTCGATCAGTAGCAGTGTCACCAGCAGCGTCCCCATGGCGATCATGGCCAGGTAGCCCCGGAACTCCGGATCATGGTGATGGCCTATCCGGCGCTTTCGAAGCATCCTGCTGTGCAGAGTGAAGTTCGCCCCGCCGAGAAGCATGGCCACGATCAGAACCGCCTCGATGGACAGGCTGTCCCAATGGCCGATGGACGCATCCTTGGTGGAGAATCCACCGGTCGACGCCGTACTGAGGGCGTGGGCCACCGCATCGAATGGTCCCATCCCCGCCCCGAACAGGCTGAGGGCCACCAGCACGGTGAAGCCGGCGTAGATCCCCCAGAACCAGACGGCCGTGGTGGAGATACGCGGGGCGAGGCGGTCCACCCCCATCCCCGGAGCCTCGGCGTCGATGAGGCCCAGGCCGCTGGATCGGAGTGATGGAAGAACCATCACTACCAGCACGACGATGCCCATGCCGCCCGCCCACTGGGTGAGCTGGCGATACAAGAGGATGCCCAACCCCTGGGCCTCGATCGGGTTGTGGTCACCGAAGACCGTGGACCCGGTGCAGGAGAAGCCGGAGATCGACTCGAACAGGGAGTCGGCCAGCACGATGGCCCACGGACGTCCCGCCACGGCGAACGTTCCGGCAAGGAGATACGGAAGGGCGCCCAGAAGTGAAGCCACTAGCCAGGTCATGCCGACGGCACTGAACACCGCTGCCTGGTCCTGGGAATCGGGTGTGGCCACGTGGAACAGCGCCAGGCCGGTCAGACCGGTGATCGCCGTGGCGGTGGCCAGGGCGACGACGTCGCGTCCGTCGACTACGGCCACGGCCGTCGCTAGGACCATGGCGACGGCCACGAACAACATGGCCACGCCAACCACGCTGGCCGTGGTGCTCGACCAACGGTCACCGAACGGGAGGCGGCGGAATGGACTCACTGGGCCGTCCCCGGGGCGCGCCGGCGGTCGCCAGCGGTACGGCCCAGACTGCCCACCAGACGTCGTCGGAGACGGACCCGATCACGAATCAGTCTCATGCCGGCGCCGAGGGCCACCATTGCCGGATACACCGACAGGCGCCCCACCACCATGGCGGGCAGGAGGGCCAGTCGGATGCCGGTAGGCCAGGACCCGACATCCACGAGGGTGCCATCTAACGATCGGACCGGCCCGGCCGTCGAGATGGCGTGAACCGCAGCACCCAGGGCCGTAGCTAGATCCAGGCCCAACGATGCCACCACCGCGGCGGTCAGGAAGAGCACGCTCACGAACAGGAACTGGGTCACCACCACCCGGGCCATCGTGTCCTCCGCAGCAATCTGGCCGCCCAGGCGGGCCGGAATGACAGCTCGGGGGTGGAGTTGGCGAAGCAGCTCCCGGGTGGCCACCCGGGCCAGGATTCGGTGTCGGAGGATCTGGAAGCCACCGCCGACCGAACCGGTCATCGGCCCGATCGAGACGAGCCCGAGTAGTAGCACCGGTGCCGCCGGCGCCCAGTTGCCGCCCGGAGTTGACGGGAACCCGGTGGTGGTGACCGCGGCGGTCACGGTGAAGGCGGCCCGCCGGATCCCATCCACGCCCGACCCGTCGGTCCACAACAGGAATAGAAGCGAGCCGACGGTCAGGAGGCCAAGGTAGGCCTGAAGCTCGGTGGATCTCAGAAGGGAACGAACCTGGCCAACGCCGAGTCGCCACAGCACCACGAGACTCGTGCCGGCGATGGCCATACCGATCACGGCCACCCATTGGGCCGCCGCCGATTCGAGGTCCGGGCTGCTCACCAGCCCGCCGGTGGATGCAGTGGCCATGGCTAGAAGCACGGCATCAAATGGCGCCACTCCGACCAGCAGGAAACCAATCAGGGTGAACGCAGAGGCAAGACCATGGACGATGGCCAGGTGTCGGGTCGCCGTGGCGGGATCGGTGGCCATAGGACGTCGGCCGCCTCGACGTGACCGGTCGGCGAACTCCCGCCCTACCCCGAAGAAGGGCAGGACAGCCACCGCCAACAGGAGTGCGCCGATACCTCCCAACCACTGGGCACCACCGACCAGAAATCGCACGGCATGGTCCGTCGGGTCGACTGGGCTCGCCTCCAGCGCCGTGGTGGTGGCCGTGGTGGTGGCCCGGAAAAGGGCGTCCGCCAGGCCGGTCCCAGGATCGACCAGCAGGAACAGGCCGGACACCGTGCAGATGAAAAGCACCAGGCTGCCGGCGATGGCGCACAGCACGTCGGCATCTCGGATCCGATCCGGCGGGCGGACCCACACGGTGATCACCGATGCCAACAGTCCAGCGGCCCCTCCGACCACGAGAAGGGCTGTCGTGTCGTCGCCGTTACCGAGCAGGTCGACCAACCCGGCCGTCACGGCCAGCAGGCCGGTGGCACCCAACGCAACGGCGATCGACCACGCAGTGGCGGCCGCCCACGAGGGCCAGGACGCACCCCTGCCAGTCCGAGGCCAGTGGCCGGACTCCACCGGACGATTCATCCGGACAGACGACCTAGCCGAACAGCGAGGAGAGGTGGGCGGCCTGCCCTGGACGGACCACGGCGATCACATGGTCGCGTGGTCGCAGGGTGCTCCGACCCCTTGCGATCTGGGCCTTGCCGTCTCGCACGATGGCGCCGATCAGCACGTCTTCGTGGAGCCCGAGCTCGGAAAGCTTCTTGCCGTCGCACCTGCATCCCGGGGACACGGCGAACTCCAGGACCTCGGCGTCACCGTGGAGCGACGTCGAGACGGCGGCGACCGTGTCGCCCTCGCCGCGCACGAACCGGAGCACGCTGTTGGCAGTAGCCGTCCGAGGGCTGATAGTGGCGTCGACCTGGTGAGCCTCGAGGAGGTCCAGCAATTTCAGTCGGTGCACCACCGCGATGGTCTCGGTTCCCTGGTCCCGCCGACCGCCGGTTGAGCCACTGGCCGACCCCCTGGCCGCCTTGGCGTACAGACAGGCCAACACGTTGGCGTGATCCTCGCCGGTTAGGGCAACCACCACGTCCTGACGGGCAATCTCGGCCTCGTCCAGCAGGACGGCATCGGTGATGTCTCCGTGGTACACGAGAGCACGGTCCAGGTTCTTCGCCAGATAATCGGCCCGGGCCCTATCCCGTTCGATGATGCCTACCGACCGGCCCTGGGCAAGTAATGACTCGGCCAGCAACTCGGCGGTCCGACCGCCGCCAAGGAGCAACACGCGGTCCGAGCGTTGGCTCTCCATGCCCATACGGGTCGTCACGTCATCGAGATTGTCCTTCTTGCAGACGACGGTGATGAGGTCACCCTCCCGAAGGGTCCAGTCTCCACGGGGAATGGCCGTCTGCTCCATGTCCTCGCCGCTGTCCCGGCGGGTGATCGAGCCCACGATGAAACCCCAGTCGGGCTCCAGTTCCCGACCAAGTTCCCTTAGCGACTTGCCCACCAACGGGGCAGCGCCGGGCAGGCGGGCGGTGAGCACCATGACCTCTCCGCCGGCCATCTCGTCGAACTCCAGCACCCCGGTGAAGCGGATGAGGCGGCGTACGGCGTGGGCTACCTCCTCATCGGGGTCGATGACCAGGTGGTCGTCGACCCCTTCGAACAGGGACACCGCCTGGGCCCGGCGCAGCGAGCGGGACTCCACCCGGACAATGGTCTTGCTCACACCGGCCTTGCGGGCCATGAGGGCACACAGGATGTTGACCTCGGAGCGGTTGGTCACAGCGACCAACAGCTCGGCCTTCCCGACGCGCGCCTCAGTCAACACCTCAGGGTCGGTACCGCTGCCACGGAGGATCTCGACGTCGAGCTCAGACTGGATCTGTCGGACGCGTTCGCCACTGACTTCGATGATCGTTACGTCGTGTCCCTGGGTACTGAGACGGTCGGCTACGTAGGTGCCGACTTCGCCGGCACCCACCACGATGATTCTCACGTCGCGATCATCGCCCACCGGGAGACCCGGGGGGTGGCATGCCCGACCGATCCACCTGTTCAGGTGGCCATTCGGATGACCGGAGGGTTTATCGCCATGATCAGGCGGTGGGCCGGATCACGCCTACCTCGGTCACCAACAGATCGAGGGGAACGTCCCATTCCCGGGAACCTAGAGATTCAACGACCTGGATGTCGTGGCAGAGACCGATGAGCAGCGGACCGCAGGAACGGTCGGTGATCAACCCGGCAAAGGTCCGGTCGTAGAAGCCGGCGCCGTGGCCTATGCGGTTTCCATGTCGGTCGGCGGCCACCAGGGGCACCAGCACGACAGCCAGTGACATCGGATCGACGTCGAGACCCTCGTCGGGCTGGCGGATGCCGAAGGGGCCCTGGACGAGCGGGCCGTCGGGTACCACGAACTGCAACGGCTGACCGGGGGTGGTCACCGGAAGGGCTACCCGGAGGTCCGGATCGTCAAGCAGGGCCGCCGGGTTGACCTCTCCCCTCACTCCCAGGTACGCACCGATTAGCTCGGGGACCTCCATCTCGGGCAGCGACCGGAGCCTCTGGACCACCGTGTCTGAATGGCGCGCGACGACATCCGGGGGCAGGGCCTTCCTGCGGGCCAACATATCGATCCTGAGATCGCCCAAGTTCCGGTCATCTGCCCTCTGCTCCACGGGCTCATGCTGGCCGACCGACTGGCCCACCGCCAGCATCAGTTTTCTGATAATCCCGCCCCGGACCGTCGGACCCCCGGGCCGCACTCACTAGAGTGCCTGCGGCCCCGTGACGATCCCGCCTTCTCTGGCGTGCGCCGGGTGCCCACCCGCCCCGATGAACACGGGCGGGTCGAGAACCGTTTCACTCACCAGGAGATCATTTCCTTGGACGCCATCCCCTATCTGGCAGGAGCGTCGGCCATTCTCGGCCTTCTGCTCGCCGGATACTTCTTCAACAATGTGAAAGCCGCCTCGCCCGGCGATGACCGCATGGTTTTCCTGATGACCGAGATTCAGAAGGGCGCCCGGGCCTTCCTAAAGCAGGAATACAGCTGGGTGTCGATCTTCGTGGTCGTCATGGCGCTCCTCATCGGCATCCTGATCGCCCCGGCCGCTTCCATCACCTACGTGATCGGTGCCGTTCTGTCGGCTCTGGCCGGCTACATCGGCATGACGGTGGCCACCATGGCCAACGCCCGCACGACCGAAGCCGCCAAATCTGGCCCTGGTAAGGCACTCCCCATCGCCTTCCGCGGTGGCGCCGTGATGGGCTTCTCCGTCGCCGGTCTGGCCCTGCTGGGCCTCATGGCCGTTTACGTGATATTCGTGCTGGCCCTCAAGGTCGACGATGCCTTCGAGGTCGTCACCGCCTACGGCCTGGGCGCCTCGTCCATCGCCCTGTTCTCCCGAGTGGGCGGCGGCATCTACACCAAGGCGGCCGACGTCGGCGCCGACCTGGTCGGCAAGGTGGAAGCAGGCATCCCCGAGGACGACCCACGGAACCCGGCGACCATTGCCGACAACGTGGGCGACAACGTGGGTGACGTGGCCGGCATGGGTGCCGACCTCTTCGAGAGCTACGCCGGTTCGATCATCGCTCCCATCGCGCTGGTGGCGTTCGCCATCCCTCTGACTGCCGAGGACGCCACCGTGGTCACCTACATCTCGCTGCTGTCGTTCCCGATGGCCATTGCCTTCGCCGGAATGATCGCCTCAATCATCGGCTCGTTCCTGATCAAGGGCGGTACATCAACTGATTCCAAGGCACTCTCCAAGGCGCTCCACATGGGCACCAACGTGGCCATGGCTCTGACCGTGGTCGCCACGTTCGGCATCGCCTACTGGTTGTTCGGCGACAACCCCGAGTTCGAGTCTCCGCTCGGTCTAGCCATCGCCGTGATCGGCGGCCTGCTGGCCGGCTGGGCGCTTGGCAAGACCGCCGAGTACTACACCTCAGACCACTACGCGCCCGTGAAGAAGATCGCCGGCCAGACGGCGACCGGACCGGCCACCACCATCCTCGGCGGCATCTCCGCCGGCATGATCTCGGTGGCCGCATCGGTCGGCCTGCTCGCAATCGGTGTGGGCGTCGCCTACTGGGGTGGCGAGATGGCGTTTGACTCCATTGGCAACCTAGATGGCGGGATCTACGGCATCGCCGTGGCCGCGATCGGCATGCTGGCCACCACCGGCATGGTCGTATCGGTCGACGCCTACGGCCCGATCGCCGACAACGCCGGCGGCATCGCCGAGATGGCTGAACTGGATCCGAGCGTGCGAGAGGTGACCGATGCCCTGGACTCCCTGGGCAACACCACAGCCGCCGTAGCCAAAGGCTTCGCCGTCGGTTCGGCGGCCCTCACCGCCCTGGCACTGTTCAAGAGCTTCGAGTTCGCCGTGGCCAAGGCTGGCGGTTCTCTCAGCCTGGACGTCGGTCAGGTTGAGGTCTTCATCGGCCTTTTCCTCGGCGCCATGCTGCCGTTCCTGTTCGCCGCCCTCACCATCGATGCCGTGGGCCGTGCCGCCCAGGAGATGATCGAAGAGGTTCGTCGACAGTTCCGGGAGATCCCGGGCCTTCGTGAGGGCAAGCCGGGCGTCAACCCCGACTCGGCCCGTTGCGTGGCCATCTCGACGACCGCCTCGCTCAAGGAGATGATCATCCCCGGCGCACTCGCCGTGGTGGTCCCCCTCGTACTGGGCTTCATCAACGTGGACACACTCGGAGGGTTCCTCGCCGGTGCCCTCGTCTCCGGCTTCTGCCTCGCCATCTTCATGGCCAACGCCGGTGGCGCGTGGGACAACGCCAAGAAGTACATCGAGGCCGGCGCCCTCGGCGGCAAGGGTTCGGACAACCACAAGGCGGCCGTGGTCGGTGACACCGTGGGTGATCCCTTCAAGGACACATCGGGTCCGGCCATGAACATCCTCATCAAGGTGATGACGATCGTCTCGCTGGTGTTCGCCTCGGCGTTCGTCGGCTGATCCCGTGGGTCGGGGCCCACGGGCGCCTGACCGACTCGAGAATCTGTGGAGAAGGGATCCCATGGGGCCCCTCTCGTAGTTTTCAGCCGTACAACGCTGTCAGCGGAAGCCGCTCAGCCGGGGAGCACAATCATCGGGTCTTTGGGCTCGCCACCGGCGTGGACCTCGAAGTGGAGGTGGGGGCCGGTCGACCAGCCGGTCGAGCCGCACTTGCCCAGTACCTCGCCCTTGTCGATCCGATAGCCCGTCGATACATGGAGCTGCTCCTGATGCGCGTACAGCGTGATGACCGGACCCTCGTGCTCGATCAGGACCACGTTGCCGTATCCGGACTTCATGCCGGCGAAGATCACCTTGCCCGCCTTGGCTGCCCAGATGGGTTGACCTCGGACACAGCCGATGTCCAACCCGTTGTGCTGACGCATCGTTCCGAAGATGGGGTGCTTGCGGGGCCCGAACCGGGACCCCAGCCGACCCTCCATGGGCATGATGAATCCCTGTCCTGATTCCTTGGTCAGATCCGGGGCCGACTTCCGGAGCTCCTCGGCAATGAGGTTGTCGATCAGGATGGCCATCAGGTATTCCTGTCGTTCAAAGCTCCTGATCTCGGCCTCGTAGTCCGCAATGCGGTCCTGGAGCTCGCCCTTCACGTCCTCCTTAGCGGCGATCCGGCGGTCCAGAACGAGGATCGACGATTCGAGTTCTCGCTGCCGGGTCTGGGCGTCGGTGATGGCGTCATCGGCTGACCGTGCGACGTCTTCGAGGTCGGACTCCAGTGCCCGCATCCGGTCCACGAGGTCGCCCCGGTCGCCGGTCACCGCATCAAGGATGGCGGCACGCCGAACCCCGGCGGTCAGGTCTCTGGACTCCAGAAGGCTGCCCAGTCGGATCCGACCGATGTAGACGTCGACGGCCAACTCCTGAATCCGGCGTCGCAGATCGGTCACCTCGGCGGAAATCTCGTCGGCCTGAACCCATCGCAGGGTGGCCTCGGCCTCGGCGGCCTCGATGGCCTGACGGGCCGCGAGGATCTTCGCTTCCTGGAGAGCCACCGCATCGTCGAGGGTATGGAGTGCGTTCGACACCTGATCGTCGGCGGCCTCCACCAACTCGAGGGCCTCGGCCGCCTCGGCCGCCAGACCCTTGGCGGACTCCCGCCTGTCGCGTGCGTCCCGGATGGAATCGGTGTCCTTGACCGCTCCGGCCGGCACGGCCACCAGGAGCATTCCGACCAACAACGCAGCCATCAGGCCAGTCAAGACGACGGCCTGCAGCCACCGGGCCCGCCAGGCGAGCAACCGCCC
>Ga0315334_10002501_pt1 | contig 11502 bp, 1 predicted proteins | sample M150034915metaG_FD_205555 | JGI IMG/M metagenome (GOLD analysis project Ga0315334, IMG submission 205555) | Ammonia-oxidizing marine archaeal communities from Monterey Bay, California, United States - M1 500m 34915 | ecosystem: Environmental > Aquatic > Marine > Intertidal zone | place: USA... | reverse complement strand
AGTTTCGGAAGAGGAAAAAACCTTCGCAGGGAAAGTCGCCTCCCAACAGGCCAAGATAGACAAAACCTCCAACCAATACTTCGCCCTCCTGCCAAAGTAATGCCCCCCCCTCTGGCAAAGATCACTGCCCCCCAAGTCTCAACCGGGAATGACTATAAAAAGTTGAAAGCTCACTGGCATTAACAACCCAACTGCAATGAGTTTCCTATTCATTTCCCCTTAGTCTAAAGAATTGATAACTAGCCTTGTTTGAAGGGACGACCTGCACCCCTGACCCCTGCTCACTCAGCCGGATCGGCTCCATGTCTATCCATTCATTCAGGTCAAAGCTGGTCTGGATCACGTAATTAAAGGAGGGCGTACCCGTGATCTTAAGACGCAAACTCTCACTCAGGTCGGCTACCTGAACCTCCAACGCGGCCGGCTTGCTCTCCGGCGGAAGCTCAACCTGAACCGGCTCCTGGATTCTGCCCCGGTTGAAGAGGCCTCCGCCATAGGACGGCCACGGCGCAAGCTTGTCCACCGGGCTCGCACCCTGTACCACATACAACGTGCCATCCTTGGAACCAAACACCACCCGGGCATCCTCAGTCAGTGCCGGTGAAGAAAAGCTGGTCCCTACAGTCTCAAAATCCCAGAGCTTCTTGCCTGTCTTGGATATGGCATAGAGTTTGTTGTCCGTCATGCCTATAAAAATACTTCCATCCAGGCCCACAGCCGGGGCAGCCGAATAAGGATAGATGTCATTGCCGAAGGTGTACTTCCACTTGATATTACCATTCTCCGTGTTCAATGCATAGAAGGTGCTGTCATCGCTACACACGTACAGGGTGTTACTATCCAACACAACTGCCGACACCCAGATCGGAGCATCGGTTTCCAGGCTCCACTTCAACCCTCCGTTTGGATAACGGGCATAAAACCTGGAATCCCATGAACCGTAGTAAATATGATCCTTATCATCCAGAACCGGACGTGAGATAATCTCATGATGCCTACCGTCCCCTTTGACTCTATGCTTCCACAGTAATCCCCCGTTGGGCAAGAGTGAATGCAAATACCCCTCGCTATCACCAAAGACAATATTGCCTGATTTTGCAACTGCCGGAGCTCCAATAATTTCCGGATAACGCTCCTCCTCATCGGATCCAACGAAATAGTCCCACTTAAGCTTCCCGTCCGGTTTCACCGCGTACAGTAAACCATCCACCCACCCAAAGTAGACCATCCCGTCCTGTCCGACTGCTGGAGAATTGGAATAATAATCCGGATAACCCTCTGCGTTTGCCTCCTCTGTATTAATTCTATAAGTCCAAAGCACTTTGGGATTTGGTCCCTTGACATCCACCGCCACAAGATTGCCAGGATCACCCAGTAGATAAACTGTACCCTCATGATAGGCTGGGGTTCCACGCAACGAATAATTGAACGGCAACACCCATCCCGGATCCCCGTTTGGTAGGATCAGATGAAGCGACCCGCCCTCCTCATCTTCACCTGTTGAAGTATAAATAAGCGCATCATTGGGCAATACAATTGGTGTGCCCTCAACCGGCGTAAGGCTTTTCCTGTAGCGCCGTATTTCCTTTCCAATCTTGCTCTTGTCAATGATCACAATCCGCATCGCTTCACTAACGGTGGTGCCAAATGTGTTGGTTGCCTTGAGGACATAATTGCCTGCTTCATCGCCCTCTAAGTTTTCAAACTCCAGTCTTGGCCCCGTCTGACCCGGAAGCAGCGTCCCGTCCTTGTACCACTCAAACTCCGTGGGGCCTTCGGATTCAACGACTGGCTCCACCACCGCCGTTTGCCCCGGTTCATAGATCAACCGTTGCTGCGCCGGAGCCCTCACCATGGGCGAGTAACGAACCATCTTCAGATGGGCTTCCTTGCTGATGACAAAGCCGGCATCATTGGAAATCCTGACTTTGTACGATCCCAGATCAGAGGATTTGGCATCATTGATTAAGTATTCTTCGTTGTTGGCTCCAGCAATGGATTCTTCATCCTTAAACCACTGATAGTTTGAATCCTCCGGATCAACCTCAACATCAAACAACGCAATACCATTGGGAACAGTCCAGATTGTAACCGGATCCCTGATAATGATTGGAGGCAGATCATTGCCCGGAAAATCTTTCGGATCCAGAGGGTCGGTTCCCTCGGCAATTTCCTGACCATCCGTGTAACCATCTCCATCGGTGTCCGCCTTGTTAGGATTGGTCTTATACTTGTTAATCTCATCCCAATCACTAAGCCCATCCTTGTCGGTATCGGGAAGTAGCGGATTGGTTTTATATTTGTTTATTTCATCGTAATCCGACAAGCCGTCCCCATCGGTGTCCGCCTTGTTCGGATCGGTTCCATGCTTCTTTACCTCGTCGTAGTCTGACAAGCCGTCCCCATCGGTGTCCGCCTTGTTGGGATCCGTCTTGGGATCCCCCATGACCTCCTCATAATCCGTCAGGCCATCCCCGTCCGTGTCCACCTTGTTGGGATCCGTTCCGTATAGGGTAACCTCATCCCCGTCGGAAAGCCCCTCCCCATCCGAATCCCTTTTGTTCGGATCGGTTCCATGCTTCTTTACCTCATCGTAGTCTGACAAGCCGTCCCCATCGGTGTCCGCCTTGTTTGGATCCGTCTTGGGATCCCCCATGACCTCCTCATAATCCGTCAGGCCGTCCCTGTCCGTGTCCGGCAACAGCGGATTGGTGAAATAAGTGTTAACCTCTTCACCGTCCAAGAGCCCCTCGCCGTCCGTGTCCGGCACCAGGGCATTGGTCTTGAACCGGACAACCTCCATGTAGTCATCCAACCCGTCTGAATCGGTGTCCGCCTCGTTCGGATCCGTCCCGGCAAGTACTTCTGCTCCGTCCCTGAGCCGATCCCCGTCGGTATCCGCCTTGTTCGGATCCGTCTTGGTATCAAATATTTCTTCCCAGTCGGACAGCCCATCCCCGTCCGTATCCGCCTTGTTAGGATTGGTCTTGTACTTATTAATTTCATCCCGATCGGGGAGTCCGTCCCCATCGGTATCGGTTATCCGGATGGTTAGTGTGCCGTTGACATGATCAAGGACATAGTTTCTTGCAGCCCCCCCGGAAACCACTATTGGATAATTTCCTGCCGGACTGTTTTGATTGGCCTGCACCGTTGCAACAGCCTTTTCAAGTAGCACCTCCTCATCCTCCCCTTTGACGAAGCCTTCATACTCCACCTCCAGTTCATCAGGCAACGGACTGCCGAGTTCAATGGTCAGGTCTTTGGCCCGGGCCTTCAGAAGCACTTTCTTTATGTCCAGATAGACGTTCATATCCGCCTTGGAATGATCCTGCCCGACTGGATAAAATGTCACCCGAAGAGTGACGTCTTCCCCTGAATCCAAAACCACCCCACCCGGCGGGTTGTAAACAAAGAATCCATCCACGTTCAATCCATCCACGTTCGCCTTCGCATTGAGTTGTTTGGGACCAATGGCCGTGCCGTAGGTGATGGGGTCGGGATCTTCCCAGATAATTCCCGTTGGTTTCTTGCCGACAGTCAGCGTGCCGTCGTACAGACTGATGTCGTAGTTTGCCGCGGCACCCCCGGATAGAAGTATGGGATACTCCCCTGCTGGACTCTCTTCATCGGCCGGGGTTGAAATCCTGATTGGTTCAGTCAGAACACTTTTATCCTCCCCGTTCACGAACCCAACGTAGTAAGGAGTTAGGTCCGGATTAGGGTCGGCGAACGCCCTTGTCAAATTTGGCGCCCGAACGATCAATGGAGCCTTCTGGACGGTTAAAAACACATCTTTCTTGGCCTCGGAGTACCTCCTGGAATCAGACGGACTAAAATAAGCAGTCAAGACTGTATCTCCGGCATTTAAGACCACCCAGGCCGGCGGGATATACTCAAAGGCTCCATCCACATTCTCTCCATCCACATTCGCCTTTGCGTTGCGTTGTATTATACTAAGCCGCTCTCCATAAATGATGGGGGCCGGATTCGGCCAGTCAATGACCGGCTTCTCCTTTTCAACAGTCAGAATCCCGTTATTCAACTTAATATCATAATTGTCTGCCTCACCTCCAATGAGAACAATTGGATAAGCACCGGCAGGACTCTCTTCATCAGCCGGGGTTGAAATCCTGATTGGTTCAGTCAGAACATTTTCGTCCTCCCCATTCACAAACTCATCATACAATAATTCAAATTCCGGATTGACCTGACCATAGAACCTGACCTCATTCTTGACCCGAACGGTCAGTGAAGCTTCCTTGATGATTAAGGTAACGGTGAGTTCTTCCTTGGAATTGTTCGGGTCGCTGGGAATGAAAGTTACCCCCAGCTTAACCTCGCCGGCATTCAGTATTGCTCCGCCCGGAGGGTAGTAGACAAAGACCCCCTCCACATCCGCCTTTGCATTGAGTTGAACGGGGCCAACGGCCGTGCCGTAGGTGATGGGGTCGGGATCTTCCCAGATAATTTCTGGAAGCTTTTTCCCAATAGAAAGCGAGCCGTTCACCAGCGTGATTTCATAATTGACCGTCTCACCCCCCCCGCTGAGTACAATGGGATATTCCCCAATCGGACTCTCCCTAGTTGCCTCGGTGGAGGCCACAATAGGCGGAGTTATAACATCGTGAGTATCTCCATTGCGGAATAATCCCACATAAACAAACTCAAGCGGAGGGATGTCTTCACCGTACGGCATGGACAGATTGAGGGCTCTTGCCGTCAGCTTGGCCGGGGTTATCGTCAACTTGGAGTTGCGGCGATCCAGGATGTAATTCCCGGCTGAACCCCCTGTGACAGTAATAGGATAGGTTCCCACCGGACTGGTGAGCGTGGCGTCGGTGGTGATTACGGGAAACGTGTTGGGAAACGTTTTCAGGACAGAATCATCTTCACCAGGTGCAAAATTGGATATTATCGGCGGACCCAGAAGATTTTGATCCCCATAAACCCTTGTCGCCGGCTGCGCCTCAACCAACAGGAACCGCTTTTGCACGCTTAAGGTGACTTCATCCGAAGCAACCCGATATTTGTCCGTGTCCGTTGGGGTGAAGGTGACATTAAGTTCATGCTCACCCGCGGCCAGTACCGTTCCCTTGACTGGTTCATAGGCGAAAGATCCGTCCACGTCGGCTGAAGGATTGAGTTGAATGTCGGTCAGTGCATCGCCATAGGTGATGGCTTCAGGAGTGGCCCAGAAGATTTTAGGCCAGAGCTTGTCGTCAGTTTTTTCCAGATCATAGAGCGCAGCAACTTCTGTAGCATCCAACGCGCGGTTGTAAATGCGAACGTCATCCAACAAACCATTCCACTGGTATTCCATGGAACCATCCGCCATCGTCAACCCACCAAGGTTGATTGGCACATCCGGTATCTCAACCCTGATGGAACTGGAAATACCAGAGGCAAAATCCCCATTCAAATAAGCCGAGAGTCTATTCCCATCATGAACGAGCACCAGTTGATGCCATCCTGTTTTTTGGAAGTCTAATCTGATTGAATTCGCAATACCCTGCCCAATCCTCATTGAACCACCAGATGCCTGGCATCGTAAAACGATGGGACTGCCGGAAGCTTCCCATCCCTGGTTGATCAGGTATTGCCATGACCTTGAGGTTTTCCCGACAGAATCAAACCACAGGGAATAGGTGAACCCGGTTTTAAGGCCTTCATCCTCTAATGCATCTATTAATACCGATCCACCTTCACTACCAAAGTCATAGGCTGCTCCAAGTTTATCTTTCCTGTCCTCGGTTGACGTTAAGATTCCATTTATCTTTCCGTCCCGCCCATTCCCGCTCTCATCATTGGCATTCCCGTTGAACGGATAGTAGGCAATCAATCCACGCTCAAAATCATGAAAAATGGTTAGAATCCCGTTATTCAACTTAATATCATAATTGTCTGCCTCACCTCCACTGAGAACAATTGGATATTCCCCCGGCAGACTGTCAATCTTGGCGGTTGTTGTGGCGCTAACCGAGACACTTAACACGCTCTTATTCTCGCCATTAACGAAACCCTTGTAATCAATCTCAAACACAGGATCATCTTCCCCGTAGGCCCTAAATTGATTTACCGCAGTCACCTCAAGTTCAGCCTTATTGATTGTGAGATCGGCCGATACTTCAATTGGATTAGGGTAACTCGGATTTGCCGGATTTTTCTTGTAACTAACAGTACCTCCCTCAGACCTCCACACTGAGTCTGTCTTAAAAAATGGGTCTTCAAGAATTTCCTCCCCGGTTGAATCCTTGAGACTGATCTCGTGGAATTCAATTGGAGCATTGCCAACTGCTGACAGCACAAAGGTTCCACTAAATTGCTGGCTAAAAACCAAAGTCCGCGTGTGTTGATAAAGCCCGTTATCAAGCTCTTTAGTGGTATACTCCCCTCTCTGGGGATCAGGTGCATCAGCCGGTTTTTTCCTGAAAAAAGCAGGCAAGTTATTCTTGTCAGGTGAGTATTGGGAATCGCAAACAATTTTGAACGTGTAAGTGCCAGGGTTAAACTGCCCATCCTGAACCACTCGGGCATATTCATTCTCGACCTGTTTTAGCACCAATATTCGCTTACCAGTGGTCGGAGAAAAAGTGGCACGCAGGACAGTCTTCCCGGCATCAAGGATGGTTCCACCGGGTGGATTGTAGACAAAGATCCCGTCCATGTCCGCTTTAGCATTGAGTTGATCAGGACCAATGGCCTTGCCGTAGATGATCGGCGTTTCAGGTTCCCATGTGATTACAGGGTCCCTTGCTTCCTCTACTGTCAACTTCCCGGGATTGTAAATGATATAATAATTGTACCCACCAAAACCCGGATCGGGCGCTATAAATATAATCCTGATGAGATATTCCCCGGGTTCACTTTCCTTTGTTGCGTCTGTGTAGAGTCCAAACTCAGGGTTGCCCCACGAACTCTCATCATCACCATTGACGAAACCCTCATACACCAGTTCAAACTCAGGGTTGGGCTCCCCGTAGGCCCTGGATGCATTCACCGCAGTCACAGTAAGCGGTGCCTCGTTTATTGTGAACTCCACCTCTGCATCCACCTTGGAATACGCGTTAAGATCAGCTGGCGTGAACGTGGCCCGCAGCCAACCTTTGCCAGCATGCAGAATGTTTCCACCTTGTGGGTCAAGTATGCTGACTTGCATCAAATGAACGGCAACGTGCGTGTAGACAAAGCTCCCCTCCGCATCCGCCTCGGCGTTCAACTGCTTCGGCCCAATGGCCGTGCCGTAGGTGATGGCCTCGGGAGTAGTCCAAGTGATCACAGGAGTCTGTTTGCCCACTGTCAACGTCCCGTTCACCAGCTTGATTTCATAATTGGCCGCCTCCCCTCCGCTGAGCATGATGGGATATTCCCCGGCCACACTCTCCTTGTTGGCGGATGTGAAGGGACTTACAGGAGTGGTTAGAACACTCGCATCCTCACCGTTGACGAAACCCTCATACACCAGTTCAAACTCAGGGTTGGCCTCCCCGTAGGCCCTGGATGCATTCACCGCAGTCACAGTAAGCGGTGCCTCGTTTATTGTGAGGGTACCATTCACCAGCGTGATTTCATAATTGACCGTCTCACTTCCCCCGCTGAGCACGATGGGATATACTCCCAAACCAAAGAATGGGGGACTAATAGTGGGTACAATAGGAGGTTTTATAACATCAAAAGAATCTCCATTGCGGAATCCATCAATTTCAACCTCCAACGTGGGCAGCGCATCCCCATACTCCATGGTTAAATTCACCGCCCGGGCGGTCAAGGGAGCCTTTGTGACCGTCAACTCAGAGACGCTATAAGCCAGAATATAATTAGGCGCGCTCCCACCGGCGGGAGTAATCTTATACGTTCCCACCGGACTCTTCTTGTCGGCGGGTGTGGTGATTTCAGGAAATGCGGTAAAGACAGACATATCTTCACCAGGGGGGAAATTGTACACCAGTTTAAACTCAGGGTTGGGATCCCCGTAAACCCTTGTAGCCGGTTGGGGCTGAACCAACAGCGGCCGGGGATTCACCACCAGCGCAACCTCCGTGACAACCGGATCCAAGGCACCATCTTCCGGAGTGAAGGTGGCTTTAAGCGTGTGCTCACCCGCAGTTAACACCGTTCCCGAGACAGGTTCATAGGTGAAAGACCCACCCGTGTTGGCGGAAGCATTAAGTTGAACCTCGGTCAGCGCATCGCCATAGGTGATGGCATCGGGAGTAGCCCAGGTGATTCCAGGTGCAGTGATCTCGGGTGGTTGCTGCAGATCATACAATGCCGCCACCTCAGCGTAGTTCAACGCCCGGTTGTAGAGCCTCACCTCGTCTATATCTCCCTTAAACCAAGCCCCTTCAGAGTCAAAACCGATACTCAACTGACGCATTCCAGGAAGAGTAAGCTTTGGGGAATCCACTACGCCGATGAATACTTCATCTACTAAAACTCCATCTATGTAAAGGCGATATATACCTCCAATGTTCCATTTGGGATCCAGACAAGTGCCAAAAGTTACCACTGTATGACGCCATTTGTCTGTATTGTCACTACCACCACCAGTACGTAAAAAAGGCCGTCTGTCTCTCCGCGTTATATCAGTGCCAATCATTGTCCAAAGTTCTCTAAGGACCAAAGTAACAGTAAAAAACGTGTCAAAGCGGTCTTCCGGATGGGAAAAGTTGACTATTGAAGACCCTCCTCTGTTTATCGGTTCCGAAACCCGCGGAGCGGGTCCATAAGCCTTAAACCAGAATGAAGTCGAAAAGGACTTGGTGTTGTACCTGCCGTAATTTGTAGGCTCGTTTGGGGTAAAAGTCTCATAGGGAATGAATGATTCTTGAGGCGCCACAATGCTACTATTGTCAAAATGATATGCTCTGTTCGTATTACCATGACGGTCGTTGGTTAAGGTTGCCCCTTTAACCACTCCATGATTCCCATACCCGCTCTCATCCTTGGCGTTTCCGTTGAAGGGATAGTAGGCGGCCAGGCCGCGTGTAAGGTCCGGTTCTGGCATTTCCAAAACGTAGCCCTTGATACTTGGTGCGTCGCCCCATTGGCCGCTATAAGGTGCATCATTCCATTCCCCTTTCACCACCGGAATACCATTAAGAGAATCCTTTCCTAGTAAATGCAGATAATGCTCGCCAGGTCCGTTATTTGGCTCATCAGGATACCAATTGCTATAATCCCAAGCTTCCCCAGTTACCCAAGTCCAATTACCATCTGAATCCTCATCAGTTCCACCCAGCCAAAGATGCATGTCCGATGAACTAACAAGACCTCCAATGTAGGCCTGCTCTGCCTCACTTGTAATTGTCGCCAAATGCCCGCCTCTGCCCTCCGCGTCAGCTTTGGCTTCATGCCATGTAAAAGGTTTCCCCCTAAACTGGCCTTCAATTATTTCATAAGTTGATCCAATTGGACTGGTGTAGTTCCCGATTTCAACTATATACCCCCTTGGTCGGGCGCTTTTGGGAACGGTATCTTTGCCACCTGAATAGATGGAAAACCTATCAATACCAACATCCTGAACAGGCCTGTTGTCTGCGTAGGCATAAGGTTCACCGTGCCCTCCTTGTGAATTCTCACTGCCTGCCCATACAATTGCATCCCCAACGGCAGTTCCGTCCTCCCATAACCACCCTCCACCCCACTGGGCTCCAATCCACAAAAAGCCATTTCTATCAAAACGATTGGCTACATATTTAAAAGCCGCCCATTCATCCTTGGAATCCACCTTGAGTAAATGCCCTCCGTAAGTCTCTGCTTCCGTACTGGCATCGGGCCATTTAATATCAAAAGACAAAACCATTTTGTATCTACCAATACCGATCTCATAACCATCACTCATTCCATCGCCATCCGTATCAAACAAAAGAGGATCAGTCCCAAATATTTCAACCTCATCAGCATCCGGCAACCCATCACCGTCACTGTCCTTCTGAGGATTCACCGTTTGCCGCTTACTCTCTGCTGAGATCTCCAGGATGTAGCCAGTAATGTTTTGAGAACCGATACCGGCCGCTGCTAGGTAATGACCATGATCATAGTAGTCGCCCCATTTATCTGAACGAATAATCATATAATCTTGAGTGTCATTAATATTATCAAAATCCCCTCCTACATCCCAATTTGTATAATCAAAACTCACATCAGTGACCCACTCCCAATTGCCTTCTTCCATTTCATCCGTTCCACCAAGCCAGTATTTCTCATTGTTTACATTATCTGATAACAGCTCGCTGACTAAAGCCTGTTCGGCTGCAGTTGTTATCGTCGCCAGATGCCCTCCCTTTGCCTCGGCGTCAATCTTGGCTTCATGCCATGTAAAATCCCCCTTTACCAACTCATAAACATTCTCCCTGCTTATGGTATTGATAAACCCGCTGTGGTTGATGAAGTCCTCCCCGATGGTGGTGCTGGTGTGGTAAGACTGCCCGACAGCTGAGAGGTTGATGTAATCCTCATTGGAAGAGACACCCCCCGCAGCATCGGTCACACGTGAGATCTCAATGTAGTCATCGGCCATCAAGCTGCCCTGGACAAAGCCAAGGCAAACCAACCCAACTACTAAGCTGAAAGATCTTTTGATCATTAATTTAATTAGTGGTCAAGAAAGAGGTGAAATCAAAGTACGGATTAATTGGTATGTTTTATATACAAATAATTTAATGTAACACCATTAGACATCATCCCGGATTCAAAATCTAAGGCGAACCAATACCTATTATTCTCAAAATCAAATTCATCTATTTGTACATACCCTTGGCCATTCCAAGTTTTAGAACTAGTTGATTGCAAATTAAACACTTCTTGAATTGTTACTGACTCATTTGCTCTGAAATTTCTTCTAACTAAACTCATTACTAGCTTATGATTTTTGTTTGGCTCGGTCTTCATTGTAACTCCATAGAAAATTTTCATTTTTCTCCCTGTTGTTTCCGGCAAGTATGCCCATCTTCCTCCATCATAATACCAAATGTTGTTGTAATGTCCAGGCGCAGTAAATGGTGGCACTGACCCACCGAAAACTGGGTGAAATATTTTCTCTTCATTATCTGATTTTGAATAAGCTGACATCATAGCAAACGGCACCGAAACCAGCCTCTCCCTTGGGGACAGGGTCTTCCCGTTGATCGTTAACTCCTGCCAGCACTCCTTGTTCTGGCTTAACGCCCCAATGATTCCCTCCTCATGGTAATGGTAGACCGCGTTGATGATGGTATCCTTTGCCGGAGCATTCTGGATGTAGATGGCCGTCACATTGCCCAGTTCCGCATTGATTGAGCCTATGAACTGAGCCGCATCAGAAGGCCCGCTTTTGGATCCCCAGGTGTAGGTGCCATCACTCAATTGCACATCCCCAAGCAAGGGCTTGTGCTCTGTAGAATAGTTAAAGACCTTGGTCTCACCATCTGCCACGGCAACAACCTCGGCAGCCCTTTTCACCGTCTTTCCCTCCTCACCGTAGCCGAAGGAGTAGACCCCGTTCACCACCGACACTTGGGA
>Ga0315334_10002499_pt1 | contig 11510 bp, 8 predicted proteins | sample M150034915metaG_FD_205555 | JGI IMG/M metagenome (GOLD analysis project Ga0315334, IMG submission 205555) | Ammonia-oxidizing marine archaeal communities from Monterey Bay, California, United States - M1 500m 34915 | ecosystem: Environmental > Aquatic > Marine > Intertidal zone | place: USA... | reverse complement strand
ACATCAAATATCACACTTTCATTTACCGCTTGAGTTCTTTGTGCCTCAACTTCTATCTGCCATGTTCCAGCAAATCCAAATGTAGTGACCCCCTCAAATCGTGTAGTTTCATCGTCTGATTTTATCTTTGTTGTTGAAATTTCAATCGGTACAACATTTCTTTGTGGATTAGAAACCTTGATCTTCAAACTGGAAATGTCTGGCAATGGCTCACCAGAAACAGTTGAAACTAGAACGTTGATTGTGTTTTGACCAATACCTACTGGCATAATTGAGACATCAAACTTTGCTTGTTCTGAAAATAAGATTGATGAAAATCCTAATGTTATACTTTGTGCATCTGCTGTCTGAATCTCCCCAGCCGGAAGAGAAGAATTGACAAGAAGAGCTACAACACCTAGAAGTGCAATACCAACCAATGCTTCAGCCTTGAGAGACTTTGAAAGTTTGTTAAATGTGAATGTTTTACCCGACTTTAGATTTCTTTCTGCCTGTTTTTGAATTTTAAATTGGTAAAATGCACCAAAGCCAATCATCACTATTGCTAACATAATTTTTGTAATTATCAGGTAACCATAGGTTGAATTTGTCAGAGATGGAACATCACTTTCTAAGAACCACAAAAGTGTTGGTCCTGTGATTATTAGTATGCCTAATGCAATTGTAATCATTCCTGAATATCTAGGTAACATTGCAAGTGTTACCCTTGCTTTTTGTTTTCGATCTAGGCCATCAAGTATAGGCAATAATACAAAACCAAAGAAAATTATGCCGCCTATCCATACTGATGCTAATAAATTATGTACATAATCTAGTACGATTGGTGCTGTAAGCTCAGTTGCTGCTCCGTGCCCCATCATTGTTGTTGTAAATATCAGTACTAATGATGCAACAAGCATTGGTACATGTTTTTTAGGTGAAAGGCGTGGTTTTCTTTCCATCCAAAACCATATACCAAGAAGAATGATGGTAATAATCATCCGAATTAGCCAAGTAGTGCCAAAGGCAGTTCCTATTACATCAACTGGTGATGTTTCAAGCCGAAGGGTTTGAACTGCTAACATAATAAAATTAGATGCAAGCACTGCAACCAAACCAATTCCAGTTAGTTTTGCAAATTTGAAACGATATGCCTGATTTACCAAGTCACGACTTTCTTTTCCAAAATGTTTTCGTTGTGTACCCCAAATCACAATAGCTGATATTACAGATCCTAAAACAATCGTTTGGCCTATGATCCCTGGGAATCTAGCTGCAGCTTCCGGTAGAAATGTAGTTTCTGATTCCTCTTGCGCTTCTAGAAGTGAGAGATCAACTTGTGTCTCTCCAACACCAAATATGACGGCAGCCTGTACCAAATGTCCATCTATCTTTGAAAGCACCTTACTTGTTACAGTATAAACACCATCTTCTAGCGGTGGTGTTGTAATTACTAGAGAACTTTCTCCCTCATAATAGGCAGTGTCCATATTATCAATTTTATTTCCATTGCTGTCAAAGACCTTAAGCTCAGAAAAATCAATCTCAATCGCTTCAGAGTAAAAAGTAATGATTTGTGTTGTTCCGATAGGTGCATTTTGTGCCTGTCCCGGTTCCGAGTCTAACAAAAATGGATGGGCATATGCTGATGGTATTCCAACAATCAAAATCAAAAATAGTGAAAAAAGTAACTTGGTCATTTTACATAGAACCACTATATTCATAATTTAAAGAATTACCAATTCGAAAGTTGTACTATTTTAGTAAAGATAATAACACATACACGTATTTTGCAAATCGTGAATTATGCACTTTTTGCTGTAGCTGGTTTGTTTGCTTTAGGATTTAGTTTTACTTTTGCATATGCACATACAACCATTCAAGTGAATCCTTACGAAATTGAGGTGGGATGGCAAGATGAGCCTCCAGTTGTGGGTCTCTTGAATTCCATTACTATCCATGTTAGAGAGCCTGGCGATGTTGAGGGTGTATCTACTGGTATAACTAGTGCATTTAAAAAATTGGAAGCATACGTTGTCTCAGGAGGAGTTTCTAAAGTACTTGATGTAAACGTTGATCCTCGACCTGGACATTATTATGCAAAGATAATTCCGACAAAGACAGGTTCGTTACAGGTTAAGCTAAAAGGAGAGATTGATGGTGTAAAAATAGATTCAGTGATTCTAATAGAAGACGTTGAAAGTACATCTGTTCTTGATTTTCCACCAGCGTCTAGTTCATCGTCAGGACAAGATATTACTGCTCTCAAAAATGCTGTAACGTCTCTTCAAAAAGACATTTCGTTATTAAAATCACAAGGTGGTGTAACTAGTACGAACACTGATGATGGGACAACATACAACTTTGCTGTGTTTGGACTATCTCTTGGAGCTGCTGGAGTTATCTTAGCTATTATTGCAATGGTTAAACGAAAATAAAAAAGGAAAAAAGAATTTCCTAAAGTTTAGGAATTAGTGCTGTTCTGGTCTTTGCGGTTATTGCAATTATACTGACTATAGCTACAGCCAATACAATCATGGCGATTGTTCCAAACTCTGGAATTGCATAACTTCCAACGATTTCAATCGTATCATTTCCAGCTTCATATGGAATTGTTAGGTTGTTTCCAGTTTGGCTAAACTCAACCTCCTCATTGTTTACAAAAACGAAGTAGCTTCCGTCATCAAATGCTTTGATCACTTTATCGCTCAACGTCACATTCAATTCGCCGTCATCATCTGCATCGATACCAATAATTACAGAGTCATCATCTGCGTTTGCAGTGATACTTGTGACAGAAGCGCCACTAGTTTTGATATAATCTGCTGCATTAATAGATGGTACTGCTGCTTTTGCTTCTGCTGCTTCTGCTACTGCTGCTGCTTTTGCTTCTGCTGCTTCTGCTGCTTCTGCTGCCGCTGCTGCTGCCGCTGCTTTTGTTTCTGCTGCTGCTGCCGCCGCTGCTGCTGCTGCTTTTGCTTCTGCTGCTTCTGCTACTGCTGCTGCTTTTGCTTCTGCTTCTGCTGCTTTTGCTTCTGCTGCTGCGTCTTCCGCTGCTGCTGCTGCTTCATCCACAACAATTACAGAACCAACCATCCATGGATGGACCATGCAAAAATAATCGAATGTTCCTGCAGAATCAAATGTATGAGAAAATGATGAGCCTGCCATGATTAAGCTACTGTCCCAAACACCACTTGGTCCGCCTGCTGCTGAACCAGCAGTTGATGTATGAGCTGCAGTATCTCCATTATCCCAAGTAACCGTGCCACCTACAGGAACTGTTACAGGACTAGGAATAAAACAACCATCAGCTGTATCCTCACAGCCTGGAGTTGATGATCCTGGTGCGTTTATAACAGTCTGCATGTGATGATTTGCGAAAGCATCTGGGGCAATTGTTACCATTGATGCTATAGCAAAAAGAACTACAAGAGAACTTAGTATTACCATTTTCATGTGATCAACGGATCATTATGGGATTTTATATAGTTTTTTGATTCATGTATCAATCTAACATTGAATTGTAAGTTATTTTGGTTGTTATACTAACAATAAAAAATCCAGAACTAGTATAATACTTCAAATGTTGTAAATTCGTCCTTGAAAACTTCATTCTTAATCTCAACGTCATCCACGCGTGAATTTGCAGGTCCACCATGGGCCCACTCAACAACTACGTTGACATCATCAATATTACCATCAAGTAGCGCTTCTACGCGCCCATCGTCTAAGTTTCGAACCCAGCCAGTTAGATTATTTTTTATAGCCATAACTTTTAGCGCTTGTCTAAAAAAAACTCCCTGTACTTTGCCTCTTACAAAAAGTCGTACTCGCTGTTTGCTCATAATTCTTGGATTTTTTTCCGTAGCAAAACATTAACTGCTTGCCCAGAAATCTTACCTCTAACTTGCTTCATAGCAATTCCCATCAAAGTGGTTATCGCATTATCTCCTAACTTCTTAACAAGTTCCATGTTCTTTTGAATAATTTTGTCTAAAATTCCATTTAATTCGTCCTCACTCATACTTGAAACATCTGTACTTTGCATAGCAATTGAAACATTTTCTGATTTGCCAGACATGATGTTTTCAAAAATAATTTCTAGTGATTCCTTGGGTATTTTGCCAGACGCTAACAGCTCAAATGATTCTATGATGTGTTCTGGTTTCAATAATGTTGTATCAAGTCCCTGTCTCTCCAAGTTTGTTATGCTAGAGCAGAGTATGGAGGCTACAAAGTTTGGCGAGTTTTTTTTATTTTTACAGATTTTTTCGAACAACTCCATGTATTCCGAGTCAAAAATCTGTTCAGATAGCTGAGGATTTAGAGCGTACTTTTTCTGAATTTCAGCAATTGATTCATCCCATGATTTTGGTATATTTTCCCTAGCAAGTTTTACTTCCGCTGGGATCACACTAATCGAAGGGATGTCGGTTTCCGGATACATTCTTGATGCACCTGGACGCGGTCTAAGAAAAACAGTTTCACCATCTTGTGTTGCAGCTCTGGTCTCAGCTGGAACTCCATTTGTTGCATCTTGAATTCTCTTTACTATAGAATTTACAGCATAATCCAACTTTGGATCCTCACCAGCTATAAGTAGAAAACCATCTTCATCTACCAATTCAAGATGTTTTTTCACTTTATCAACGTCAGAATCATTAATTCCGTAATTAGGAAGTTCGTCCGAATGGAAAACACCACCAATACCAAAAAATCTTACTATCTGTGCAATTTCTTTTCCCAACCTAATTGCAGGATATGGTTCAAAACCAAACATTCCTGAAAAATTTCTTACTCGTATCACCTTAATTTTTGCTTTTAATTTTAATGCGTTTTGGATTATTTTTGATTCGCAAGCCTTGAAAATTTCAGTAATATCAAAAATGTCTTCTTTTGTGATTGTTATTGATAATTTTTTGAGTTTTTCGGCAATCAGAATTAGTCCGTACTGTCTTTTGGCTTCATAACAAATTATTTTTTCAAGTTGGTCTAGCTGTTGCACGCCCTTTACTTCTACAACTCCACTATTCATAACTGAAATATTTACATCCTGTCTAATGGAACCAATTCCTCTTTTTACCATTCTTGTTGCTCTTAGCAATCTTCCAAGTGCCAATGCAATTTCTTTTACTTCGGAGGGTTTAGCGCTAACAGGTTCTAAAGCAATCTCAACTAATGGTACACCCAAACGATCCAAGCTGTAATTTCTTTCATTTTGTTCATCCTTGAGAAGTTTTGCCGCATCCTCCTCAAGACAAACTGCCTGAACTCCAATCTTTTTTCCATTTACCTTCAGATTTCCTCCCTGGGAAACAAGCATGGTCCTTTGAAAACCGGTAGTATTAGACCCATCAATAACGGTCTTTCTCATAACATGAATCTCGCTGAAAATTTTTGATTCTAACATACTGCTAATCAGTAATGAAATCTTCTTTGCATCATGATCTAGATCATGAGGAGGTTCTTCGTCTTTTTCAACTAGGCAACTGCTTTGGGAATTTGCATAATAGTTAATTTTCTTTGATTTGGTTTTCTCAAACAATGCGGCTGGATCTAGTTCTCCAAGCTCACTTTTTCCAGTTCTTAGACTTCTAGAGAATTTTTCGGTATATTCATCACTATCTACTGGTTTGCATTTGCAAAACAACTTTTTGCTAGTATTCAACTGTTGGTGAATCTCTAATCCAACCTTCAAACCAATTTTTTCAAAATCAATTTCCGTCATAATTAAAACTCTGAGGCAATGTTTTCCAGCATTAGTGACTTCATCTCGTCAGTATTTTTCGAATTTCCCAAGGCCCACATTGCTTTTACTAATGAAGTCTCTGGCGTCATATTATCAAGAGGTGTGATTCCTAAATCCAGCAAATCCCTGCCACTTTCATAGACTGTCATTCTAACCCTACCATCAATACACTGTGATGTCATTCCCAAAAACAGATCGTTTTCCTTTGCATTTTTTATAACATCGTACATTGTACGTCCAACGTGTCCAAGTCCCGTTCCTTCAAAAATTATTGCCTTGCATCCTGTTTGTATCAAATTTTCAATTAACTTTGGGTCATAACCAGGGTGATATTTTACGAGAGCCACTTTGGTATCAATCTTCATCCTAGGGTTGTATTTTTCCTCTTTAAAAAAATCATCTTGTATATTTTTCTTAATTTTTCCTTCAGTGATTATGAATGCTGGGTCACCGCCCATTGTCTCAAAAGCTCCTCGTTTACTTGTGTGATTTTTTCTTACCCTGGTTCCTACATGACATGCAACTGTCTGATCATTATCATTATGGTGCATAACAAGAAAAATACCCATTGTATCGGATTCCACAAGAAATTTTGAAGCTGCAATTAGGTTTATTGCAGCATCAGATGACGGTCTGTCAGATGATCTCTGTGAACCAACAAGCGCAACTGGAATAGGAAATCCCACAAGTGCAAAAGATAAAAAAGAAGATGTGTAATGCATGGTATCCGTTCCATGTGCAATTAGTATTCCCTTATAGTCCGAGTTTGCAAGCGAATCAAGTTTTTCTGCAATTTCTGTCCAGTGTTCTGGTTGTAAATTTTCTGAATATTCTGAGAACAAAACTTCCGTATCAATATTAGCAATTTTTCCAAGCTCCGGAACTGCTTCATTAAGATCAGATGCACTAAGTGCGGGTGTAACAGCCCCAGTTCTGTAGTCAACTTTGCTGGCAATTGTCCCTCCAGTAGAAAGAAGTAAAATTTTTGGAAGATCTGGATCCTCTTTCCTTTCTGGTTCCCGCTTGGGCTTTACTTCAGAACTAGAAATGATCACTATTTCCTGAATTTCGTCGACATTAATTCCTACATTGTAACCGCTTGCTAATTTGACTACTAGATGTTTATCATCGCCCGATTCGTATCTTGGCATTAGAATCCCAGAATATGTTAAATCAGCTGTAATCTTGATCGAGTCACTTACTTTTGCATTATATTTTTTCAAACAATCAAGTGCATTCCCAGAATATCCTTGATCTTCTGACATTGTGATGATTTAAGCAGTTATTTTATTAAAACTACCTGAAAGCTGAAAGTTCAACCTTCTGTCCAATCTTCAAGTCTTTTTGCTCTCTTACTTTCTTTATAGCATCCTCAAAGTGTTTCATTGTGATTTTTGCATTTTCAGCAGATTTTTCAACTTTTGCAATTTCCTTATCCAGCTTTATCTGGGTTTCACGTTCATTTTCTGTTGTTGAGTCTTTCTTATCATCAACACCAATTAGTGAAAATTTGTCTAGGTGTTCATGAATTACAAAAGATACAGCTGTATTTGCTATGGCTGCTACGTCTGCGCCACTAAATCCATCAGTATTCTCTGCCAATTTACCAAAATTCACGTAGTCCGGACTGTCAGGATCTCTTTCTACTGGAATTTCGTCAGCACTGATCTCCAAAATCTTTTTTCTGGATTCCTTATCTGGTAAAGGAATCTGTATAATTTTATCAAATCTGCCAGGTCGAAGCAAAGCCGGATCAATCATATCTGCCCTATTTGTTGCAGCAAGCACGATAACACCTTGCATGTTCTGCATACCATCAAGCTCTGTTAATAATTGGCTTACAACTCTCTCAGTCACTTGTGATTCTGCACCTCCTCCTCTAATTGGCGCTATTGAATCAATCTCGTCAAAGAATATTACACATGGTGCTGACTGTCTAGCTCTTCTGAAAATTTCTCTAATTCCTCTCTCAGATTCTCCTACCCATTTTGATAATAATTCAGGACCTCGTACAGAAACAAAGTTTGCCTCACTTTCAGTAGCAACTGCCTTTGCTAGCATTGTCTTTCCTGTACCACTTGGACCATGAAGCAAAATACCATGTGGCATTTTATGCCCTAACTTATCATAAAGTGTAGGGTATTTCATTGGCCACTCAACTGCCTCTTGAAGTTCTTGTTTGGTGTCACTTAGACCACCAACATCAGTCCATTTTACATCTGGGTTTTCTATGTATACTTCCCTCATACCAGATGGCGTAACTTCGATCAAAGCTTTCTTGTAGTCATCTTTGATAACAATTAACTTGTCAAGTGTTTCAGGAGGAATCTTTTCGTCATCTAGGTTAATTTCAGGCAATAATCTACGTAAACATTTCATTGCTGCTTCCTTACACAAGTATTCCAAGTCAGCACCAACATATCCGTGACTGACTGCAGCTATACGATCAATCTCGACTTCCCAGTTCATTGAAACGTCAGGATGTTTTTTTAGCCATTCCGGATCAGACATTTTTTCCTTTAACCATTCTTTAGTAGCTAATGGCATATTTCTTGTGTGAATGTTTAGAATGTCACGCCTTCCCTTTTTGTCAGGAACTTTAATCTCAATTTCCCTATCAAATCTTCCCGGTCTTCTTAATGCTGGATCAATTGCATTTGGTCTGTTAGTAGCAGAAATTACTATCACCTTACCACGTGCCTCTAATCCATCCATAAGTGAAAGCATTTGTGATACAACTCTTCGCTCAACTTCACCGGTAACTTCTTCTCGCTTGGGTGCTATAGAATCAATCTCATCAATGAAAACAATTGATGGTGCTTTTTCTCTTGCTTCTTTGAATATTTCCCGTAATCTAGCTTCGCTTTCACCATAGAACTTGCTCATAATCTCAGGACCAGAAATGCTAATGAAGTGTGCATTGCTTTCGTTTGCAACTGCCTTTGCTAACAAAGTCTTTCCTGTACCCGGTGGTCCATAAAGTAACACACCTTTTGGTGCCTCGATTCCTAATTTTTCAAATATTTCAGGATGACGCAAAGGTAATTCAATCATCTCTCTTACTTTCTTAATCTCATCAGTCAAACCACCAATATCTTCATAGGAAACTTGTGGAACACCTCTTAGTTCTTCACCCTTTTCCGCTATATGGAAAACTGTTTTTTGAGTTACAAGAACAGCATCAGCATTAGGAGACACTCCTACTATCTGAAATGTCAATCGGCCTCCAAAATATGGAACCATAACATTATCACCCTTAATCAATGGAACGCTTTCTAATGCGTCTGCAAGATACCGTTCATCAATTGGTGGTATAGCTTCTAACGGAGCAACTATAATTTTCTCCGCAGCTGTAGCCTTAATCTTTTTTACTGTAATACTATCTCCAATTGCAATTCCAGAATTGTTTCGTCCTAATCCATCTAATCTAATAATCCCTTTTCCTTCGTCTGAAGGGTAAAGTGGTAAACATTTTGCAACAGTTCTACGCTTACCCTTAATCTCTACAACATCTCCCGTTGATGCGCTTAGTGTATCCATAGAATCATAATCAATTCTTGCTACGCCACGCCCAACGTCACGTGTATAGGCTTCCAATACTTTGAGAGAAAGTTCAGTCTCGCTCATAATCCATCTCACTTAATGTAATGTTTATACCTTGTCGTTGATTTACTCTAAAAAAAATAGGTTAATCACAAGCTTAAAATCGGTTGAGCAGTCAAAAATTTTTACAATGGGAAAAAGACCTCTAGTTAGGAGACGTGGACGCGGTGGGATGCAGTTTAGGGCAGCTAAAACTGGAAAAATTACACCTGCAAAATATCCTGATTTTGATCCTAAAGTAAGTCATGTTGCTGAGATTATTGATCTTGTTCATGAAAGAGGTCGTGATGTCCCGTTAGCAAAAATTCGCCTTGATAATAACTCGATCTCATTTCTTCCTGCAGTTATTGGATCTAAAGTTGGCTCTAAGATACAATTTGGATATGAATCTGTGATTGTAGATGGAAATGTAAACAGCATTCAAAATATACCTGATGGTACAACTGTGTGTAATATAGAAAAGCAAGTTGGTGATGGTGGTTCTTTTATTAAATCTGCTGGAACTGGTGCAACAGTATTTTCACATGGTGATGATGGTGTTACACTAAAACTTGCTTCTGGTAAATTTACTACTCTAAACAAAAAAAACAGGGCGATGATAGGAACCTTAGCAGGTGGTGGTGTTACTGAGCGACCACTAATGCGTGCTGGAGTAAAATGGAGAAGGTTTAGATCAAAAGGAAAAAAATACCCAATTGTTAGAGGTGTAGCCCAAGGATCATATGTTCATCCTCATGGAGGAGGTAGACATCAACACGTTGGACAAAGCTCAACTGTTTCACGTAACGCGCCACCTGGAGCAAAGGTTGGAAGTATTGCTGCTAGAAAAACTGGAAGAGCTAGAATTAAGGAAAGAAAAGGACCACAGAAGTAAATTCTATTTTTGAATAATTCTATTAGTGCGGGAGGTGGGATTTGAACCCACGAACTCCTAGAAGATAAGGATCTGAACCTTACGCCTTTGACCAGGCTGGGCGACTCCCGCAAAGAGAAAGAAAAAAACCTAGAATAAGTTTCTTTTTTGTTTTATAGTAAAAACAAAATAGCTATAATATACTCATTCAATTAAGATGGAATTTAGAGAGATTTATTGTGATAATTGTAAGAAATCACTTGGTATGTATAATACAAAATATTATTCAGAGCGCAGCGTTACAGAAATAATACGAACAATTCATTCATTTCATAGTCGTGCTGGACATCATATAAAAATTCAAAAAAAAAATCTGAAGTAGATTAGAATTTACAGTTTAATTAAGAATCTTCAAATTCCTCTAACAGTTCCTTTTGGCGTTTGCTTAATTTTTTTGGAATGTTAACAACTAATCTTACATATTGATCACCCCTACCACGAAAACCTCGTCCTGGTAAACCCTTTCCCTTTAGTTTCATAATTGAATTTGGTTGACTTCCAGGCTCAACGGTAATTTTCTCATATCCATCAAGTATGGGAACTTGAAATTTTTTACCCAAGCTTGAATCTATCATTGAAATCTGTGCATCATAAAAAATATCTCTTCCATCTCGCTTGAATTTAGGATGGGGTTGAACTTGCACTCTTACTATTAAATCACCATTAACTCCGTCTGGTACTGAATCACCCTCACCAGAGAGTACATAATCACCATTGTCTACACCTGGAGGAAGTTCAAATGAAATATGTTTTGTGCCTTTTACCTTTCCTAGTTTACATTTTCTACAAGGTTTTTCAATTGTTATTCCTTGTCCCTGACATTTTCTACAAGGTTGAACAGTAACAAACGTAGAAAATCCCATATTTCGACTAACTCTTACTTGTCCCTGACCATTACAATCAGAACATTTTATTTTTGATGTACCAGGTGAACAACCAGTACCATTACAATCCTGGCAGTCCACATTTTTAGATATGTCAAGCTCTATTTTTTTTCCATGGAACACATCCTCTAGAGAAACAAAAGTTTCATGCAACAAATCAGAGCCTCTCTGTCTGCCAAAACCACCAAATCCCTGTCGACCTCCAAAAATATTTTCGAAAATTGATTCAAAACCACCAGATGTTCGGAAGATATCATCAAAGTTGGATCCAGCTCCACGGAAAATATCTTCAGTACTATATCGTCCATCTACGCCAGCATGCCCATGCTGATCATATAGTTGTCGTTTTTTTGGATCTGATAATACTGCATAAGCTTAT
>Ga0315334_10002497_pt1 | contig 11515 bp, 10 predicted proteins | sample M150034915metaG_FD_205555 | JGI IMG/M metagenome (GOLD analysis project Ga0315334, IMG submission 205555) | Ammonia-oxidizing marine archaeal communities from Monterey Bay, California, United States - M1 500m 34915 | ecosystem: Environmental > Aquatic > Marine > Intertidal zone | place: USA... | reverse complement strand
CAATGGTGAAGTCAGCGAGGTGTCCGAGTAAATCTCCTGCTGCATCTACTACCTTGCGAGTAAGGATCTCCTGTCCAAATGTTGTCTTCATGCACTCACCTCAGATGGACTCGATTCCCGGACCACGAGAGCTCCTCCTGACCGACTCGAGACCGCTGGTCAGAGTCTCTCCCATGCGGTTGTAGTATTCCATCATATCCTCAGTGACTGTAGGCCTCACTCGCTCGACCGCAGACTCGAAGTGCTTCTTGGACACCGTCTTCTTACTATCGCGCATCGCAATCAGTGCAGCCTCGCGACATACCGCCTCTATGTCAGCACCGGTGTAGTTTTCCATCTTCGTGGCGATTTCATCCAACTTGAATCTCCCGAGGGGCATGTCCTTGGCGTGTATCCTGAGTATCGCGATACGAGATTCCTTGTCGGGAGGAGGTATGAGGAGGACTCTTTCGAACCTGCCGCTACGCAACAGCGCGGGGTCGATCATCTCGGGGCGGTTCGTGGCAGCTACCACTATCACTCCCTCCATTCCCTCCACTCCGTCCATGCTACTGAGTAGTTGGTTAACGACTCTGTTCATGACATCGGAGCCATCTCCAGAGTTGCTTCTTCGCATACCTGCGATGCTCTCAAACTCATCAAGAAATACGATGGATGGGCTGGATTGTTTGGCCTTCTTGAAGACCTCTCTGACGGCCTTTTCAGACTCTCCAACCCATTTAGATATCAGTTCTGGGCCCTTTATGGTGATGAAGTTCGCTTTGGCTTCGTTGGCTATGGCCTTTGCAATTAGGGTCTTTCCAGTTCCCGGGGCCCCGAACAGCATGATTCCTCTCGGTGGATTGATTCCGAAGTGGTCGAATTTCTCAGGCATCGTTAGAGGCCACTCGATGCTTTCCTTGAGTCTCTCCTTGATGTCTTCGAGGCCGCCGACTTCGTCCCAAGTGACCTCAGGAACCTCGATGTAAATTTCCCTGAGGGCACTGGGTTCAATCTCCTTTAGCGCCTCTTGGAAGTCTGACATCCTGACCTCCATCTTCTCGATGACCTCTGGCGATATCTCCTCTTGATCGAGATCAATCTCTGGTAGGTATCTGCGTAGAGCCTTCATGGCAGACTCGCGGACTAGGGCTGAGATGTCAGCGCCCACGAAGCCATAGGTGTTGTCTAGCAGCCACTCCAGATTGTAGTCGTCACTGATGGGCATGTCCCTAGTGTGTATACCAAGAATCTCTCCCCTGCCATTCTTGTCTGGGACACCGATCTCCAACTCGCGGTCGAAGCGTCCAGGCCTTCGTAGGGCTTGATCGATGGCGTCTCGCCTGTTCGTGGCTCCGATGACCACGACGTTGTCACGCCCACCCATGCCATCCAGTAGTGTAAGGAGTTGTGCGACGACGCGGCGCTCTACCTCCCCAGTAACGTCCTCCCTCTTCGGGGCTATGCTATCCAGCTCATCGATGAAGATAATAGCGGGAGCATTTGCCGCAGCCTCATCGAAGATTTCACGGAGCTGCTTCTCGCTCTCGCCATAGTACTTCGAGATAATCTCGGGGCCGTTGATGGATGTGAAGTGGGCTTTGGTCTCCGAGGCAACGGCCTTGGCGATAAGAGTCTTGCCAGTTCCAGGGGGGCCATGTAGAAGGACGCCCCTCGGAGGGTCTATTCCTAGGCGCCGGAACAGAATGGGGTGCTTCAGTGGAAGTTCAATCATCTCCCTGACCTTCTGGAGTTGTTCGCCTATTCCACCGATATCCTCGTAGGAAATCGTCTGAGTTAAATCGTGCTCCTCTGGCTCAACTAAGTCTTCGCGAATAACAATCTCAGTTTCGGGAAGGACCTGTACGATTCCCTTCGGGTTGGTCTTCACGATGGCGAAAGGTAAGGCCTCAGCGAACAGAGTCATTCCAGGGATGAATATCCTGTCACCGGCCACTATTGGTCTCTTGTTCAAACCCCTTCGAGCGAACCCTTCGATTCCTGGGCCGAACCGTACCTTCTGCTGCTTGGCCATTACAGGGCTGAGTACGAGTTTGTTGCAGGGCTGGACATCGACCTTCGTAATCTCAGCGCGGTCGCCAAGACTGACTCCAGCGTTCTTGCGGATGATTCCATCGATTCTGATCACGCCCAGATTGGCGTCCTCAGGTCTGCAACGCCAAACAATCGCAGCGGTTTTCCTATCGCCCTCTATCTGTACGATGTCACCTGGCTTGAGATTTAGGTCATTATCGAAAGGGACTCTGGCCCGACCATGACCGACGTCGCTCGGAATGGCCTTGGCGACCCTCAATGCTAGAGATTCAGATGAGTCGTCTGCCAATAAATCACGTCCCGGACGCAGCATTGTCGTAATCGGGGGTGTTTAAACCCACCAACACAAGGGTGTCGCTTGGAGTAAATTAGTTATCAGAACAGGGAGGTGCGATGCGCATAATTCATGTCACAAGCGGCATTCGCGTGAGCATGACCCACGTTCTTGAGACTGGATTCGAGATATTGGACGCCGACAACCCAAACGGAAACCCTAGAGTGAGAGGGTACAACATCGTCAACGGCGAGTTGCGATTGGCCAGCGACGGTAGTACATTCGAAAGCAGGAATCCCGCTTGGATCAACGACTGCCTAGGGGAGTTTCCGCAATCAACCAAACAAGATGTTCACGAGGCCCTCGGTGCTGCGAGGGCTGCTTTTTCAGGTTGGTCTACCACCCCCGCGCCCACGCGTGGCCAGATTATAGGCAACATGGGCCGTCTGCTAATGGAACACAAGGATGACATCGTAAGAGTCGAGACTAGGGAGATTGGTAAGACCCTCAAGGAGAGCGCCGGCTCGGTTCAAGAGGCGATTGACACCTGCCTTTTCTTCCAGTCGGAAGGGCGTCGTCTGTACGGGCAGACGGTGAACTCAGAGTTGCCGGACAAGGAACTGTTCACCTATCGTAGACCGCTGGGCGTCTGCGGGATAATTAATGCCTGCAACTTCCCGGCTGCAGTACCATTCTGGAAGATGATTCCAGCGATAATGTGCGGCAACACTTGTGTATGGAAGAGCCCCCAGGACGCCCCACTGTTGTCCTTCATGCTCACTAGAATAATGCATGAGGCAGGTTTGCCGAATGGGGTGATTAATCTCGTCCACGGACGAGGAAGCGGTGCAGGCCAGTTTCTGGTAGACGCCGTCGACGATGGTCTGATCAACAAGATTAGCTTCACTGGCTCGACTAGAGTAGGAAAGATGATTGGCGAGATCTGCGGCAGGAACCTAGTCTCATGCTCACTAGAATTGGGTGGAAAGAACCCTCTGGTAGTCATGCCTACGGCAAGCATCGACAACGCTGTCGAAGGAGCATATTGGGCTGCCTTCGGCACTGCGGGACAACGATGCACCAGCCTTGGCAATCTGATCATCCACAAGGATGTCTACGACGATTTTATGGCCAAGTTCATGTCGAAGGTTGAAGATACTCGAATCGGTGACTCGCTTCGCCACGAGAATGTTCTCTACGGGCCGATGCTCTCTGAAAGGTACGCGAAGGATTTCCTCAACGATCTAGGTATGTGCGAATCGGATGGGGCGACCAAACTATGGGGAGAGGGGATAATCACCAACGACAACAAGCCTGCCAACTTCCTAGGAGATGCCACCGATGGTGTCTATATGTGGCCTCACGTCTACGCCGGCGTCACCGAGGATATGGAATGCTTCCACGAGGAGCTTTTCGGACCTGCGGTGACCGTAGTCAAGGCGGATGACTTCGATCACGCGCTGCATCTCGCAAACGCCTCTCCCTATGGTCTGTCCAGCGCCTGCTATACGAACGACCGCTTGGAGGCGTACAGATTCAAGACGGGTATTAAGGCGGGCATGACAGGTATCAACAACTCTACCACAGGGGCCGAGGCGCACCTACCTTTTGGAGGGGTGAAGGGTAGCGGCAACGGAACGCGTGAGTCAGGGATATGGGTCATCGAGGCCTACTCGTACTGGCATGCGGTGAACGACGAGCTATCGGGTAAGCTGCAGCTTGCACAGATGGATGTCGACGAGGTTCACATCGAGGAAGCCGAGGCTGACTACGCTGCTCTCGCTTAGAGCATCAGCTCGCCGCACTCGGGACACGGGAGACCCGGTAGCCATGCTCCCGGCATGTGACCACAGTTTGGGCAGATCGAGGTCTCTATATCGCCACCAACCATCCAACGATGGTTCGGACATGATGTCTTGAACCTGACTAGGGATGTTTGTGGTTCTGTAATGCAATCCCTTATGATGCCTCGGCCGTGCCCGTAGGGCACGGGGTGCACAGAGTTGAACCAGGGCACGAAGCTCCCGATGAAGAGGGGTTTCGGCAAGACCGATCGAATGGATGATTGGTGGAAGGGTCCGACGGCAATGGCTGCCTATCTCGGTATCATGATTGTTTACTCGACATGGCGAGGATTCATGGAGGCCGATTTTTGGATATTCGAAGAATTCGGTAGGAGTGCTGGAAACCAGACCATGGCCATCGAGAGTCAGGGCAGCCATACTTTGAGTCCGCTTTTCAGCCCGCTGATCTACCCGGACGAGGCCTCGTGGGTTCCCGAGGAACTCTGGTGGATGAGTCCGGCGATGTTCATCCTAATCTTCCCCGCCGGCTTCCGCGGCACCTGCTACTACTACCGAAAGGCGTACTACCGTGCATTCTTCCAGCAACCAACCGGTTGCGCGGTCTCCAAGCCATGGAACGAATATTCCGGGGAGACTGGTCTGTTGCTTGTCCAGAACCTGCATCGCTACTTCATGTACGTGGCTCTAATCTACTTGCCAATCTTGTCCTACGACGTCTGGTTGTCAGTAAACTTCCACGGGACAGATGTGCATGCCTATGGAGTCAGCATCGGCTCGCTCGTGCTTCTGATTAACCTCATACTGCTTACTGGCTATACCTTCGGATGCCACGCCTTCCGCCACATCGTTGGGGGAAGTGCCAACCATTGGACTGGCAGTCCTATGAAACGTCTGAAATATAGGGTTTGGAGGTTTTCGACCTCACTGAACGAACGCCACAAGGACTGGGCGCTATACAGCCTGTTTTGGGTCATGTTCACTGACTTCTACATTTACGCCTGCACCGATCCGATGTTCGGTTGGACCGATGTGGTTCTCTGGGGTGGTCTGTGATGGATGGTGTCACCGTCCACGAACACGATGTAGTGGTCATTGGCGCCGGAGGAGCCGGTCTGAGAGCCGCCATCGAGGCCAGTTCAGCAGGCGTCAGCGTCGCGATGGTTTGCAAGTCTATGCTCGGCAAAGCTCACACGGTAATGGCCGAGGGAGGCGCTGCCGCTGCTCTAGCCAACAAGGACCCACGTGACTCATGGCAGACGCACTTCCGTGACACCATGAAGGGAGGAAAGTACCTCGGTGACTGGCGCATGGCGCAGATACACGCCCAGCAATCGCCTGACCGAATCAGAGAGCTCGAGCAGTGGGGTGCTGTGTTCGACAGGACTCCAAAGGGAATGACTAGCCAGCGCAACTTTGGGGGTCACACTTATCCGAGACTTGCCCACATTGGCGATGCCACCGGACTCGAGCTCATTCGCACTCTCCAACAGAGAGGAATTCACATGGGTATGGACGTGTACATGGAGTTCACAGTTCGAAGGCTGTTCAAGACAGAAGATCGTGTCTCGGGTTGCTTTGCATATGACAGAAATGACGGTTCTCTACATGTTTTCAAGGCCAAGACGATAGTTCTAGCTACCGGTGGAATCACCCGCTGCTGGGAGGTCTGCTCCGGCTCTTGGGAGTATACCGGAGAGGGTCATGCTCTGGCCTATTGGGCTGGAGCCCAGATGGGGGACATGGAGTTCGTCCAGTTCCATCCGACTGGAATGATTTGGCCACCCTCTGTCAAGGGGATTCTGGTCACCGAGGGGGTTCGTGGTGAGGGCGGTGTACTTCAGAACTCGCAGGACAAGCGATTCATGTTCAACTACGTTCCTGAGATGTACGCAGACGAGTTCGCAGACACCGAGGAGGAGGCACTTGCTTGGGTGGATGAGGTGATCTCTGGCAAGCTGGCAACCAAGAGGAGACCTCCTGAGCTGCTGACCAGAGACGTGGTTGCCAAGGCGATTAACAGCGAGCGGGGGGCTGGTAGATCCTCTGAGCATGGAGGAGTCTATCTGGACATCTCCTGGAGAGACCCAGAAGAAGTGAAGAAGAAGCTTCCTGGAATGTACCACCAGTTCAAGGAGCTCGCAGCAGTTGACATCACCAAGCAGCGCATGGAAGTGGGGCCAACTGCTCACTACGTGATGGGCGGTGTCAAGGTAAATCCGTACACTCAGGAGACTTCGGTGCCCGGACTGTATGCCGCAGGGGAGGTCGCAACGGGGCTACATGGCGCCAATCGATTAGGCGGCAACTCTCTCACCGACCTGATTGTCTTCGGTAAGATAGCAGGTGAGCATGCAGCCGAATTTGCGAAGCAGGTGAGTTCATTCGCCGACGTCGTACAGTCTGAAATCGATGATGTGGTCGTAGAGACCTTAGCCCCTCTGGGTAGAGATGGGGGAGAGAACCCAGCCAAGGTAGTGAGCGACTTGAGGGGGATGATGCAGGAAAAGGCGGGCATAATCAGAACAGGCGACCTTCTATTGGAGGCGCTTTCAGATTTGGACACACTGGAGCAGCGAGCGGCATTGACCTCTCCGGGTGGTGGCAGGATCTACAACCCTGGCTGGCATCAGGCACTCGAACTCAACGCTATGATAGACGTCAGCCGAATGTGCGCTGTGGCGGCGCATCGGCGCGAGGAGAGTCGTGGAGCACATACTCGAGACGATTTTCCAGATACGGATCACAAACACTGGGGCAAGGTGAACAGTGTAATTACTATGATAGAGGACGGTTCCTTGGACATCGAATTCTCATCCTATCCAGAGATTCCAAATGAGCTGAAGTCTCTGTTGGATGCTGACGATTTGTATGAGGAGGAGTAAGTATGAGTCAACAAGTCACCTTCAGGGTCTTCAGGGGGGAGCCTGACGCCGATGGGGACCCGTTCGGCCGCATGGTCGACTACACCGTCGAGATGGATGAGGGCATGGTGGTACTGGATGTCATCCATCGAATCCAAGCTGAGCAGGCTCCTGACCTGTCATGCCGCTGGAACTGCAAGGCCGGCAAGTGCGGTTCGTGCAGTGCTGAGGTAAATGGTAAAGCGCGCCTGATGTGCATGACGAGAATGGAGGGTATTCTAGAAGAGACCCCGGAGGGAGAACCTGTTGTAATCAAGCCGATGCAGGCTTTCCCACTTACGAAGGACCTTGTCACCGACACCTCATGGGCCTACAAGACCGACAGGCGAATAAACCCAATAAACGGTCCGGACGAGCCTGACTGGGAGTTCTATCAGGAAGAGGCAGATAGACTTCAGGAGTTTCGATCGTGCATAGAGTGCATGCTCTGCGTCAACACCTGTCATGTTCTGAGGGAGCATCAAAAGTTCGATGAGTTCGCTGGTCCGCGCTTCTTCGTCCGTCTAGCTGGACTAGAGATGCACCCCCTAGACACCGAGAACAGGATTCCCCAAATCAAGGATGACTTCGGGATAGGGTATTGCAACATCACCAGATGCTGCACTGAGGTGTGCCCAGCGGGCATTCAAATCACAGATAATGCAATAATCCCCCTAAAGGAGAGGTTGGTCACGGAATACTACGACCCGTTAGCGACCATAGCAAGGATGCTAGGAATCAAGGAGAAATCTCCAGAGCCTAGTCGCCGGTTGTATGTGGGGGACGAGAACGTGGGAATGGCGAAGCGCGCGCTGAAAAGGGAGAGGGTTCGATCGGAAGAAACTCGAAAACTGGAAAGAGCCAGAGTCGAAAACGCTCGTGGCAAGCGATGAAAGCTAACGCACCGGGTCAACTAATCCGCACAGACCTGTACTGAGCCGGCAGAACCGGCTGCAGACTCAAATTCGGTCTATTCGGACCTTGCTAACGTTGGCCTTGTTAATCTTGTCAGGGAGCCAGTCCGGAGCGTTCGCGCCCTTCGCGACTAGCTCCTTCCAGCCCTTGAAGACGTGTACGCGGTTGGTTCCCCTCTCTCTGAGATTGATATCTGCCTCACCTCGAGTGGCAGCCTTCAGGGCTGCGCCCCTTGGTTGCCTGCTGTGGAACACCTGCGCAGTGTCCTTTCCGTTCTTCATCAATACGAAGTATTTCTTTTCTGCCATTTCTGTATGCCTCCGGGCTGATGGGATACTCGACAGGTATTAAACTTGAGCCGGAATAAACGCATTACTGAGTCTAAGTTGACTGATTATAGAGTAGCGGAAGCAGACTCAGAGTTCTGCGCACGCGAGGGTCTTAGTGTTGGTTACACCCTCGATTGCACGTACTGAGTCGACCACTAGGCGGGCTATCTCGCCCATGTTATCAGCCTCAATCTTGAGTATCATATCATGGTCACCGAACAGCACATGGACATCCATGACGAAAGACAACGCCGACGCCTGCTCGTACACATAATGCTCTGAGCCTGGTTCGACGTCGACCAGCACAAACCCCGTAGACATAATTCAGCGGGGGAGCGATGGGGAATGAAATCTTCCCCGACGGATTAGTATATTTCCTGCGATGAATACATATCGGATGGCCTCACTTCGCGTTCCTATGGCCGATGTTGTAATTGTCAGAGAATGCAGACATGGGCAGGTGCGTATTTTGTACGGCGATATAACCAGTGTCGAAGGGGACATTATGGTAATCCCTGCAAACAGCAGGCTAGCAGGCAGGGAGGGTCTAGACGAAGTGATGCAGCAAGCAGCAGGGAACGGCCTGAGGGAGCATTGTGCTGGAATCGCGAGAAAGAGGAGAGTGTTGAATCTGCAGCCTTGCGGAGTTGGCGAGGCCATCTCAACCCCCGCATTTGACCTACCGGCCTCAAATCTGGTTCACGTAGTAGGTCCCGACTGTAGGAGACCCACGCAGGACAACTTCCGCAGAGAACTGCTTAGAAATTCCTATGCTGCTTTGTTCGCAGAAGTTGAGAAGCTCGACCCCAGAGAGATTCTGGTGATGCCCCCCCTGAGTATGGACGTCTACGCCTACCCACACAGGGAAGGTGCTAGAATGACCATGGAGCTCGTTCTCTCTTGGATGGACGGCGGGGAAGACCCGGGGGTCAGGATGGTGCACATAGTAACCCACGAGGATAACTTTCTCAACAACATGAAGACGATTTACAGAGAGGGTGAGGATCAGATGCCCGGTGTTGACAGAACAAGGGATTACCGAAAGGGCAAGATCCAGTGATTCTGACCAATGTTCTCAATAACCCTGAGAATATGGTACAACCGTGGGAACCAACTACGAGCGTGAGTTAAGGGCCGTTCTCGCTGGAGAGTTGAACGGGGTCAGAGCGATTACAAGGTCGTGCAATGAAGTGGAGCGAGCTAGGGCGATGCAGGTAATCCAGCGACCCTTCTTGGTCGTCAGGGCACCTGGTAGTGGTTCAGAGGGAACGGGGGATCTTCTGGTTCTTCGTGGAGACATGTGCTTTCCTATTGAGGTGAAATCCTCGAAGAGCGACAAGATATACCTCTCAGGTAGAACATTGAATCAGTACAACGCCCTCAATTCTACGGGTGAGAGGTGCGGGTTACTGCCATTGTACGCGTTCAGACTGAAAGGAGTGAGGGGAGATAGTTGGAGGATATTTAGGGTTGATGTCGAGGGTTTGAGCGGTAAACTGAGGCATCTATCTCGTAGTATTCCCAAACTGCCACTAACAAGCAGAGGGACGCATTATCTGAACTGGCACGAGGGTATGCCGTTGCACAGATTCCTAGCACTGGTCAGCAAGTCGGAAGGAGTGAGGGGGATGGAAACGGAAAGCAGGCTATCGATATCGGAGTCGGCCTCAAGTTAGTCACTCGAGCCAGAGAGTTTTCTCTCTATCGAATCCATACGCTTCTTGAGTGACTCCATCCCATCCCTTATGATCTCAAGATTGGCCTGCTCCAGCAGCCTCCTGACACTGTCACGCTCTCTAGACAGAGAATCCAACCGCCTGTTGAGGCTCCTATTGTCTGAAACACGCCTGATTGCCATAGACTCGGGAATGGGTGCCACGTATTTTCTCTTCCTACAAGAGACGCAGGTTGAAGAGTGCGGATTAGTCGTACATTACTGTGTCCAGAGAGAGGGGGGGCGGCTTACTGCTGCCGGTGCTACTTCTATTGCTGCTCTACCTATTGGGAGTGCCGCCTTTTGTAGTGGGTCTGATAGTCGCGTGGTATGCCATCTTGTTGTACTCTGAGAACATGGGTGGCTTAGACCGAATTAATGCGACTAGGGTGCTCGGAGTCATTCTGATGCTCAGAACCAACCGAGGCAAGAGAGTGTTGGATGCTATTTCCAAGAAGAGGGCATTCTGGAGGGGTTATGGTGAGTTTTCTATTTGGCTATGTTTTTTCGTCATGCTCTTCGTGATACTGATGCTGACCATTTCTGCGATTTCGGTTATTCTGAACCCACCCCCACCAGAGCAAGTGCTGCCTGCCAGCGACCTGTTATTGATACCCGGTGTCACTAGTTTCGTTCCGTTTTGGTGGCCCGCACTTGCACTGATAGTAGCACTGGTGATTCACGAGTATAGTCATGGTATTCAGGCTCGAGCCCACGGGATGAGACTGAGGAGTTTCGGGCTACTATTGGTCGGGCCGGTTCCGATTGGCGCCTTTGCCGAACCGGAGGAAGAGGAGATGGACAGGGCGCCCAAACGTGACAGGATGAGGCTGTTCGCCGCTGGTCCATCAATCAACATCATCGCTACCTACGTTGTGCTTATCCTGCTATCAGCTATTGCGAGCGGCATGATCGCTGATAACGAAGGGGTCCATTCAAGGGGGATTGTTGCGGGGGGGCCCGCTGAGGGTGCTAATCTGATGCCCTACGAGACTATCACTCACATCAATGGGGTTGAAGTCCCTGGATACAGCGAGTTTACCAATGAGATGGGTCGGCTTTCAGCAGGGGACCAAGCGACCTTCACGGTGCTCTCTCTACCTGACTTCGGCAGTGAGCGGGACGAGCGAGAAATGACGGTGACTCTGGGCGATCGTTACGAGTACTACTTGGCTGGATGTGATGGAGATGCCACGTGCATAGAGGAAAAAGAGGATCTGCTCGACTTACTGGGAATAGAGCCAGAGGATGCCTTTCTCGGTGTTTCCGACCTCAGATCTGGAACAGCTGCAATGGATGGGTACTCGTACATAGTGGACGGTGCCTACCCGCCGATGGCCACTTCATTGCTAATGGTAATCCAACCACTTCTGATGCTTTATGAGCCTATAGAAAACAGTGGCCAGACCATGATTCTTGAAGAGCGAGCCATGCTTGTCGCCGGTAGTGGATTTGTAGCTTCAACACTAGGAACAGAAGGCACCCTGATGCTGTTCGACTTCCTGTTCTGGCTGGTATGGATCAACTTCCTACTCGGCTTCGCC
>Ga0315334_10002495_pt1 | contig 11526 bp, 2 predicted proteins | sample M150034915metaG_FD_205555 | JGI IMG/M metagenome (GOLD analysis project Ga0315334, IMG submission 205555) | Ammonia-oxidizing marine archaeal communities from Monterey Bay, California, United States - M1 500m 34915 | ecosystem: Environmental > Aquatic > Marine > Intertidal zone | place: USA... | reverse complement strand
GGCAAAAAAAGACCCCGTCGTGACACCAAAGTGACTCGACGGGGCCGGAACAGAGAAGAGGCCAATTACCACTGTGACTTAACAGCGGAAGCCAAAAATTTTAAAGATAAAAGCAATGGCTGGGAACACCGCAGCCTCAAAAAAGAGGCGTCGTGTGGTAATGGAATCTACTTTGATAATACCAAACAGCAAACCGATGTCCAGTTTTAACATTGAAAAAACTATGAATGTTATTGGCAGTCACTGTTAGCGACTTTCTCTACAACTTTTAGAATAGCCTTGTATTACGGTAAAAATCTTGTTTTTGAGCACTGCATACCAATCGAACGGCGAACGATTATTTGTTAGGGGTAGAGTGATTAATTGTGGCCAGTACTAGACATTTTCGCATTCCGGCTAGGACAACCCGCTGCTGTAGAATTCAATCGCTATTTGCGACCTATACTTCCCAGTTTATCGTTGAATTCTTAGGTAACCTCTATAACCTGAACGAATTAGTTTTCCGAGGCTTGTATATACATAACTAGTGCTGAAAAACATTGAAAACAGCCTACAGGGCGATAGAATGAAGAGAGCTCGTTCGAGCTAGAACCATTCTGTTTATTCCCGTGATTGTTTATTCATGTTGTCCCAATCGAGTTCATTACGATCGCTAATTGCGGCTGTGTTGCTCATACTATCTTGCGTCGCGTTTGACTCGGTGCGTGGTCAGGATGAAGAACCCGCGGTCGTTGAGACGCCGACCCCAGGCGCGGTGCTTAAAGCGCCAACGGAAATCTTCTTACTAAAGGACAAAAACGGAAAATTTGTTAAGGTTGCGACAAACTTAATGCTCGAAGAGTATTTGCGGATGTACAACCAGCAGAACCAGATTGACACTCCTAACACGCCACCTCCCTTTACGATTGAGGAAACCACATTCAGTGGCCGTGCCACACAAACGCACGCCTTATTAACGGTTGCCTACCGCATCCGAATTGTTCGAGATGTCAGTGGTCAATGGACTCGAGTACCATTGCGTTTGAGTCAGAGTGTCATGCGGACCGCTCCTGACTACGCGGGTTCCGGCTCCTTCTTTGTTACGTGGGACGAGAAAGCGGGCCACGTGGGTTGGATTCGCGGGGCTGCTGACAGTGTTCACACACTTACCCTAGATATCATTCGCCCGCTACGTAAGGCTGGGCAAATCACTCAATTACAGTTAGACACTCCGCTAGCACGCGGCCGCTTTACTTCACTCGTGGTTCCACTGTCCAAGGCTCAGTTCTCGCCTCCGGAAATCGCAGTACAAACGAAGCCCGCACCAGGGAATGCCACCGAATTCGCCTTTGATTTTCAAGGTGGGGATTTGCAAATCAGTTGGAGTGCAAATGACCAAATCAACAGTCCAGTTACGACTCGGTATCAGGCAACCGTGGCCACTCGATATAATGTCCTAGGCAGCAAAAACATGTCTGCCGAAGTGGACATTAGCATTGATGGATTGGGTGCGGATGTAACGAGCTTTGAAGTGTTGTTGCCGCCGTCGATGCAGTGGGTGAATACTCCAACTGGCGAATACCGCATTACGGTATCAGGAAGTCAGGTGTCGCCAACGGGCGACCCGTTGGGGGCACGGCAGCGGCTGTTAGTTGTGATGAATAAGCCGGTTGCTCAAACAACCATTGAATTGCAAGCGATATATCAACCGACAGCCTCAGCGGTTAATTCAGATCCCGCGGTTGGTTCGGTTTTTGGTGATGCCAACGAAAGTATGATAACGTTCACCGGTTTTGAGGTACTTGATACCGTCAAACAATCTGGATCCGTGTTAATTTCCAGCGATGTTAATTGGGCTTTGTGGTGGCACATCAGCGGCGATGTGCGTCGCAAGAATCCAGCAGATCAGGAAATTCCTCTGGATATTGGCGGTCGCTCAAATGTTGCATTCTTTGAATACTACAATCTTTCATATACGGTCGTCGGCACAATTCGACCTCAGGTCACACAATTGCAGATCGCGCCGCAATATTATTTCAAAGTAGCAACCACGGAGGTTCGATTAGAAATTGAATTGCATTGCCAGTACGTTGGCAACGGCGAATATGATTTGTCGATTGAACATCCCGATTGGGAGTTTGATCAAGTATTTCAGCGTCAAGGCGAGTCTTCGACGTTAGTCGATTTTCAAGCCACCGCTGGCAAAGTTGATTTTTCAGTGTCCACATTGGGGGATGATGCGGTTGGCGAGTTGGTTGTTGTAATTCGGGCGCGGCGATTGACCGACAGTGCTATGCAACAACAAGATATTCCCATTACGCTAATGACACCAAGGATAAAGGCGATGGGCGGTACATCGGCTGCAGTTAAACGGTCCTTAGCAACAGTTGCTGTGCAGGCAGCGGATAATGTCGAGATGACTCCACAACTTCCTAAAATGAAGGGTTTGGTGATTGGAACGCGTCAAGATTTAGACGCCTTTGAAAACATTGATAGTGGCCAAACCCCCTTGGTATATCGGGCAACCCCAGAGCATGAGGCACAAGATTCGCTGGAGTTTCGTGGTTCCATGCGTATTCGACAGCGAAGTTTGTTGGTGTCGTCGCGTAGTGTCATTCGCTTGGACGAGCAATTCGCGAGTTTTCTACAGACGTTAGATTATCAAGTTGACTATGAAGGGATCCGTCAAATTGTGCTGCAGGTTCCTGAGATTGTTCGCACGAATAAGACATTACGTGTTTTTATGGAAACAAGCGTAGTGAATTCTGAGCAGGAAACCATTGTAAGTCAAAAAGCTTTACCGTGGTCAGTCATTACGAATCCTGCAGGTTTGGGAGGTGACATTGGCCTACCACAGGAACCGGTAGTTGCAGTCGATTTGCAATCCGACGTTCGGGGGCAGGTTCGAATTGTGTTGCATTTTCAACAAGAGTTACCTCAATTGTTGAGTGATGAATCACAGACGGTCAATTTCCAGTTAATTATGCCTGTACAGCAAGCAACGACTCAATTGGTACGTAATTCTGTGACCGTTGAAACTCAAGATGTATTTCATTGCCAGCGTGTGGGTAAAGATTGGCAACTCGATCGGGAATCGCAATCGGGTAGCGCGGCCGACCTGCTAAATATTTTTTCGACAGTGGAAACAGCAAAAGTGCCAATTGCGATGCGTTTGAGACGTGATGCAACGCTTAACGCAACAGAATTACAACGATATTGGGCGCAGACTATTTTTACAGACAAAGGAAGTCGCGAGCGTATTGCGATGCTCATTCGCACGAATGATGTTTTTGTGCGGTTACAGCTGCCGGAGGATATTTCGTTTGATGATGATAGTTTAGTGGTCGCAATTAATGGTCAGCGGGTGCCCTTGGACCAAGTAGTGCCTAATCGTGACCGGCAGTTGATCGTACGACTATCATCTCAACGCGTAGAAGCCGAGTACCGAATTGAAGCTTGGTATACGCGGACTGCGGTTGATTCTCATCGCTTCCTAGTCGCCTTGCCAGAAATTGTGGGAGTTCGCAATAGTGGTCGGGTATATTGGCAGGTCGTTATGCCTGGCGATCGACATTTGTTCAAATCGCCAGCTGCCATGACAGCAGAATACGAATGGAAATGGACAGGGTTATGGTGGAGTCGATTTGCAGCACTGGATCAACAATCCCTAGAGCAATGGATCGGTGTTGAACAGCAGCGGATGACAACCGGCAGTGTTAATCAATATGTGTTTTCATCGGTTGGTACCGTGCCGTCCTTTGAGGTTACGAGCTTTCAACGGTGGACTTTATTGTTAATCGTTTCGGCGATTGTGTTGGTGGTTGGGATGGTTGTAATGTTTGTGAGTTGGTTGCATCACCCTGCAACGTTAATGGTCCTCGGCGGTGTTCTGACAACAGCTGCGGTTTGGATTCCAGAACTGGTGTTACTGATTATCCAAGCATCTTTGGGAGGATTCCTCTTAATCGGATTAGCCAAATTATTGCATGTGTTGTTGCGTACGCCAAATTTATTGCCACCAGTAAGGCATGCGGGATCAATTCAGACTGTGGAAACACATTCGGCGGTACTCTCGCTGTTAGAAGTACCGCAGTCAGCGTTGGATCCCAGTGGTCAAGCATCGCACGGTCCAATTGAGTTGGATGAAGAGGCGAGTGATGCCATACCCGCGAGTCAGAGCCGTTCCTCAGAAAAGCAGGCGTGATGATGGACGCTCAAGCCCCCTCATTGTGTACTAGGAGACGTCGTGGATGCAGCTACGCCATACGCAGGTTGGTCGTCAGCACCTTGGTTATGGTGTGCTTGTTCCTTGTTGGTCAGCTATCAGCACAGCAAACGTCACCGGCAGTGAATGGTGCTAACGGAGCAGGTGAGGAATTTACGGCGAGTGATTTGTTTTATCGGGCAGTGCGAGTCAATCATGATGATTTAGACTCCGTTTTGCAGGGATATTTGCCCGTCAAGCGTCAGTCGTTCCAGGATATGATCGATGCTATAAACGCGGCCGACCTCGAGCACCGCGCCGCACGCGATGGTGGATCTGGTGCGTTTATTGTTCGGCGATCTATATACTATGTAAAACAGCAGAGTGACCAATTGGCCGCTGGTAAAGCTTGGTTGGATATTGAGTCGATGTTATCTGGCTCCGGACGAATGTCATTGGGTGAATCGTCAATGGCTATCAATTCACCACGCTGGTTGGCGACTAATGCAGATCCCAATGGCGCTGAGCCCGCCGTTGAAAATCTCCCGGCCACGACCGGAGTGACGTCTGTGGGTTTGCCAGTTTTGATCGTGCCGCAATCGGGGACGTTACAGTTCGACTGGACGTTGCGAGGTCGTACTTTGTCCGGTAGCGTTCATCGCTTTGATCTAGCGGTTCCCTCGGCTGGGTCTTCGGTTTTCGTAATCGACGTTCCTGTTGGCATGTTGCTAACGTCTTCGGCCGGTCTGTTATGGACCAATTCAGCCGTAGAACGTCCGGGATCCGATGCACAATCAAGAGCGATGGAAACGTCTGAAATGCTGGACATGTTGGACATGCCCAGTTCTGTCACCTTGCCTCCTGTAGCTGATGGGTTTCAACGTTGGCTAGTACAAATGGGAAGTCGTACTAAAGCAACATTGATGATCGATCAATCTCCTCGAACCGGCGCAACTCCGGCGGTGAGGTTTTATACAAGCCAAGTGGATTATTCGATTGGTAAAGCGGGGATTGATGTTGTCTCGACGATCCAATTAGATGCACACCAACAAGACGGTGGGAGCATTTCATTGGAATTGGACCCTGCTTTACAATTGACTTCTGTTCGTAGTGGAAATCAAGAATTAACGATTCAGCCCGACCCAAACAATGCGGATCGTTATGACATTGCCTTAGCCGCCGTAGCGGTTGATGCTGAATTGGAAATACGAGCAGTAGCTTCATTTACGCTCGGACAGTCTACGCGCCTACCGGTAATTCAGATTCGTAATGTGGCTTGGCGTCAGGGGCAGATGAGTATTGGTATGCGTGATGGAGTCCAGTTGCAACAATTGGTACCGCAGGGAGCGGTCGAGCGTGAATTGAACATGGAACAAGGGACTACCGTCCGAGTCCTTGAGATGTTCGATCCCAACCCCGAGATTTTGGTAACCGCTGATTTCGCTCCAATCGTTCTCCATGCCACTCAAGTATCGCGATATGAAGCGTCTACCAAGCTGCTTAAGTTGGCAACAGAGATCCATATCACCTCAGGCGATTCAACGGTTCATGAATTGCGAATGTCATTGGAGTCACCGTGGAATATAATATCCGTAAACACTGAGCCGGAAGGCTTGTTAGGTCAATTTCAGGTGTCCACGGTGACGGCAGCTGGAGATAAACAGCGAGTGTTGGAGTTAGTGTTTGATAATGCGATTGGGCGGAATCAGCCGGTGACTTTGAAATTGCAGTTGCAGCGTGCTATTGAGTCTGGAGAATTTTCCGGTAACCAATTATCTTGTCTCGGGTTTGAGCCATGGTTACCGAGCAATCGGCGAATGTACCAAGTGGTCGAACAACAGCATTTCATTGGTGTCGTCGCTGAGCAACCTGCGGTACTGCGCGTATTAAATGCTGCCGCTTTACTTCCGTTTCGCCTGAATTCTCAGTCACAAGAATTAGCGGAAATCGAGATGTTGCAGGATGTGGGGTTCATTTACCGCCACGATCCGGCGGTTGCCCAAGCGTTGTTCGCGGTTTCTCGCCGCCAGCAGACGTTTGATGTAGCTCTATACAGTGCCCTAGAAGTTCACAGTGACGAGGTGCATGAAATTGTGAAAGTAACCATTCGTCCAGATGCCACGCAGGTAAACCGTATGCGAGTTTCGTCCGCTGAGCGGCAAGATGGGCAAATGCAATGGAGTTGGTATCCCTTAGGCGAGGAGGAAAGCCAAACGCCTTTTAACTTGGCTAGAAATACTCGGACCAACTTACAAGTCACAGAAAGCGTGGTCCAAGGAAAACACCAATGGGAATTTGTATTGCCGGACCCTCAGGGCACTCCGTTTGTTCTGATTGGTCAACGGGTCTTAGACCTCGAGACTTTTTCTGATTTACCGCTGTATCAAATATCGTCAGCGAATGAATTTGTTGGTCGAGTGGATATGCGGTGGGGTACGGAACATCAAGTTGCATTTTTAGGGGGTACGATTAATCGTTCCCTGCCACAATTTACCGAGGGATCCGCAAGCTTTCGCCAGGGTTTCGTTTATTCGCAGCCTTTAGGTTCTTCGCCTCAGGTTTCCCCAGTTCGTAAATCCGGAAAACAAAAACATTGGGTTTGGATGGCGCATGTTCAATCACGGCATTTGACACATGGACGTAGTTTGCATGAAGTACGTTATGTCGTTGAGAATCGCGGCGAACCTTTTCTATTAGTGCAGTTACCTGCGGATGTTGAACTGCAAAGCATCACCGTTGACGATGAACGCGTCTATTTGGACTTAGAAGGGAAGCAGACATCTAGGCGAAGATACCAGATTCCGTTAAATCAGCAGCAACAGTTGTCCTATGTCACAATTCGGTTCAACGCTCATCGCAGACCACTTGGATTTGTGCAACAACTTGAGGGGTTTCTTCCAAAGTTAGAGTGCCAAGTCTTAAACACCAATTGGTCAGTGTCTATTCCACCTGGTTATGAATTGGTGCGTGAACGGCAGAACCCACCTACGATCATGCGGCGACTCTTCGGTCCATGGTTAGGTTCGTCGGAAAACGTCGATATTGGCAATGTGCGTTTTGACCAATCCAGCGGTTTACGATCTGAGGTATTGAATAGAAACATGCAGCATCGAGTTTCCCGAGCCTTGGTTCGTGCAGCTGGACTTGAAAAAGTACCGGCAGGATTGAATTGGGCGATGTGGTTACATAACTACCGTGAACTCAGACGAAATGACCCTAGTTTGCCGGATATTGTGGTAGACGTACTGGCACTTCAATTTGCAGATGTGTCGCCGAGTTCGCGGTGCGAACCAGCAACGGCCTCCGAAGGACCCAATCAACGTCAATCGTCGTTGTCGTGGCTGGAAAACAAACACTTATTATTTTTAATGTTAGGTGATCGCTTGGTGCTTACGACGGACCAGTGGTTCAATGACGGTGGATCCACAGTACCGGTGGTAAAGTCAACTTCCATTCACCAACAACGGTTGGTAGATATGTACGACATGGCGATTGGAAGTTTTGTACCGCTGGATGCTTGGATGATAGGTAAGTATCAACAGCCCTCGAGTGATGTTCAAGCGGCGGCGTCGTATCGAGCGACTTTGCAACAAGACCAATTGTGGGTAGTCGCTACTGGTGCCTTAGGGCAAGACGAGCAAATGACTTTTACAACATTTCGTACGACCACGATGCGTGCAATGTCGTGGGCCAGCTTTATCGGGTGGTTGGGTTTGTTTTTTATTCTAGTTCGACAGCGTTGGCACCTCAGTTATATTATTCCTCCAGTCGTAGGTTCGATTTGCTTGTTCCTACCGATCACTGTGCTTGAATTTGGATCGCAAGCGTTTTTTGCATCACTGGTGACTTGGTTTGTCGTGTTTGTAGTTCGTACGCGGAAACAGGAAGAAGGCTCTCATTTAGCCAAATCCGCGGATTTGAGGTTTGACGTAAATCTAAAACCACAAATCTTATCCTGCGGATTGCTGCTAGTTTTATGCTTGTTGGAGAGTGAGATGGCTAGAGCTTTCCAAATTCCGACTACCTCGGTCATCACCGAGGCAGTCAGTTCCGATGAGGTGCAGGCGCCTGTTGTTTTTGATGTGTTTATGCCGGTGGATGATCAAAGGGAACCTTACGGTGAATATGTTTATTTGCCGGAAGAGTTTTACCAGAGATTGCGAAACCGTTACTCACAGCTACAAACTGGTAGTCGTGACTGGCTTTTGACGTCCGCAAACTATGAGTTGACATGGAAAGAGGATGTGGCGGCAGAGACAGCAATCACTCCGCTGATTACAACGGTCATTGAAATCAGTACGACTGACACAGTAGTTGATGTTGTCCTACCGTTTTGGCGTTCGGAATGTAAATCGGTGCGCGTGTTGCTACAGGGACAGGAAATCCGTACGCAGTGGCATGAAAGTCAACACGGCTTGCAATTTCAGCTCGCCAATGCCGGCGACCATAAGCTGACAATACTGATCGAACCATTATCGGCAAAAGAGGAATCGCAGCGGTTTTCATTGCATATTCCGAAGGTGGTTGACGCGAAACTAATCACGAATCACATCGAAAGTGGGCAGCATGTAGTTGTGCGAGGACATGCTGGCGCGACGACGGTTGATTTAGCTGCTCGGCAAACTTCGGTACAGCTTGGTCGGACCGGTTTGTTTGAAGTGCTGTGGTCCATCGACGAGGCGGAATTGTTGACATCGGCGATAATGGAGGTGGATCAATATCAGTGGTTACATGTTGCGCCCCATTCAGTTACCGTGGATGTTCGTTTGCAATTTGACGTGCTCGCTGGCAATGCGCAACAATTTACCTTGCAGGTTGATCCGCGGTTAAAACTATTACCTATTCAAACCGGTCAGTTGATTTCAGAATCTCCCCTAATTCAAGAAGGGGAGCAGACGATGATTCATTTTACTCTGGAGCAGCCAACTTCAGAAGGTTTTGAGGTTTTACTGCAATTTTATATAGATGAAGCATCGGGTATAGGGAATATTGCAGTTCCGCGTATACACACCATGGTACAACGCCAAAACGAACATTGGATGGCGTTTTCAGTTCACGACGAGTTGACCTGGCAAAGTGATTTTAGCGTGACAACGTCACAAGCAATTTATGAGAAACTGAAACGAGTCTTTAATGCCGCAGATGTTTTTAGTGGCGTGTTTGACATTCAGGAGAACGATATTCCGACGATCACCACTACACCGCGAGTCACGACAACGCTGGTGGAACAGCATTGCGATGTTACGGTCGACGCAGAAAAGGTCGTCGTGCGATATTTTGCGGACATTGAAGTCACGAATAGTTCTGTCATGCAACATCGTTTTAAGATTCCGCAACGTTTTCAGCTTGAGTCGGTGTCAATGTTTCAAAACGGCATCCCTTTAGAAGCACAAATGCATGTATCTCAAGAGGGGTATTTAACTGTGTTTTTTAATCGGGGGCTTACGGGAACACACAGTTTCGAACTGCGAGGATTCGTACAATTAACTGAGCAGGCAATGCAAGTTCCCGTCGTGTCGTTAGAACAGGCATCGATACGTACTGAACATGTAAGTGTGTATACGACCGATAGTGTGTTGGCTCGGATTCTGGCACCAAGTGATATCGTTTTACCGACCATTGAGCGTCGGTTTGATGCATCCCACCGAGGACGTCTATTGGCCATATTTCATTCCTCTACGAATGCTCGTCGGTGTGAGGTTCGAGTGACACAGAATCCGACGAGATTCAGTGGAGCGATCGCGACAAGTATGCATGATATTGACGGCGACTGGATAGCACGTATCCGATCACAATTACAATTAGTTCAAGGTGAGCTGTCGACTTTGAGGATTGCGGTGCGAAATGTTGATGTCCAAACAATTACCGTATCGCCGAATTTTCAATACGAGTTGATTGATGGTGACCGTGGTGAACAGTGGATTGTGCTGCGTCCTGATGATCCCACTCAGACATCCTACGAATGGATGGTTGAGTTCAAGTTGGCACAAGATGGGGGCGTTGTCCAAGTTCCTAACGTTCGAATTGTTGATTTGGCTAATGACGACATCCAAAGTTATGTTTATGTACCCCAATTTGATCGATTAGGGAAAAAGATCCACTGGGATTCCAATAACGCGAAGCCGTTGAGTCGCTGGTCTAATGCAATTATCCCCTCGGAGGTTACGCCCGAAAGTCACTATGTCTTTCCCTTGTCCGTGAATTCAGATATTCATTTGCGCCCCAGTGTTGACTCTCAAAATCAAGGAGTGGTAACGTTGGCAGATTACGAGTTGACGCTGACTACCTCGCAGCAATTGTTTGCGATTGCCAAATATTACTTAGTTCCGGTGACGGGTGATGAATTTGTTTTATCATGGCCAGAGTCGTTGGATTTGGTCGGTGTGAGTGTACATGGCGTTCCGCTACCGGTACGCCAAGGAGTCACGAAGTCGTTGCATATTCCGATACAGTCCAACACAGATTTTCACGAAATCGAAGTTGTTTTTACGAGCAAGCTTGAGGGAGTTATGGGGCAGAACGCGTTGCCGCTCGTATTTCCTGTGCCAGAGCACGTGGTTGTTCAAAAGAGCGTTTTGACAGTGCATGCGGAACAAAGCACTCTGCAGAGTTTGCAGTTGGACACGTTGGCCGACGCGCCAATTATTGATATTGCTAATGAGCAATTGCGAGCACGAATTCGACTATGGGAGTCCGTTGGAAGAGTCTCGGGAAGTCAAAAAAATAGTTTTTGGAAAACGCAATTCCGCGAACTTAGCAGTCAGTTTGAGGGATTACAAGGTATGGCATTGGTCGAGTCGTTCCAAGGTCTTGTGGATGTGGACATGCAACAAGACCTTGCTCGTATTCTTGCTGAATCGGGAAGTTTGCCAACAGTGGGTCAAGACAATAGTACAATCGTGCCTCAGAAACAGAAAAATTCCTTTGTAACAGTCCGTGGTGTCGTCGATGGACAATTACGTCAAGTCGTTATTTCGGGAGTGTCTGCAATTGGTGGTGACAGTCCGTGGCTGAAATTACTTGCGCTGGGCCTGTTATGTGTTGCTATGGCTGTAGCTTTTTGGGCGATGCAGCAAGAGTGGTTAACACATTGGATCGCGTTAGTGCCTCTGGGGCCACCTGTCGTACTGGGAGTTGTCTGGTGGTTGTTCTTTGCGTCGAGCGTGCTTGGAGGATTACTAATTGGTGTTTGCCTGATCATGAACATGTGGCCGAATCAGCGATTCATAAAGATGCGGAAACGAAAAATAATCGCGCCCGATGTAGGCAACTAAACCACAAGCTCGTCTTGGCAAGAAAATCGTAATCTGCTATTTTCTACTTTCCTGAGTGACTACATCGAC
>Ga0315334_10002494_pt1 | contig 11527 bp, 6 predicted proteins | sample M150034915metaG_FD_205555 | JGI IMG/M metagenome (GOLD analysis project Ga0315334, IMG submission 205555) | Ammonia-oxidizing marine archaeal communities from Monterey Bay, California, United States - M1 500m 34915 | ecosystem: Environmental > Aquatic > Marine > Intertidal zone | place: USA... | reverse complement strand
TTAAAAACCCTCAGCCAGTGTTTTCAGAAAGCGATCGATGACCACAAATACCAGAACGGATACCGTTACGTTTACCCGGTCAAAGTGAACCCGCAGCGTGACGTTGTCCAACAGGTCATTCAACATGGGCAGCAATACGGTTTCGGCATTGAAGCCGGCAGCAAGCCGGAATTACTTGCCGTGGTCGCCATGACTGATGCGGAATTGCCCATCATTTGCAATGGGTTCAAGGATGCGGAATTCATCCGCATGGCGTTGCTCGCCCAACGACTCGGTCGCACCGTTATTCCAGTGGTAGAAAAAGTCAGTGAACTCGATCTGATCCTTAACATTTCAGAGCAACTTGGTGTCAGACCGACCTTGGGGATGCGAGTCAAGCTTGCGACAAGAGGTTCCGGGCGGTGGCAAGCAAGCGGTGGCTACCGCAGCAAATTCGGCCTGACCGTGGCTGAAATGCTGACCCAACTGGATCGATTGATCGATCATGGGCTGGGTGACTGCTTTCAATTACTGCATTTCCACGTGGGCAGTCAGGTTGGGAACATTCGACAATTGAAGGCTGCGATTCTGGAAGCATCGCGTATTTACGTTGACCTCTACCGGCGGGGTGCGGGCCTGCGATACCTTGATGTTGGGGGAGGCCTTGGTGTTGACTATGACGGATCACAGAGTGATACCGCTTCCAGTATGAACTACACCGTGCAAGAGTATGCAAATGATGTAGTGTTCCACGTCCAGACGGTGTGTGATGAAGCATCTGTTCCACACCCGCAACTGATGTCAGAAAGTGGCCGCGCGGTCGCAGCACACCACAGCGTGCTCGTGATGGAGACCTTGGGGGTCACCTCACAGGGCAATGTGCAGGCGGTCCCGACGCAGGTGCCCGATCATTACGAAAAGCCGGTGCTGGATCTGTGGATGACCTACAGTGAATTAACACCGTCCAACATCCGAGAATCCTATCACGATGCGCAGTTGGCACTCGATCTCTGCATGAACCTGTTCAGCGGAGGCTATCTGCCTTTAGAACAACGGGTAACGGCAGAAGATCTGTTCTTTTCAATTTGTCACCGCATCCGGGATCTTTCCAACGAGCACGGCGAAGTCCACGAGGACATCAAGGAACTCGACCGGATGCTTTCTGACATTTACTTTGCCAACTTTTCGCTGTTCCAATCCATGCCCGACTCATGGGCCATCGACCACATGTTTCCTGTTCTGCCAGTCCACCGACTCGACGAGAGGCCAACACGTCACGCCGTACTGGGTGACATTACCTGCGACAGCGACGGAAAAGTAGATCGTTTCATCAACGGCGGTCAACAGAATCGGACTCTGCTACTTCATGAACTTCGTCCCAACGAACCCTACCAACTGGCGGTGTTCATGGTGGGTGCCTATCAGGAAATCCTTGGCGACCTGCACAATCTTTTTGGCGACACACATGCGGTACATGTTGATGTTCACGATGGTATCGCCAAGGTTCAATCCATTGTCAAAGGTGATACCGTCCGCGAAGTCCTTGGATATGTCCAATACGAGGGTCGCGAATTGGTCGATAAACTGCAGGAGGCGGTGGAGGATGCTGTGCAGCACGGCTTCATCAATAACGAACAAGCCGGTGACACTGTCTCGTTCTACGAAAGCGCGTTGGAGCACTACACGTACCTCTCCCGGCGTAGTGATTGATACCCAGCATTGCGGTGCCGCCCGGTCAATCGGAAACACCCTTGGGGGCAAGAGGGCCAGCTTTCCAGCAATGGCCCAATACTGCAAATCCAATGCAGTCCATGCTCGACAGCCGAAATCTCGTCCTGCGAGCTTGTGCTACTGAGCATGGTGAACGATTCCTGCCAGGCTGATGTTGTCCGGGCTAATCGATAAAAACCGCGAGCGACACTAATTTCGAGCCGATCCGCCGGGGTTTCTCAGCCGATCCGCCGGGGTTTCTCAGCCGACCCGCCGGGGTTAATCGTCAGGCACACAGGGGTTTCTCAGCCGATCTGCCGTGGCAGCCCAGCCGACGCCTGCCGCGGCAACGAAGGGCTGTAAACGGAGGCATGAGCACCCAAATCGACTTTTTAAACAAGCCAAATGCCTCCCGAGAGGGATTCCCGCGGTCCGCACATGCTGGTCGGCTATGGCTCTCCTGCTAACATAAGGAGGTCATCGAAGAGGACAGCTGTGCGACATTACCGTTCGCACCCGGCGTCCGCTCCAATGGACCGGACTTACTGTGGCTTACCCGCGATGTGCAAGTGCAAGCCCCAAAATCGCCAAGGAGAGACCGTTGCCCAATATGTTTGCGACTGAGTGGCTTGTTCAATTGTTCGGCGTGGTGGTGCTGGCAGTGTTACCAGTCGTTGTCGAAACCAACGACGGAAACAAAATCCAGGGGGAACTGTCTGGTTTCACAGCCGACGCCTTGCTGCTAAACGAAGCTGGCAAGACAACGACGGTTCCGTTCATTGACCTCTCATCCATGCGACCGACTGAAGCCGAGGGTCGGGTGGCGCCGCAGAAGCAGGTCACACTGACCAACGGATCGCGAATTTTTGTTACGGATCTAAAACTTGACGACGACGGATTATTCATCGAACCGCGACGTCAAGACTCGCTTTTGTTACCCATTAATCGAGTCCGGGCGATTCGCTTTCGACGCTCCACAGCCGAGACGGACGCACAGTGGCTTGGCCTGGTGAATTCAGAACACCGAGGTGACACGTTGGTGATTCGACGACCAGGAAACAAACTCGATCCACAGCAGGGAGTCATCCTGTCGATCACCTCCGAAGCAGTGAAGTTCAATCTGGAAGGCACCACCGTCGACGCCCCGACTGCTCAACTGGAAGGCATAATTTTCGGTGGTAGTGAGGAGATCAACGAAACGCCCCCGATTCGTGTCACTGACATTTACGGATCGAACTGGGCGGCAACGGGAATCAAACCGAATCAGGACGGACAACCATTAACGATGCAACTTGATGGCCAGACGGAACACGCCATTTCGCTCGAACAGATTGCCCGGATTGATTGGAGCAGCGGCATCAGCATTCTGGCGATGGAAAAGCCTGTCACATCCTCCTTTCGTTCCTATCTGCCCACCAAGCTTGACCCATCCTTGCTGAACCGCTTTTTTGGCCCTCAGTCTGATCAGGAATCTGATCTGATCGTGAACAGCGGATCCATGATTGAGTTCAGGATCGATCCAGAGTATCAAACCGTGGCAGGAACGGTCCAACGTAACCCTTCAAATGGCAAAGCGAGCAAATTGACCGTCAACGTCAAACTCGATGGAAAAGTTGTCTGGACCCAGACTCTTTCCGACGCAACGGCACGCGGCTTTGAAATCGATGTCAATGAAACCCGCCGAGTTATTTTCGAAGTCGAGAACGGCGGCGATGGGGACCTCGGTGATACCGTTCGGTTTTCGCGTCCCCGTTTGCTGAAGTGAGTTGCCTGCTGAAATGAACAATCTGCTGATCTGACCCGTGTATTGAAAAGACACCTGTGTTTTCCGAAGCAGCCTTTGAATTCGAAACAATCGTCGAGAACGCTCAACACTGCACACCATCACGACTCTCCAACCCCAATGTTGCGGTACCCCCTGAACTCATGATGAACCGAATAACCCCCTACCTTTCCGGGTTGGCCTGGCTGTCGATGATCATCGCGACCATCGATACACTGCAGGCCGCTGACCCAATCACTCTGGATCCGATTCTGGAGCAGGTAGAGAACCAACGCATTGAGTCGATCGCCCGCGCGACACCGTCAGCCGTCAGCGTCTTCGTCCCGGGAGGCGGGGGCGGGGGCAGCGGAGTCGTGATTTCACCAGACGGCTACGCACTGACGAACTTTCATGTTACCAGCCCCGCCGGTTCATTCATGCGTTGCGGGATGAGCGATGGCAATGTCTATGATGCCGTGATCGTTGGAATCGATCCGGTCGGCGACCTGGCAATGATCAGGCTACTTGGACGCAGTGATTTTCCGGCAGCAGAACTGGGTGACAGTCGCATTGCAGAACCGGGTGATTGGTGCATGGTCATCGGCAACCCGTTCTTGTTGGCGAGCAATTTGCAGCCCACCGTGACCTACGGAATCCTTAGCGGCGTAGGCCGTTACCAGTATCCTTCGGGCACATTACTCGAATACGGAGACTGCCTTCAAACCGACGCATCCATCAACCCCGGCAACTCGGGCGGCCCCATCTATGATGCCCAAGGCCGACTACTTGGCATCGTTGGACGCGCCTCATTTGAGAAGCGTGGTCGCGTGAATGTTGGTGTGGGATACGCGATCTCGATCAATCAAGCCAAGAACTTTCTCGGCTACCTGCACAGCGGCCGCATCGTCGATCACGCAACGCTCGGGGCCACCGTCACAACCGATCCTGACAGCGGTGTTGCGGTCTCGAACATCATTGAGTCAAGCGATGCGTACCGCCGCGGACTCCGTTTTGGCGCGGAGATACTGGAGGTTGACGGTCGCATGGTACAAACCGCAAATGATTTGCAAAACGTTCTGGCCACCCTGCCCAACGGATGGCGGGTAAAAGTGACCTACCGAGCAGATGGAAAAACCGTCAACACATTGGTCCGCTTGATGGGAGTCCATCTGCAGGACGAACTGCTGAAAAAGATGGCTGGAGCATTACCACCGCCGCCCCCACGTCCCCAATCCCCCGAAAAAGAAGGCGAGAAAAAAGAAGAAGGTGATCTGCCTGCTGATGGCGACATCAAGCCGCCACAACGTCGCCCTGGTGCAGCCAGACCCGCAAAACCAGCAGTGAAACTGCCCAAACAGGTTCAGGAACAACTGGTCCAGAGAAAAGGATTTGCGAACTACTACTTTAATCTTGCGGAGCAAAACGACTTCATTGCATCCTTGAGAAACCAGTTCCCATTCCAAGAGCTGCCCCCAGAAGCATCAGAGACTGAGTCGGTTGCAAAAAAAGAAAAAACAGCGTGGGTGATCAAAGGCGTAACAGACCAGAACCCAGCCAAGCCGGTCAGAATTCAAGTTGCCCCCGACAAAATGTCACTCACCATTGGCGACCAGCAGATCCAAGTAGAAAACCGAGGTGACATGTATGACGCTGTCGTTGATGGCACGGTCGTTGGTTTACTGCCAGCCCTGGATGCCTGGCGACGAATGCTGACCGAGGGACCTCGCAAATTTGGTGAATCCTATTACCTGGGCACCATGCCGCTGGGTGGAGAGCGTCCACTTCGTGATGTCATGGTTGGCATCGCGGGTGAACTGGAAGTCCGCTGGCTGAGTCACCCCGACTCGGGAGCCGTTGAGGTCGTTGAAGTCTTCGCCGATCGAGATGAAGACCCTGCAGAGCTTTGGCTGATTCGCGACGCTGATTCAAAATCGATGCCCAGCATGCTCGACCTGCGTTATGGACTGGACAGTCTGATACGGATTCGGGTGAAGTCATGGGATCAGATTCCTGCATCTGAACTGAATGTCAACTTAAATGACCCTGACGAGAATGACCCTGACGAGAATGACCCTGACGAGAATGACCCTGACGAGAATGCAGAAGAAGCCCCAGCAGTGCCAGCAGCAGAGGACTCCGGCGAGGACTCGACAGGGCGTGACAGAACCGACGAGGTGAAGGCATGAGCCGTTTGACAGCTCTGTTACTCATCGTAGCGGTCACAGCAGGGAGTTTTTCGGATACAGCCAGGGCCGAAACTCCACTGGGCAAGTGGGCACGTGATGCGCAGCAACGCGTTGTAAAAATCTATGGCGCTGGTGGCCTGAAGGGTCTGGAGGCATATCAAAGCGGGTTCATGGTGTCCCCCGAGGGGCATATCGCGACGGCATGGAGCTATGTGCTCGATGTCGAGCCAATTGTCCTGCTGGACGATGGCCGCCGCTACGAATCCAAAATCGTCGGTTTCGAACCGGCGTTGGAATTGGCAATTCTGAAGATCGAAGTGAGCGACGTGCCGTTCTTTGAGATCGAGGAAAAGCTTTCGGTTTCTTGGGGCGACCCAATCATCGCCGTCAGCAACCTGTTCAACATTGCAACGGGTAACGAACCAGCCAGTGTCATGCAGGGGACCGTCGCATCGGTCACCGACCTGAATGCAAGACGGGGTACTTTCAAAACACCGTATCGCGGAAAAGTTCTGATCCTTGACCTGATCGCAAACAATCCCGGCGCGGCGGGTGGTGCTGTCATCGACAGCCACGGACAGTTGGTGGCGATGCTCGGCAAAGAGTTGCGTGATTCAGCGACGGGCGTATGGCTAAACTACGCCGTACCGGCAAATGCCCTTCGACAGACGATTGGCGACATCATCGCTGGCCGCAAGACGACCATCCCGGATTCTTCGACCCCCGAATTGGCTCGCAAGGATTCTCACAATCCGGACGCATTGGGCATGGTGATGATCCCCGACGTCCTGGAAGTGACACCTGCCTACATCGACAATGTTTCACCTGACAGCGCCGCTGCTCGTGCCGCCCTTCGTCCCGATGATCTGATCCTGCTCGTCAACGGCCAACGCGTTGACAGCCAGCGGACACTCCGCTCGCTACTGCGAACGGTCGATCGCCGCGATGATGTGGAATTGACTGTGCAACGCGATACCCAGATCCTCCCCGTCACTCTGCAACCGTGAATCGAATGCCTCGCCTCTCAAGCTTCTGCAGCCCCGTCGCAGTGCCCTTGCTGACCATCGCATGCACTCTCATTTTGGGAGTCCGCACTGGGTCCGCAGACAATGAATATCGTCAAGCCATGGCCAAGGCGGTGCGTGAGGCAGCCAATCGGGTGCTGCCATCCGTCGTGTCCATCGAAATCATCGGAACCGCGCAGGCGACCGCAGGTGAAGTTGAACAGGACGCACCCACTTCAGGCGTGGTGATAGACCCTGAAGGATTCCTATTGGCATCCAGCATCGTGGTGCAGCGTCCATCAGCAAGCATTTTGGCTGTCCTTCCTGATGGCTCACGACACGCCGCGAAAGTCATCGCGAGAGACTACCATCGCGATCTTGTGATCTTAAAAATTGACACCGAAAAAGAACTGAAGGCGATCGAGTTTCCCGCCACACTTGATCTGAAAATCGGCAAGACCACCGTGGCTGTGGGGCGATACGGCGGAGACGCAAGCCCTATCGTTAGCCGCGGAGTGCTCAGCGGCGCGGAGCGACTTGATGGTGTTGCCTTACAAACCGATGCTCGAGTTTCACCGGCTTTTTACGGGGGTCCGTTGATCGACCTGTACGGGCAAGTGCTGGGCATTCTGATTCCTGCAGTCGCCAGTGGTGGTGCTCCGGACCCAACGAGTTGGTACGACTCGGGAATTGCATTTGCAATCCCCAGCGACGTGATCCTGAAGAAAATTGGACGGCTGAAGTCTGGGAATGACATCAAGCCAGGCCTGATCGGGATCGCTTCGAAAACCAAAGACCCTTACGACGATGGCACCGAGATTTCCGCTGTTCGAAAGCGTTCGCCAGCCGAGGCGTCGGGAATCAAAGCGGGTGATGAAGTGATCGAAGTTGACGGTCGGCCGGTTCGACGCCATCAGGAAATCAAACAGGCATTGGGACGATTTGATGCCGGTGATTCGATTCGAATCAAACTCCGTCGGGACGGCAAAGAGATCGAGATTGAAACGGAACTCGCCGATACCATTCCCCCTCTGCAACCACAAAGACTCGGCATTCTGGCGAGTGAGCAGCCTGGCGAAACCGAAAACGATGAGGCACAGGTCTTTGTGGATGATGTCGTACCCGGAACCGTAGCCGAGGGAAAGCTGGAGCCCGGCGACCGGATTCTTAAACTGGGAGACACGGATGTGACCAGCATCGGTGCACTCCGAAGTCTGCTAATCTCGGCAGAACCCGATACCGAATTGGTTCTTTCACTCACTCGGCAAGAAAACGATCAGACAATCAAGATCACACCAGACAGCATTTCTGGTCCGGCCCTGAATGAAATGCCAAAACAATGGGCCGATGCAAAACCGGGCAACTGGAAATCCGAAGAAATCAAACTACCTGACGCTGGCAATGCGGCGGCCTTTCTGGCTCCTGAGCCCGGTGATGGGGACCAATCACTTGGTTTGCTTGTGTTGCTGTTGAATCCGGGGCAGGATGCACCTCGAAAAATCGTGGATGAATGGCGTGAAGCAGCCATGGCAGCCGGAGTTGTGCTGTGTGCCATTGCCCCCGAAGACGCCCGAAGATGGCAGCCCAAAGAACTCAATGCAATTGCCAACTTTGCTGCGGCTGTGATCAAAAAGGCTCCGATCAACCCCACTGCCGTTGCGGTAGCTGCTCCCGGAGCGATCTCCGGTATCGATGCAGAAGCGGCGGACTCGATGGCGCTTGCCGTTGCGATCTCACAAAGTTCGACGTTCTTCGGGGTCTCCGTTTCTCCCAAAACTCGCAGCCCAGCCGTGAGACTCAAAGAAAACGATCCCTCTGCAGCCTTGCAATTCCTGTTGCCCGTCTCTGCGGATCAAGAACTACCGGAGTGGAGTTTGGCCATCCAGCGAATGGGCTATCCCATCGTCCGAGGTGGTGACACGACCATCTTGAAACTGTTGAATTGGGTTCGCCTGCTGCAGGCGATCTAGAAAAGTGCGATTGCACGGTAGGAGCCATTCCGCCGTGGAACACATTTGATTGCAACACAAACAGGGCCCCCTGCTCGCTTGCAACCACGGCCTTGCACCAAAACACTCAACGCCCCTGAACTGAGGCGACTAGGCCCCTGAGCCGAGGCGATCAGACCCATTGAGCCGAGGCGATCAGACCCATTGGGTCGAGGCGATCAGACCCATTGGGTCGAGGCAATTAGATTGGTGTGCTAGTCTGTAACGGGCTGCAATTGAGCCAAGTCATCGAATACCCTCAGTCGTATGCATCGCAACCGCCAGAAAAGGCAACGCGAGCAATCCCTGCTGACTGGCCGATTCAATCCCTTTATCATCGCGTTGAGCTAAACAGGTTTGAACGATTCGCTACTAGTTATCGGACAACTGATTGCTGGCCTCATACTCTTGGTGGGTGGTGGCGAGTTGCTGGTGCGTGGGGCGTCAGCCATGGCGGCAACCTTCCGAGTTTCGCCCTTGGTGATCGGACTGACGGTCGTTGCATTTGGGACCAGTGCACCTGAACTGGGCGTCAGTCTTCAAGCCGCACTGTCGAACAACGCTGACATCGCAGTCGGCAACGTGATTGGCAGCAACATCATCAACATTTTGCTGATCCTCGGCGTCTCGGCACTCGTTACCCCCTTAGTGGTCAACAGTCAGCTGATTCGCATCGATGTTCCGCTGATGATCGCCGCGTCCCTGGCCATGTGGGCCGTGGCTGCCGACGGCGTGATTACTCGTTGGGAAGGCGTGCTGCTGTTCATTGCTTTACTGATCTACATCGTGTTCTGCATAGCCAAGAGCCGAAGCGAGAAAAAGGCAGTGATTGATGAGTTTTCTCAGGAGTACTCGAAACCAGCGATCGGCTGGGTCGCCATCGTGGAACAGATTACCTTGATTATAGGTGGACTGATCCTGTTGGGATGGGGTTCCAACTGGCTCGTTGACGGTTCGGTAATTATCGCGACAAAGCTGGGAGTCGATGAACTCCTAATTGGCCTGACGATTGTCTCCATCGGGACATCGCTGCCGGAGGTCGTCACCTCGGTGGTTGCCAGTTACAGGGGAGAACGGGACATTGCGGTTGGCAACGTGGTGGGAAGCAATCTGTTCAACATTCTCTGCGTACTCGGACTCACAAGCGCTATCTCGCCTACAGGGATCAACGTCTTGGAAGAAGCGATCATCTTTGACATTCCAATCATGGTAGCTGTCGCCATCCTCTGTTTCCCAATCTTCCTGTCGGGCAACGTGATCCGTCGTCATGAAGCGGCTTTATTTTTAGTCTATTACGGCAGCTACACCGCATTTCTGATCGCCGCCTCAACACGTCCAGAACTCAAAGAAAGCTTTGGCAAAGTGGCTCTTTATGGTGTCCTGCCACTGACAGCGTTCGCCTTGTTCATTTCGCTGCTCAAACACAGGCACCGAACGAAAGACCCTGATCCATTGCCTCAGGAAACCGATGCTCCTGACCAATCGGAAGACACTCTACTGATCGCGACAATACCCGACTACAGACCCCCTGCCGGGCAAGACAAGAATGCCGGGCGAGACAAGTAGCGTGAAGTGGCGTTGCGGCGGCGATCGGGTTACCGCCGCAAAGATCAGCCTGCCCACGGACATTGCCTCGTTGGCGTTGCTTAGTTGACGTACTCTTCTTCCTCGTCGCCCGTTGGTCGCGAGATCTCGCCGCTGTCCTCGAGTTGTCGAACCACATCGACTATTTTCTGCTGCACAGACTCCACCTCACTGACCCGCACGCTGCCGAGATACTCCATCTCTTCCTTGAGGTTCTCTGAGGCCCGCGTGCTCATGTTTCGCATGATCTTTTCCTGCAAAACATCGCTGGCACCCTTGAGTGACATCGCCCATTGCGCGGTTTCGACGTTCTTTAGCAGAGTCTGGATGTCGCGATCGGAAAGCTTGGAAATATCCTCAAAGACGAACATCAAACGTCGAATCTCCTCGGACATCTCTGGGTCCTCACGGCCGATTGATTCCATGATCGAGCGTTCAATCGAACGATCGCAGATATTCAGAATTTCCGCAACGCTCTCGGCACCACCCGCATTACTGTGCTTTTGATTGACCATGCTGCTCAAACGCATTTCAAGGCCGAACTCCAACTCGGAAACTGCTTCGGGACTCGTACGACCGATCGCCGCCATCCTGCGGATGACTTCCAGCTGATTGTCGCGATCCAGACCTGCGATCACCTCGGCTGCGTAACTACTGGGAAAATGACTGAGCATCAGGGCAATGGTTTACGGATGCTCGTCCCGGTCGCACCCCCAAAGAAGCGTCTAAAGAATCAAGTCTCCGCTCGGCATCCGCGCCACGAGCCAGACGCCACGAGCCAGACGCCACGGGCAGATGCACAGTCCAGGTCCAGATCAGACACCCAAAACCGTGTCGCCGCCCGCGGATGCCGCCACCGTCAGCCATCCATAGGTTCAGGCCGACAGATATTTCCAGTTGTTTTGAGCTATAAACTGCCCGCAGCGTGCCCGGCTGACCGATTTACCAGCGATCGGGGCTCATAAACCCAACGGTTTTGGTGGTTTGGGCGATTTTCGCCAGCGTGAACATCCTTTTCGGCTGACAACAGAGACTTTTGTTCGATCCGATTAGGTTGCGACATTAGGACTTCCCAACTTTGGTCTGCTCCGCTATCTTTCCACCTTTCGTAAATGCACCGCAGATATAGATTTAACGACATCCCACTCGGGCGAGATTGATGACCAAGGCTAAAGGCAAGACTAAGATGAAAACGCATAAGGGCACCAAAAAGCGTTTTCGGCTTTCTGCCAAGGGCAAAGCAATGCACCGCAGCAGCGGAACCAGCCACCTTGCACAGGCAGTTACGGCCAAGCGACGCCGTAATTTGCGTGG
>Ga0315334_10002493_pt1 | contig 11528 bp, 10 predicted proteins | sample M150034915metaG_FD_205555 | JGI IMG/M metagenome (GOLD analysis project Ga0315334, IMG submission 205555) | Ammonia-oxidizing marine archaeal communities from Monterey Bay, California, United States - M1 500m 34915 | ecosystem: Environmental > Aquatic > Marine > Intertidal zone | place: USA... | reverse complement strand
AGCACCCGTAACGACACGGTCGCGACCCGCATTTGCTCGACCTCCGAACCATCCATCAGCACGGCACCCAGTTCGACCACCCAATTGCTCAGACTCCGGGTCAACGGCAGCACAGTACCTCCCTCGCCGATATCGGTGTTGTACTCGTCCAGCACCACCTCAATCAGACCCGGATCATATTCCAGCTTGGCTCCAAAACCCCGGATCGCGGTCGTCCCGTCGTAGTGAAGCTCGAGGATCGTCTGGCTATTGGGTGCCACATTCTATTCTTTCAGTCCTTGATTGCCGCTGAGAAGGGCAGCACATCAGGCTCGAGCAAACGATTGAACAGACTGTAGTTTGTTTATACCGGGGTGATCGGCGTTATGCCCAGCTGGTGATGAATTCCTCGACGCCGAAGTCAGACGGCATCTCAACGTCGTTGCCTAGCCTGGCCTCGAGCGGTGCGAATCGCTGCTTGAGTAGCGCCAGCTCCTCCGTCGAGAACCGCCCAGCAATATCCTCCGCCAGGTAGAGGCTGGTCCGCTGGTCTCCAACCGCCTTCGCGCGTGCGCTGAACGGTAGGTTGGCAATCTCCGGAGTGCGCAGCTCATGGATCTTGGTCGCGAGCCGGGACAGGAGCACGACGCACACGATCCGCTCCGCCTCCCCCGGGTGCAGCACCGCGAGCTCCGCACGAAAGGCTGCCTCATCCTTGGCCAGGACTGCACGGAAGAAGGCCTCGACGCGGTCATGCTCCTCGTCGCTGAGTTGGGCAAAGCGCTCGAACTGGGCGCGCGCAGCGGGTGAGAGATGTCTCGTGAAGCGCAGATTCCAATAGAAGTGCGCACCATAGGGGTAGACTTGCCCGCCGAACGGACGATAGCCGAGGTGGATCACCCGCCGCCGCTTGGTGCTGTAATTGCTGGGCCAGTGCAGAATCATGCTGCTATAGACGACGCCGTCCCCGGCCTTGAGCTCCACCGGCATGCTCCCCGGCAGCGGCACGCGCCGGTTCTCGGCCAGCTGCCGGTCTTCTGCGGCGGTGTTCGCCCGGCGATGGCTGCCCGGCACGATCCACAGCACGTCATCGTCGTAGAGCGGGATGTTCCACTGCACGGAGAGCGGCGTGTTGGCCAGCATGTCCTCCTGCAGCCCCCGTAGCGGGGCCAGGCGCGCACCGACGATGTCGCGGTGCCAGCGATCGGGACCATGATCGGTCTTGGGGTTACACATGAAGAACATCGCGGTGGGTGCCGCCTCGGGGGCCTGCAGGATCTGCCGGCTCACACCGAGCGTGTTGTCGTGCAGGCAAAACTCCACCGCGTCTGCTGTATCCGCGTCCACTACGGAGTTGAGTACCAAACGCGGCTGCTTGGCCTTGTAGTCCGTGGCGATGGGTTCATCCCAGTCCAGCTCCCCGGCCCAGATCTGGTGCTGGCGCTCGACGAGCGTCTCGTAGCTAGCGCGCAGGGACTCCAGGCGGTCGGGAGGGATCACCTCGCGCAGGATAATATAGCCGTCATCTTCCCACTGCTGCGAATTGACTTGCATCGGTCCGTTAGTCTCCCTTCTTGGCAGTTGGTTCTGTGCGAATGCTATTCGCCCCGCGACGCGCTCAGTCCAGTTGCGCCAGCGCCAGCACTGTCATGGCGCAGTCCGACGAGTAGGACAGGCGGGCGTGGGCCGGAGCGTCCTCGACGGGGCCGGGCCTGGGGTGCCAAAGGCCGTCCGCGCACTGCTGTTGCACCAGCACGTCCCCCAATTGCCGGGCCCGCTGCAGCAAGTCCTCATCGCCGCTGTCTTCATACAGGTTGAGCAGGGCCCAGCCGAATTTGGTCGCCCGGCCGAAGCGCGCTGGATCGAGGCGGTGGCGGTACACCAGATCGACGTAGCGACGGGCCGCCGCCCGGTAGTGGACCTGCCGCGTCGCCCGGCCGACCCACACCAGGGTATTGAGCACGGTGGCGAAATTGGCCGGCCGCTGCTCGTCCAATTCCAGGTCGTACATCTTCGCCCACTCCCCAGCGGCCGGTCGGTCCACCACCGAGCCGTCGCGGCGAAAGCGGTTGTAGTAGCGCCCGGGGTGCGGCTGCGCGTCGAGCAGCGCGACGAAGCGATCGGCCATTATCCGCGCCGCCGCCGTTTCCCCGGCGGCGGCCAGGGCCATCCCCACCCCACCCGAGAAACACACTTCGCCCACTTCTTCCCCGGCGTCCGCATCCGCCAACACCACGCCGCCCGAGGCGTCATCCTGCAACTGCAGCAGCCGCTGCACCAGCACCTGGACCAGGTCGAAGCGCTCGACCGCCACGGCCCCCAACAACAGCCAACCCATGGCGTACAAGCGGTTTTCCAGCTCGCCCGGGCCGGTGAAATCGCCCTGTTCATCGAGGCAGTGGTCCAGGGCCCAGCGGGCCGCCCGTGCGCCCTTGGTGCGCAGACCGGCGGCGTTGAGCAAATAGGGCGCCTTGGGGTAAAAGGGCCCCTCGTGCGGCTCGATGGTACAGCGGCCGGCGCTGTCGAAATGGGCGTCCAACCACGCGGTCAATTTTGCGGCGGCGCGCCGATAGTCGTTCATGGTCATCTCCGCGCTGGGCGTGATGAGGCGCTTCGAGCGCCCCGGTAAATGGGCAAGAGGCTGGACCCCTCAATCGACCCAAAAGGAAAACAACGCCGCCTGCCGCAGTTCGAACTGCAGCCGCACTCGTCTCTTGCCACCCAGGCCCCGACCCTCCTTCCAGGCAACTGTTGCGTCCAGGCTGTCGTCTCCGATCGGCAGACAATCGTCCAGCCCGAGGCCGGGCAAGGCACCGCCGTCCGCGTCGAGGACGGCCACCCGCACCCGGCCTCGGGCAGCGTCGACGTTGAGGTGCAAGTGGCTCCCCGTCAGGTCCAGCGGCCGGGTGAGAATCACCCCTCTATTCGCGCCGCCGTCCACCGAGACGAAGCGATCGCGCGGCATAACCGCCAGACCGATGCGGTGTTGCCACTCCTCGTGGCCTCGCGCCGGGTTGCGCGAGCCAGTGTAGTAGATCCACAATTCATCGCCCATGTCGACGAAAAAGGGATTGGCGCAAATGTTGTAGTCGGCGTCCCATTCGTCCTCGCTCCCCAGCGGCAGAAAAACCTGTCGATCGGCGCTGCGGGCGTAGTGCCGCCCGTCGCGGCTGTGGGCCAGCTGGATCTCCACCTGTTTGAATTGCCGCCAGCGGTACACGCGCAAGGGTGCAATCCACAAGCTCTCATAGGGCAGGGGGTGCATATCGTAGAGCTGGGTATCGGGCGCGTCCAGGGCATCGGCGCACAGCACCACCCGCGGCGGCGTCCAGTGGTGCAAATCATCGCTCTCCAACATGGCCCGGGCGCGCTTGCCGCCGACAAAGACTTTACTGTGCCAGATATAGCGGCCCAACGGCTCGTCGAAGAGCAGCGAATTGGTATCGCCCAGGCCTTGCTGTCGGCCCCGGTACCCGTCCTGGGCGCGACTGCTCATCAGGCCTATCGCCTCGGGGTGCTTGGTCCATTGCAACCCGTCGGGCGAAGTGGCGAGATTGAAAAATCCCTTGGCCCCGGCGCGCGGCTGCCGCGTGACCATCAGCCCTTTGTAGCGCCGAGTCGGGTCGGGCTCGTCGGGCTCGCAGAACAGACTGTGGAGCTGCATTTCCGCGCCGAGGATATTATTGGCCGCCGAGCCCTCCCACGGATAGATGCCCAGTTCCGGCTTGGTCCACTCAAGGCCGTCTTCCGAGGTGGCGTAGAGCAGCGCCTCTTTGGCCATCCGGCCAGCGGCCAGCGGAAAGCGGCCCTGGTGGGTGCGGTACCACATGCGCAACCGGCCGCTGTCGGGGTCGCGTATGACCGGCCCGATAATGCTGCCACGACGCCCTTCCCAGGGCCGGTCCGGCAGCACCAGTGGATTGGCTTCGTGCTTGCGCGGCTGGTGCACGGTATAGCCGATATTGTGGGCCGCGGCGATCAAGTAATCGTCGATGAAGAACTGCCGCTTTTGGCCCAGCGCCACGGGCATGGCGTCGAGGTCAACGGGAAAAAGGCCATCCTCGTCCCACAGGATGCGGTAGCTATCGCCATCGCGGGGAAAGGTATAATCCAGCGTGCGGTCGACAAAGGGCAGCGGCGGTGGACGGTCGTTGGGCATAGTCTCCCTCCTGCTGTGTATAGGAATTATAAAGGGCCTTTTAGTGCGTTGGGTCAAGCCCATTGGGCCTCGGCTCGGCCTGCTCGCGGTCGGGCTTGGCCACATCGAGGATCCGCGCCGCCGGATCGACCAACCGGTACAATTTGTGCGAGCCGGGCGAGACCAGCAGCGGCCCGTATTCGGCATCGAAATCGGTCAGCGGCACAATCGCGAACAGCCAGTTCATCGACGAGCCCACCGGGCGCCAGCGCTTGTAGTCGTTGTGCGCGCCGCCGCCTTTGTTGCCCGGCGTGCGGATATAGGCGACGAAGGCGCTCAAATGCGCCACCTGCCCCAACAACGCCTCGACCCGATCGACGATCGCCGGATTTTCCGCTATCGCCGCCAGCGCCGGATGCAGCGCCAGTTGATGGCCGCTGATCGTGTATTTGCCCGGTTGCGGGTATTCCAGATTCGGCGTATAGGCGTCGGGCGCGTGCTTTGCGACCACCTCCCGCAATTTGCGCGTCTCCCCCTGTGACGACACCCCACGCACCACCAGGTGCCCGTCCCGCTGCTAGTCGGCGATCTCCCGTTCACTCAGCGCATAAGCCATTTAATCCCTCCGTCAATCCCGCCACTCCGGCGGCCCGATGCCCAGATCCGCGGCGATCGCATCCAGCATTTCGCGGTGGTCGTCGGGCAGCGGAATCCCCGTCTCCTTGCGCTCGCGCTCGCGCCGCCACTCCAGCGTCCCCGGCAGCGCCGCTTGCTCCGTGCCCCGCATCGGCGGCAGGGTCAAGCTCTCGTCGATAATCTCGCGCACCCGCACCCGCCAGGCCGCCCCGTCTCCGACCAGATCCGGATCGACCACCACGAAGAAGAAACCCCGCGTCGCCGCTTCAAAACGGCGCTCCACTCCTTCCTCCAACGTCCCCGACAGCGCCCCCGCCACCAGCGTCGACACGAAACGCATCCCCAGGCTCCCAAATACCGAGCGGCCGTACCCGGCAGCCAACGCCTCTTCTGGATCCGTCCCGTGCTTGAATTGGTTGGCGTTCATATCCAGCACCAGCGGCGGCCCCCCGTCGTCGGCCGGCACTCCAAAGCACAACGGCGGCGCCTGCATCGAATTCCACACCGTCGCCTGCGGATCTTCCGTCTTGGTCCAGCTCGCCCCGCCGGCCATCCCCCACGAAATCAGCCCGTGCTTAAGCGCCCGCCGCGCGTAGATCCCGGCGCTGCCGACATGCCCGTGGTTACACGTTGACGCCAGCGCCAACCCCTCGGCTTTAGCCTTGGCGCACGCCGCATCCACCGCCTGGGTCGCCACCAGATAACCCGCGCCGCCGTCGCCGTCGAGGCGAATGATATTACCGCCCTCGCGCAAGGTGCGGATCTGCGGCGTCGGATTGACCCGCCCGTCGCGAAATTCACCGACGTAGCGCCGCAGCTGCCGCGTGCCGTGGCTCTTGACTCCGCGCAAATCGACATCGACCAGACACCGCGCGATATGCGCCGCGTCTGCATCGGGCACCCCGACCGCAGTCAGCGCCCGGGTGGCCCAAGCGCAGAGATCAGCTTCTGCTATGCGTTTCATTTTGATAGTCCCGGCGGATAGTCGCTGTATTTGATGATGAGTTCCACCTCTTGCAGTACCACGCTGCCCCCAAGCCCCTCGGGCCTGCCCTCCATTGCCACACCGAGTACATTGTCCCCTTTTACCGGACGAATCTCCTCCAGCTGGAAGTCGAGCCAGAAATTGCGCGGACCCGAGTGCGGAAACCCGTCGCGCTCGCTCTTGCGGACCCTGCGACAGACCTCACCCGCCAGCGAGCAGCCGTTGAGCGAGACCGCGAGCCGGTCGGCCGAGACGATATTGCTGCAGTAGAGCCGCAGCCGGACCCCGGCCAGGCGATCGGCCATCGCCACCAGATCGTCGGCGAGATAAAACGGCACATCACATCCCTCTGCACCTACCGCCAATTCGCAGGGCAGTGGGTGCGCGTAGTCGAGCGCAACCGCCGCCTCTGAGCACCGCGCGAAAACATAGTGCTTATCGCACCCCGCGATCTGCCCCGGATCCCCCCACTCGCTCAACATCGCCCGCTCTTCCGTCCCCAGCGGCCAATCCAGCATATATGTACACAACCCGTCGACGCCCCAATCCCAGTAATTGGCCGCCGCCGCGCGAAACATCGCCGCACTGGGGTATTCCTTCTGCGCCGCCCCGGTCAATTCGCTGCGCACATAGTGCTGGAGAAAGCCATAGACCGAAGCCTCGGCCTGGTTGGCCGGCTCGACGACCCAGCGAAACGGCATATTGGGATCGAGCTCGGTATAGTTGTACAGCACCGGAATTACAAAATCGAGTAGACCCTCCTCGAGCCAAGTGCGTACATCGAGCCCCTGATCGAGATTGGCCGCCTCCGTCGGGTAGATCCGGGCGCCGAGCGGCATCTGGCCGCGCACCCGCACAGCGACCCGCCGCACCCAATCGGTCATCGCCGCCGTACCTTCTGCCAGATCCTCGGCGCGAAAGTAAAATCGATTGCTGGTGTCGAAGGCCGCGGTGTAATCCAGCTCGAAACCGTCGAGTGCATAGTCGCGCGCCAGTTCATCGACCACCGCGTACTGGTGCTCCCGCACCGCCTCGTGGCCCCAACCCCGCCCGCCCTCGCCGATCTTGTGCGCCGGGTCCATGCCGCCATAGGTCGAGAGCCGCAAGTCGGCGATAAAGTCCAGCCCCTTGTCGTGCGCGCGGTCGATAACGACCTGCAACGGATCGAGCCCGCGGTCGAGCAAACTCTGCATGCACTCCCAGGCCCGCCAGGTGATCTGGCTGGTGAAGGGCTGCATATCGGCGCCAAAACGCACGCCGACCTTAGTGGGCCAGAACGCGCCGTCGCCGCGCTCGACGCAATAGCTCAGCGTATCGACGGCGGTGCCGGCGACCTCGTCGACCGGCGTCCACGCCTGATCCATGCTTATCGGCGGCTCGAAGAGCCAAAGATAATTGTGGCGGGCGTCATTGTGGTATATGGTGCGGCGCTTTCTCATGATCTACTCCCCCGATTGACAGCACATAGGGACCCTGCACAACGTATCCGTCCACCCCTATCGGAGACCGCCCATGCTCAGCGCCGTGCGCCAGCTCGACTACGCGATCGTGCTCTGCGAAGACCTCGACCGCATGAAAGCCTTCTACCGCGACCTCGTCGACTTCACCATCGCCTCCGAATCCGCCACCGGACTCACCTTCCAGGCCGGTGCAGTCAAGCTCTCGCTGCACCAGCGCACCCGCGGCTACGACCGCCAGGGCACCCGAAGCGAACTCCCCGGTGTCCAACTCGCCTTCCTCGTCGCGCCCGACGAGGTCGTCCGCTGCTACGAGCAACTCGTCGCCGAGGGCGTCGAAATCCTCGAGCCGCCGACCGACCAACCCCGCGGCCACCGCACCGTCTACTTCGCCGACCCCGAGGGCAATATGCTCGAGATCTGCCCCGGATCAGATCTTGGCATTCTCCAGAATCACCCTGACCCCCATATCGAGGTAGCGCTGCCGATGCTCCGGGTCGCCGCTGCGAAAGCACACCGCCGTCTCGGTTCCTTCCAGTTCTCCGACCGCGTGCGCCACACAGTCGTCCACCGTCTGCAACGCGGGATGCCCCCCGTGGTCGATATCCATCTGCAAATCGGCCGGCCCGAACGACAGACAATCCACCCCCGGCTTGGCCAGATTAAAGGCACTAGTCACCGCCGCCACTGATTCGAGCTGTATCCACAGCACGCCGTAATCATTCCACCAGTCCGCATACTCCTGCGGCCCGATACTCGGGTCGCCGATGCGATGGGAGCCGCCATGGCTGCGCACCCCACGCGGCAAATAGTAGAAGTTGGCCACCGCCTCCTCCACCGTGGCCACCGTCTCGACCTGCGGCACCTCTATCCCCGACGGCCCCAGATCCAGATGGTTGCCAATTAAGTGGGTGTTGCGCGTGTGTTTGATGCGAAAGTGCAGCGGCAAACCGCAATCCGCCGCCATCGCCGCCAACCGCACCAGCCGGTCCTCACTATAGGGCGAGTGCTGACTGTCAGTGAAGGCGAAGTCGTAGATGCCCTGCTCGGCCACTTTCTTGAAATCGTCCGGCTCAAAGGTATAGCGCGCGCCAAAACCCACCACCGTCGCGCCGCTGCGAATCTTCTGCTTCATATTTTCCATGGGAATTCTCCTCGTTATACCTTCAATACAGCGCCTACTCGCTGAACCACGATGTCCTCTTCCCCATCTTCTAGATGCTGCGGATTGAGCCAGATCGTCCCCGGCTGCGGCAACACCGCAACCGCCGGCGTCCCCTTTTCCAACGCCGCCTCGATTTCCGCCACCGTCTTCCCAAGCATTTGCTCATCGACCTGCAACCGCGCCCGCGGAATCACCAGCGGCCGCGCCCATGGGTCGGAAAGTCAATACCCACTTCAACGATTGCCCGTCTGTTCTATACGCCATAAATTGACGGCGAAAAAAGTCCGTCTTCTTTGGCAATAGGGCGTATAAGAAAGGCCACTATGCACATTACGCACATCGAATCGATACGCGTCGGCGAATACCCCGACATTATCTGGGTCCAGGTATACACCGATACGGGCATTGTCGGTCTCGGTGAAACCTGGTATGCCGCGACGACGGTCGAAGCGGCGATCCACGATCACTTCGCACCCCTATTGGTCGGCAAGGACCCCTTTGCCATCGAGCGCCATTGGTCGAATATGTTTCGGTTGTCGGACCACGCCGGTTATGGCGGTGCCGAGATGCGCGCGATATCGGCCCTAGATATAGCGCTTTGGGATATCAAGGGCAAGGCGACGGGTGTGCCGGTCTACGAACTATTGGGCGGCAAGGTGCGCGACAAGATTCGCGTCTACGCGACGGGAGCGCCGTATGTGGGTGCCGGCGAACTGGCCAAAGAGCTGGTGGCCGAGGGCATCGTCGCCATGAAGATGGGGCCGACCATCGTCGTCGCCACACCCACCGAAGGGCAGTATCTGGCGCCGAAAGAATTGGATCGGGCACTGCAGCCCTTCCGCGACGTACGGCAAGCCGTCGGTGACGACATCGACATCGCCAATGATGGCCACGGCAAATGGTCGCTACCGGTCGCGATACAGATTGCCCAGGCGATGGAGGATCTAGAGCCGATGTGGCAAGAGGATTTGATGCCATTGCTCAATCCAGATGCGCTATTGCAATTGCAGCAGTCCACCCGCACTCCCGTCTGCATTTCCGAACGCCTGCTGTCGCGCTGGCAGCTGCGGCCCTATATCGAAAACGGCTCGGCGCGCGTCGTGATGCCCGACCTGATCTGGACCGGTGGCATCAGCGAAACGCACAAGATCGCGGTGATGGCCTCGGCGCATCAATTGCCGGTGGCCCCGCACGACGCGACCGGCCCGGTCAATATTTTCGCCTGCGCCCAGATCTGCATGAGCGCGCCCAACGCCATGATCATGGAACATGTGCGGCCGTTTTTCCTCGGTTGGTACGGCGATTTTGTCGAGCCCAATCTGCCCATTGTGCACGGCTGGCTGCACGCGCCTGAGGAGCCGGGTATTGGCACGCGATTAAAGGCGGCGGTGAGGCAGCGCCAGGACGCTACACTGCGGACGACCGACGAAATGGCGGAAAAACCGGGTTTGAACGACGAGGGCTGGCAGGGTGGGGAGGGTTTTTCGCCGCAGATGGCGGCGGAAATGCAGGATATTTGGCGCTTCCGCAAAAGATCGGCGGCCGCACCGGAGGGTAAGGTCGAATGAATATCACGCAAATCGAAACGATCCGCCCGGCGGCTTTTCCCGAGCTGATTTTTGTGCAGGTGCAAACCGACGGCGGTCTTGTCGGTTTGGGTGAGACCTGGTATGCGGCCAGCGCGGTCGAGGGCGCGATCCACGATTATTTCGGTCCGCTGCTGATCGGCCGCGACCCGTTTGAGATCGAAGCGCATTGGCAGACGATGTTCAAACGGTCGGACCACGCCGGTTATGGCGGTGCCGAAATGCGCGCGATATCGGCCCTAGATATAGCGCTTTGGGATATCAAGGGTCAGGCGCTCGACTTACCCATTTTCGAGTTGATCGGTGGTGGCACACGGCACAAGGTCCGCGTTTACAATACACTGGGGGTCTACGGCGAGATAACCGACGGGCACGACATATGGCGCAGGCCGGTCGATGTGGCGCAGAGCCTGCTCGACGAAGGTATCGGCGCGATGAAATTTTCGCCGACTGATTTTATCGCACGTGCATCGGACGGTCAATTGCTATTCAAGAAAGATCTCGATTGGGCGCTCGCGCCGTGGCGCAAGATCCGCGAGGCGTTGGGCATGGAAATCGATATCGCCAACGACGCGCACGCCAAGTGGAATCTGACCAACGCGATCCGCATCGTCGAGGCGACGGAACCGCTGCGGCCGATGTGGCACGAGGAGTTACTGTCGCCGGCCAACGAAGAGGCCCACTTGCGGTTGCAGCAGGCGACGCGCACGCCCATCGCCGCGGCCGAAAGGCTGATGACGCGCTATCAGCATCGGCGTTTTATCGAGTCGGGCGCCGCCCGTGTCGTCATGCCGGACCTGACGTGGACGGGCGGCATTTCTGAAGTCGCGAAGATCGCGATCCTCGCTTCGGCGCACCAGTTGCCCATCGCGCCGCACGACTGCGTCGGCCCGGTCAATATGCAGGCCTGCGCCCATATCTGCATGGCCACGCCGAATGTGATGATCATGGAGTACAATCGGGCCATGCACCGCGGTTGGTACGGCGATTTTATCGAACCGAATTTTGTCGTCGAGGACGGCTATCTATTGGCGCCGACCGAGCCAGGGTTGGGCGTGCGGCTCAAAGCCGGGGTCAAAGAGGGTCAGGGCGCGATCGTGCGGATGAGCAATGAGCGCGCCGAGTCGTGGTTGAATGCGTCACAGCGCTATACCTATCCGCCACTGGACATGCAGGAGGCCTTCGAGCGCGAACGCGACACGCCCTAGGCGTGTGTCTGAAAAATCGCCTTAGACACAGAGCGATTTTTCAGACGCGCCTTAAGATATCAACGGCGCGCCTTCAGATCTCGTAATCGAAGACCAGCACATCGTCGACAAGTGGTCGCAGCAAGTCACGACAAGCTGTCGGTGCAGAACAAGAAAGCGCAACTCCCTTTGCTGACAGGGAATTGCGCTTGTCCAATAATGGTGGAGGCGGCGGGAATCGAACCCGTAGAAATCAAAAGCACCACAGGCACAACCGCGCCACATTTTGCCGCAAATTCCTCACAAAACAACGCATTGCAGCACTTGCCAATCTCTACCAAACAACCCGATTCAACGGCCCCACGACAGAAGCACAACGATTCTCAACAACAAAT
>Ga0315334_10002490_pt1 | contig 11533 bp, 8 predicted proteins | sample M150034915metaG_FD_205555 | JGI IMG/M metagenome (GOLD analysis project Ga0315334, IMG submission 205555) | Ammonia-oxidizing marine archaeal communities from Monterey Bay, California, United States - M1 500m 34915 | ecosystem: Environmental > Aquatic > Marine > Intertidal zone | place: USA... | reverse complement strand
TTCTATAAGCAAAGATTTTTCAGTTTGAAATTAGTGGAAGTTCTGGTTGTCGATGAAGCAGACCGCATGTTTGATATGGGTTTTATTGCCGATCTCCGGTATTTATTCCGCAATTGTTCTCCTTACGACAAACGCCAGTCTATGCTGTTTTCGGCGACCCTCAACCATAGGGTTATGGAATTGTGCTACGAGCACATGAATAACCCAGTCCGGGTGGCCATCGAGCCTGAAAAAGCTGTAGTGGATCAGATCACACAGATACTCTATCACGTTGGACAACATGAGAAATTCAATCTCCTTCTCGGTTTGATGAAACAAGAAGCCGGAGAAAAAGTCCTGATATTTTGTAACACTAAAATTGAAGCAGAGATACTGGAGTGGAAATTAAACCACAACGGCTATAACGCCGGACAAATTAGCGGAGACTTACATCAGAAGGCGCGAATTCGGGTATTGGAAAAATTTCAGGACGGTGATCTGGACATCCTCATCGCCACAGATGTAGCATCGCGAGGACTACATATCGATAATATTACGCATGTCATCAATTATGATTTACCTCAGGATGCTGAAGATTATGTTCACCGTATTGGCAGAACCGCACGTGCAGGAAACAAGGGCACTGCGATCACCCTTTGCTGTGAAGAATTTGCTCAGCATTTGGAACGGGTCGAAGTATACCTGAAAGACAAAATTCCCGTATCCTGGCCTGAAGAAGAATTGTTCCTAGAGGAAAAAGAAGGTAAACCTCCCACCCGAAAGCGACGGGGCCCACCCAAAGTGAAATTCAATAGTAACCGGCCTAACGTGAAGCGACCACCACGTAGACCACCCCACTCCCGTAGGAAGGAACTGGCAAAGACTCGTTGAACCGAGAAAACTTTTTACTCGCCATCCTCTAACGAGAGTACTGAGCAAGAACATCCTTGCTAGCCAAATAAAGCCTTTAACAGTTGACCCCACGCCTAGTGGCCGCTCTCTAATAGTTTTTGTAGCGCTTCTTCATCCAATATCTCAGTTCCCAGTTCTTGGGCTTTTTCCAATTTTGATCCCGCTGATGTTCCTGCTACCAAAAAATCGGTTTTTTTTGAAATTGTTGAGGTGACCCGTCCGCCAAGCGACTCTATTTTCTCTTTGGCTTCTTCACGAGTAAACCGGGACAAGGTGCCAGTAAGAACAAACTGCCTACCATCGAACAATTCTCCAGTTTTTTCGTCGTCTCGCTCTTCCATGAGGATACCCCGTTCCCGCAACCGTGCAATTTCTTGCCGGTTGGTATCCCGATCCAAAAATGATTTCAAGCTTTCAGCGATGATGGGTCCTACTTCGTCCGTTTTTTCCAAATCCTCATAACTGGTTTCTTTCAGTTTAGTCATTGACCGGAATTTCTTGGCCAACAGGATAGCCGTGCGTTGCCCCACATGGCGCACGCCCAAAGCATTTAGAAATCGGGAAAGTCCAGCGGACTTGCTTTTTTCAATTTCCGTTATCAAGTTTTGTGCCGACTTTTCAGCCATCCGATCCAATGATGCGACTTCTTCCATTTTCAGGCTATACAAATCGGGAAAGTTTTTAACACGACCCGAATCAACCAACTGTTCAATCACGGCAGGGCCAAGATGGTCAATATCCATCGCCTTACGGGAAGCAAAATATCGAAGTCTTTCTTTTAACTGTGCCGGACAGGAACTGTTAACGCATCGCCAGACCGCTTCACTCTTCTCACGGCAAATGGGAGCCTGGCATTCGGGACAGATTGTGGGCATCTCAAAAGGCTTTCTCCTCTCTACAGAAGATTCAATGACTCTAATAATTTTAGGAATGATTTCCCCCGCCTTTTCAATCACCACCTGATCCCCGACACGAATGTCTTTGTGTTTGATTTCATCCTCATTGTGCAAGGTGGCTCGGCTGACAGTAGAACCCGAAACCAATACAGGCTTAAGCTTGGCCACAGGAGTGATAGAACCGGTCCTACCAACTTGACAAACAATATCCATAATTTTGGTTACAACCTGTTCCGTTTCATACTTGTAAGCCACTGCCCAACGAGGAAACTTGGAAGTTGCTCCCAGTTTTTTCCGGTGAGCCAGTGAATTTAATTGAATAACCAAACCATCCACTTCATAGTTGAGCTCGTTTCGTTTCCCTCGAAATTCTTCAATCAAGGCAAGTGCTGATTCAAAGTCTTTGCATAGCCGGTTGTGCTCATTGACCGGAAAGCGCAATTCAGAAAGTTTTTCCTGCATCTCATAATGTGTCTGGAAGGAATTTCCCTTGAGATAACCCACAGTATATATAAATATGTCTAGCTTACGTTCTGCGGTGATGGCAGGATTAAGTAGACGTAAAGCTCCAGCGGCAGCATTTCGTGGGTTGGCAAAAGGTGCTTCACCTTCTTCCACCCGCTTAGCGTTGATGCGTTCAAATTCCTTTTTCGGCATATAAACTTCACCTCGAACTTCTATACGGCTGAAGGATTTTGAGTCAATTCTCAAAGGAACAGATCGAATGGTTCTCAAATTAGCCGTAATGTCCTCACCTTGTAAACCATCACCTCGAGTAGCACCACTCACTAACAAACCATCTTCATAGGTAAGAGCCACCGCCAGACCATCGAATTTTAACTCCACAACATATTCAATAGTTTCATCAGAAACACCCGGAAGACCACGAAGCACTCTCTGGTGAAATGCTCGCACCTCATCAACGTTGTAGGTATTGTCTAGGCTGAGCATAGGAGCCGGATGCACGACCGCTTTAAATCGCTCATCAACCTTTCCGCCTACTCTCTGTGTGGGAGAGTCCGAGGTAATGCATTCAGGATGGGTGGATTCCAGTTGTTTTAGACGGCGAAATAGCGCGTCATAACACTGATCTGAAATTGTTGGAGAATTCGTAACGTAGTAGAGGTGATCATGCTGATGGATCGCTTGTTTGAGAGCTTCGATTTCCTGTTTTACCGTCATATAAATAGATTAATTTATCAAGGTTCCAAGGTCAAATAATACCCCTGCCTTCCACGCTGGACCAGAAATAATATTCGATCCGGATTATTTATGTCCTCAATAGCTCTATTGTATTGTTCCTCATTATCTACACTCTTCTGATTCATTTGCCGAATAATATCTCCAGGGCTGATACCAATTCTTCCTGCCGCACTGTTAGGAACCACTTCCGTGACAACCATTCCTATCGAAGTCGTCAACCGATTGGCTCTGGCAAAACGCTTGTTGTTTTCTTTCACTCTTAATCCAAACCAGTTCCAAGTGAACTCCTTGACATAAGTTTTTGGAATAGAGATCACACGAATTTTCTGCTCCACCATTTTTTCGTCTCGCAGAATGGAAAAATGAATTAAGCTTCCCACCGTATAGGAAGCCATACGCCCACGAAAGCCTGATTTGTCCTTTACATCATGACCATCGATAGAAATAATAATATCCCCGCGCTTCAGACCTGCTTTCCCAGCAGAGCTTTTTTCAGCCACTCTTACAACCAAGACCCCTTTTTGTCCATCCAACTTGAAATGACTGAATAACTGAGCGTCCAGTTCTTGTACCGAAACACCCATCCATCCGCGCCGGACTTTTCCATAACGAATCAGTTCATCAACAATTCGTTTAGCGTGATCTATAGGAATAGCAAAACCAATTGCTTCAGCTTTCTGAAAGATAGCCGTATTAATGCCTATCAGAGACCCGTTAATGTTTAGTAACGGTCCACCACTATTCCCCGGATTGATCGAAGCATCAACTTGGATAAAATCGCTGTACACCATATTTTTTCCAGCCCGAATATTACGGTTCAGGGCACTGATGATTCCGGTCGTAACCGTTTGTTGCAAACCAAAAGGGTTACCAATTGCTATCACTCTTTCTCCGATCATTAGATCATCGGACCTACCCATTTTAATGAAGGGAAAAGGTTTGCTTGAGTCAATTTTGATGATGGCTAAATCAGATTTAATATCTGCGCCAATAACACTGGCATCAAACTCCTGTTTATCATCCAGCACGACATGGATCTTCGCAGCTTTTGCGATAACGTGTTCGTTGGTGAGAATATAACCTTCAGAATTAATTAGAACTCCTGAACCCAGGCTTCGCTTTTGGCTTTTATTTGGAGGAAGAAAATCCCTAAAGAATTGGTCAAACAGGTTGTTGTTAAAGTTTCTGAAGGGGTTCCGGACCGGGCGAGAAATTTCTGTCGTATAAATATTCACAACAGCTGGACTGATCCTCTCTACCGCCCGAACTAGAGGGGTTCTGCGATCATAGCGATCTTCAGCTAGAGATTGGCTAGGCCCAAAAACGGTAAAAAAAATAAAAACCCAGACCCATCGAACACACATGTAGAACATTTAGGAGGAGGTGAAAATAATAAAGGTGCTTAGCTCCTGAAGAACCATCGCCCCATACTCAAAAAATCTTAACAATCTCTAAGAGTGAATTCATCCTCTTTACTGGACTTTAACAGCAATATATATGGTGCTTCCACCCCGTTTAATCAGGAACAGGACAGATGAGCCTTTTGTTACAGATGCCAGAAGGTTCTGATAGTCCTGCATGTTTCTAACCGGAGTACGATTCATTTCTGAAATCACATCGCCTCTTCGGATGCCCGCTTCTCCAGCCGCATTTCCTGCCGTCACATCAGAAACCAGTACCCCTTCAACACCTTCCAGTTGCAAGCTTTTCGCCAACTCTTCATTAATATCCTGAACCTGAAGGCCTAAAGGGTCAGCTTTAGCTACTACCGTTTCCTGAGCATCCTGCAATAATTCTATTTTGACATGGAGCTTTTTATGGGAACCATCACGAATCACTTCTACTTCCACTACAGTGTTCGGATGAGTCGCTGCAACAATTTTTGGGAGGTCTTCCATGTCCTTGACCGGCTGACCATTGAAAAGGACAATAACATCGCCACGTTTTATTCCCCCCTTGAAGGCAGGACCACCGGCAATCACATCTCCTACAAGGGCCCCCTCACTTTGACTGAGTCCAAACGATTTTGCCAGCTCAGGTGTGATTTTTTGTATCATGACTCCCAACCAACCTCGGGTAACCGTCCCTCTTTCTTTCAGGTCCATTAGAATTCCCTTGGCAATATCAATGGGAATCGCAAATCCTATCCCCACATTTCCGCCGGAGTTTCCTGAGATGATAGCTGTATTGATTCCTATAACGTCACCTTCGATATTGATCAATGGGCCACCGCTATTACCGGGGTTAATCGAAGCGTCTGTTTGAATGAATTCATCGTAAGGACCAGCGCCAATGCTTCTTCCTAATGCGCTCACAACGCCCACCGTAACCGTGTGGCTAAGCCCAAAAGGATTACCAATAGCCACTACCCACTCCCCCACCTCCAAGTTTTCGGACCTGCCTAGCTTCAGAAAGGGGAACCCTTGGGTATCTTCCGGTTTTCGGTTGATTTTAATCAAAGCAATGTCAGTTTTGGGATCTGAGCCAATCAATGTCGCGATGTACTCTTTTTCATTTCCTTCAACATCAAGGATCACTACAATTTCATCGGCTCCTTCTATCACATGACTATTGGTCAAAATATGTCCTTCTTTGTCAATCACGAACCCTGAACCCATACCTTGCTTCGGTCGTTTTTGATTTGGTTTTTCGCCAAAGAAACGATCATAAAATTCACGAAAGCGATCAGGAGAGCCTCCCTGCCCCGGACCAGGTCGCGGGCTAGGCCTTGGACCACGGAAGTTCTTATGGGTTGGCTCTGACTTGGCCTTAATGCTCACATTAACCACCGCAGGATTTTGCTTTTTTGCTATATCAACAAAAATATTACTCGCAAGTGGCTGGGTATGACTGCTCAACGCAAAAATATTTCCTGAAGAAACCATCAGCCCAATAGGAAATATAAATACAAATAACAATACCGTTAAACAAATACGATGGACAAAAGATCTAAACATATTTTTAATCCTCAAATTGACGAACAATCGAAAATGAATTGCTGGGGAAGGGGTCTCAAAGAAAAACCCACGCTTTTTAAATAGAACAGTCAAATTAATGGAAACCTAATACTTTTGCAATAGATTTCAAGTAAATCAAAAGTTAAAATTAATTAATCTTCCTTTAAAAACCCTGTTTTTCAAGGGAGATTAATTACTCCTTAACGACTTAATTAAGAAATAGTCAAATTCCAATCCGTCCAAACCCCATGGTAATCAAATATTCATTAACGGGAACCAAAAAGATAGGGGGCAATTTTTGGCGCAACCCAAAGGCCGTTCAGCCAAACCCTGAAATAGCTATTCAAAAAGAAAATTTATTCCCAATAATTATATAACGCTTTTTCTTTTGTTTACAACCTCAAAACCTTTATGGAAGAACCTGCCAAACCAGTTTTTGAACTATCTACTGTTACTAATTATATATTGACTCGCATTATTAGATAAAAGATAATCCTATAGATGTTAGGGTTTTATCCAGTTCTCAAGCCAACTAACCTTTGGTTAAAAATTGCCGGTCGTTTTTATCGCCAAATCTACTTAATAGGCGTAAAAAAACTCATTTTTCATATATCTTTGAGGAATGTATTTTTTCCGGCCTTCCATGGATTGGCCAACGTCAAAATAAAAAGTGTGTAGAAATCTTTCTTTATTTATAATTAATTCAAGCTATGAACCTTTTCCTTTCCGCCGTGGGTTTGATGATGATTTTTGAGGGCATTCCTTATTTTTGTTTTCCAGAACAAGTTAAATCCTTGGCACGAAAGGTTCCTGAGATACCCGCGAGAACCCTGAGAGGGATAGGTTTTTTCCTTATGATGACAGGGTTGGTAGTAGTTTATTTAGGAGGAGATTAAATAAGATGACTAAACGTTTATTTCTGCTTTTATTATTTGGCGCATTGTTATTCTCAGCAGGGTGCGCAACATGGGAAGAGTTGACTACCCAACCCCCATCCTCTCCACCCTCTCCACCTCCTCCACCTGAACTGGTCTATCCTTTTTCAGATATTCCTATACCCAATGGCTTTGAACAGAACCGGGAAAAATCTTTTGTATACGAGTCGGGGAGTGGCACCGTCAAGGTCGGCAGATTCTTCTATTTTGGGTGGGGCACACTAGGAGAAGTCGTCAGTTTCTATCAAAACGAAATGGTCAATAAGGGTTGGAGTCTGGTCAACTCCATAAAACATGGAGTCACCGTCCTGAACTACGAAAAAGAAGGTTGGCTTTGCGCCTTGATGATAAAATCCACGCTGGGGAATATTAGTATTGAAATTCAAGCTGGCCCAAAATAATCCGGGGAATCATGAACGACCAACCCGGCCAACAGTTATTGTTAAGTTTTCCATCTCATCCGGAATATAATTTTTCCAACTTTGTTATTTCTGATGGATCACGCATTGCTTTTGAAACGGCGAAGGAGTTCTGCTCAAAGAATCCAACCCCCTACCAAGCCCTGTATATTTTTGGTCAGAAAAACTTGGGAAAAACCCATTTACTCCTGTCTATTGGTAATCGTGCTGCGGAAAAAGGATTACAAGCTATCCACATCCAAGGCTCTGATTTTGTCAAAAAGGTGGGGAGCTATCCGTCCTCTGAATCAGAACTAAATCTTGAGCAATTGTTGCACGTGGATTTTTTTCTCATGGATAATGTGGAAAACCTTGCCCAGTCCCTAAAGGCACAAGAAATGCTTTATCATATTTACAATCAAATCATTGCTAAAGGAGGCAAACTGGCATTCACCTCTAACCTCCCACCCGACAAAAACTCTGCCATGGAAAGCTACCTGACCTCTCGTCTTCAATGGGGAATGGTCACAGAGATCAAGCCTATTGATGACTCCACATCCGCAAAAATTATTTTAAAACTAGCCAAAGACATCAACTTGACTCTACCAGAACCCATCATCCACTATTTGCTGGCCCGTATACCCCGAGATTTTATTTCTATTCAAAATGCAGTTTCAACTATTAATAGAGAATCTTTTATCCAAAAGAAAAAAGTAAGCCTACGCCTAGTTAAGGCAACTCTTGGTTTATCTTAGCCCACCATGAAGTCTTGTAATATTTCCTCCAATTTGGCACGTTGGGCAAAAGAGATGCCAGACCAGCCTGCCATCATTGATTTAATAGCCAAAACCCAAATCAACTTCAAGCAGTTGGAAGAAGAGAGCAATTTAGTCGCCTCCGGTCTTCTCCGCCAAGGAATGAGAAAGGGAGACCGAGTTCTCGTAATGGTTCCATACGGAACAGACTTTATCTTACTAACGTTTGCATTGTTTAAGGCTGGAGCCGCTCCTGTATTGATTGACCCTGGGTTAGGTAAAAAAAATATTTTGAACTGTGTCAAACAGTCCAAACCGCGAGGAATCATAGCTATGCCTTTGGCGCATGCCATAAAAACTCTGGTCCCAAATCCGTTCAAGTCTATTCAATTCTCAGTTACTGTTGGCAAAAAATGGTTTTGGCGAGGCACCACGTTGAAAGAGGTAAAAATAAAAGGGCAATTTGATTTTCAAATGGACGAAAGTCATGAAGACCAGGTAGCAGCTGTTTTATTCACCAGCGGTAGTACCGGCCCCGCAAAAGGGGTTCCTTACACTCACGGAATGTTCGACCATCAAACTCAAATTCTTCGAGCGAACTTTGATATTCTTCCGGGAGATAAAGATTTACCCACCTTCCCCTTATTTGGATTATTTAGTATTGCCATGGGAATGAGCATCGTAACCCCAAATATGGACCCCACCCGCCCGGCAAAGGTGAACCCTGAAAACATAATCAACCCCATTCGAGACTATCACCTCAACAGTAGTTTTGGTTCCCCGGCACTATGGGATACGGTCACCCGCTATTGCAAAAAAAACAAAATACAGCTTCCTTCCCTCCGGCGCATCTTGATTGCAGGGGCTCCGGTTTCTGGAGCCCTACTAAAACGCTTCGAGTCAATTTTGGAACCGGATTGCAAAGTCCTGACGCCATATGGGGCTACCGAAGCTCTTCCTGTAACCACGATTGAGCGACAAGAGATTGTCAATGACACTTGGGAAAAATCAGAAAAAGGGCAAGGAACTTGCGTGGGAAAACCTGTTCCCGGAGCTGAAATAAAAATTATCCAAATCTCAGATGAGGCCATCCCAAAATGGGAAGAAAGCCTCGAAGTCGCCACGGGACAAATAGGAGAGATAATCGTAAAAGCTCCCTGGGTCACAAAATCCTATTTCAACCGAGATGACGTCACAAGTCTGGCAAAAATTTCGGATGGTAAAACCTTTTGGCACCGAATGGGAGATGTCGGTAAATTGGATGAAGAAAACCGACTGTGGTTTTGCGGCAGAAAAAACCATCGTGTTATCATCGGCGCGAATACATTATTCACCATTCCTTGTGAAGCTATTTTCAACCAACACTCCGATGTCAAGCAATCTGCACTGGTCGGAAAAGGGCGAGGAAACAATCGAGAACCCGTCATTATTATTGACCCTGAAAATTGTAGCAGGAATAAAGACCGGAAAACCTTTATTAAGGAGTTACTCGAGCTCGGGGCCGCCTTCCCACATACCCGTTCCATTGAAAAAATACTTTTTTATTCAGATTTTCCGGTAGATGTCAGGCACAACGCCAAGATTTTTCGCGAAGAAATGGCCCTCTGGGCCGAAAACCAATAACAATTTTAAGGACTCATTAGAGTGAACAATTCTTCGGCCCCAAGGCTTTCCAAAACTACAGATTCCCAAGCTAAGCCTATCCGTCCCTCAAAAATATTATTAGGAATCTTTTTTATTGCACTGGCTATACGCCTATGGGGGGTGACCAATCCTCTATTAGATTTTCATGCCTGGCGACAGACCTTGACCGCCACAATTGCTTATAATTTTTATGCCGATGGAATGAACTTTTTCACTCCCAGCCGAAACATGATAGGTTCAATATTCCATTTTGAATTTCCTCTTTTCACCTACCTCGTTGCACTTCTATATAAAGTTTTTGGTTTTGATGAAATTTTAGGCCGTCTAGTAGCAATTGCCTTTAGCATGGGCTCGATCTGGTTTCTTTATCTTTTAGGAAAACGCTATTTCGACGAAACTTCCGCCATTGTGGCTTGTGGAATTTTTGCTGTACTCCCTTTCAGTGTTTATTACTCGCGTACCTTTATGCCCGAGTCAGCCATGATTTTCTTCTCCATTTCAATGATATATATGTTTGCTCGTTGGCTCGATACCAGAAAATGGAGTCACTTTATTCTCGCTTCACTATTCTCAACACTCGCCTTTTTGGTTAAACTCCCGACTCTCTATATGGGGGCGCCCCTCCTATTCTTGGCCTGGAACAAATTTCGAGGAAAAATTTTCTACCAGCCCTTATTGTATGTATTTGTAATAGCAATCCTGATTCCCCTTACTCTCTGGTACAGCTACATTGCCAGCCTCCAGTTTGAAACCTATGGGGGCTCCAACATTTGGTTGGATATGCTCAAAGACTATGAAGTTCTCTTTACCCTCAGATATTGGAAACTTATTTTTTGGACCCGACTTGTCGAAAAAATGTTCGCTTTCACCGTTTTTCCTTTTGTCGTATTAGGGATGAGGGCATATACCTCGAACAAGGAAAACTATGTCCTTCATACTTGGTTCTTTTCCATCTGTCTGTATTTTATAATTGCTGCCAAATATAATTTTATTCACGAATACTATCAAGTTCCGATAATTCCAGTTGGATGCCTATTTGCAGGAAAATTTATAGCGGACTTTTATCGAAAAAATACTTCAGGAGATGGCTACAAAAGTGGAAAGCTCTGGCTCGTAACACTCATGATTATCTTTATTCCCATTCATTCTATTTACAAACTTAATGGTAGATTAGATTACAATGACACCTATTTAAAAATAAGTGCTGCAGTTCAACAAAAAACAGTAAGAACAGATCGCCTAATTGTGGGGGAGACGGTTTCAACTCCTAGAGTTTTCTATTACAGCCAAAGAAAAGGTTGGGGATACTCAATATTTGATAAAATAACGCCCTCACGTTTGGAAGACCTCATTAAAAAGGGCGCCACTCACTACGTTATGGCAGTTGCAAAACCCCAAAAAGTCAACCCTGAACTGCACTCTTTCCTGAAATCAAACTACCAACTTATACTTCAGGAAGAACATGTCACCATCTTCAAATTAAGTAAGAATTGAAATATAAATCTATGGGAACTACTAAAACATTTTTCGGGGAAACTATAACCTACGCTGGGTTCTAATAATGGGAGTGGAAAGGGCAATAAAAATATTAGTGCTCATACTCAAGGAAGAAAACCGCGCATAACACATACCTAAAAAGAAAATCGTCCAAACCTGATTCTCACTATACCCTGCTATTCACGTTGCTGGCAGTAATGGTGTTGTTCATCAACTCATCATTAATATTGCGCTTCCCGATCGCTTGGGAGAAAAGATTCAAAGTCATATGGCAAAAACTCATCAAGCCGAGTTTGCGCTCTTTCCTTGCCCAAAAAAGTTACTAACAACGGGTCCCAAACCGAGAGGCCGAAGTAA
>Ga0315334_10002489_pt1 | contig 11534 bp, 6 predicted proteins | sample M150034915metaG_FD_205555 | JGI IMG/M metagenome (GOLD analysis project Ga0315334, IMG submission 205555) | Ammonia-oxidizing marine archaeal communities from Monterey Bay, California, United States - M1 500m 34915 | ecosystem: Environmental > Aquatic > Marine > Intertidal zone | place: USA... | reverse complement strand
TGATAGGACGGCGGTCGGATACGGTGTGGCAGTTGGGTTATTGTATGGAATCAGGTAGCGAGGATCCGGCTTGACGTCAGCAGGAGCGCCGCCTAGCGAACTGATCATCCTGCGGCCTCGTCCATCTGGGTTGTATCGTGCCGTTGCCGGCAGAGTGGCTACCCACGCATCGAGCTTGTTGCCCATTTCAATGGCACGCGCTGGTTGCAGATAGAAGAGATTTGTCAGTTCCGCAGGATCGTTGGCGATGTTGAATAGAACTGTGGTATCGTCTTTTCGCCATAGTTTCCAGTCACCCATGCGCATTGCCTGGCCAGTATAGAAATCCCAGTACATCGGCTGACTGCGGGAAATTGCCGCAACAACGCCGGTCAGACGAGGCATTAGGTTGATACCGTCGAATTCCGCCGGAATCGCACCACCGCCTAATGCAACAGCTGTTGCCGTAAAATCCAGAGTCGTGACCATTTCGTTGATCACTTGCCCCGGCAAAATCGTGCCTTTCCAATAGGCGAACATTGGTACGCGGATCCCACCTTCATGCAGCCAGCCTTTCACACCGCGAAGGGGCACGTTATTGGATCCATTCCAGCTGCCGATGTCGCTGTTGTGGGTCTGCTTCCCCGGCGCCCCGTTGTCACCTGCAAAGAGAATGAGTGTATTTTCCTCGAGGCCATGCTTGCGTAGCGTCTGAACCAGACTGCCGACGGCATCGTCCATCGCTTTTAGTAACGCCAGGCCCTGTCGCCGGACATCGTCCTGCTCGTCGTTGTAGTGTGGGTAGTTCTGCTTCGGAAAGTTAATGTAATACGGATCAGTTTTTGCGATCATTGGTACATGCGGGCCAAAGATGGGGAAATACAGAAAGAACGGCTTGTTCTTGTTACGCGTCACGAAAGCCTCAGCGAACTTGCCCTGTAGTATGACGCGGTTCTGAAGCTCCGTGGGCCACTTTGATCTCTTCTGATGTGGAACAAGATTTCCCTTAAGATCAAGGTTAGTGCTGCCCGCTGTCATTGGACCCACCCAGTACTCGTCAAAGCCGCGGCCGCGAGGATCGAATTTCATATTGGGATCGTCATTCGGGCCGCAGTGCCATTTACCGGAGAACCCGGTCACGTAGCCCAGCTTTTTCATGCGATCGGCAATGGTCAGCAGCGGCTTGCCCGCCATATCAGTGCCGGCGGGATACACTCTCGGGAGTGTACCGACACCAGCGCCTGCATCCCCCTTGTTGTCCGCGAAACCAAATTCGTTCTGAATACGGCCGGACATCAAGCCAAATCGCGATGGGCGACACTGTGGTGCCGAACTGTAACCAGCTTTCATCAGTGTACCGGCTGCGGCCAGGGCATCCATATTTGGGGTTTCGACATTGCCGTCAATGCCATGAATTCCGAGGTCCGTGTAGCCATGGTCGTCCGAATAGATGATGATAATATTCGGCGCAGCGGAGGCGGTGTGTGTCAGGTGTAACAGTAATAGACAAACAAACAGATAGTTCTTCATGGTCGTTCCTTTTTTATAACAAGTTTCACCGCTACGGTGCCATTGAGGCGTCTAGGTCTATTTCCTTGCCCAACGGAGGGGGAACCTGATTTACGTAAAAATTAATTCTTGGCTTCGTTGCTTGGGTAAACCGACTGTTCCCGTGGTTGACGTCGAAGCCAGTGGCACCACTGCAATCGCAGATAAAGAACCCACACAAGAAATGCAAGTACGGGAATTAGGAGCATACCGGCGAGCAACACAATGGGAAGTCCATTTTTATTTTTATAAAACACGTACGCGATGAGGCCGGCTATCATTACCAAGCCGATAACTCCGGAACACCCGAGCGTCCAATTAGTGCTTTGGCGAATGGTCGAAGGGATATTCCACAGCATGTTCGCGTTGCAATGGCCGCAGACTTTACGTTGGTAAGACATATACGTTTTGCCGTATTCGTTGGTATTGTTTACAGTTACTTCTCCCGGAAGGGTATGCGCTTTGCAATTGCCGCACCACGCTAGTTCGGGGTTCGGTTCGAGGGAACTGATGGCCGTGTCAGGGATGGGGAGTTTTTCTGACTGCGGGCCGGAGGCATTTCTGACTTTACCTGTTAGCCAACTAACGAAAACGATAGCTAGTACCAGTAGCATCAATATTACGCTCTCGACTTCACCCATAAAATTCCGGGAAAAAAACAACGCGAATCCGCCGGAGCATAAGCCAAGCATGCCGATGATCTTATTGACAAGTGGAACTTCATCGGCCTTGTCTGAGAGGTTTAGCAGGGTGGATTGACCACAGGCCAGGCTGACAGACGTGAGGATTACGGTGAAGATAACAATGTCGAGTGTCTGCATCGGGTTACCTAAAAAGGGAGCAGGGACGCCACCGTTTCCTTAAAATCTCTTTTCTGTTCCGTGTTGCTAGCCTTTAGCCTATCCGATTTCAGCCCCGATTGGAAACCAGCGGCCCGTTTCACATGCATTTGTCTAGATGCGAGCCGCCGACTAACCAAGCCCTCCGTATTGTGATTTGGTAAGCTGGTCGAATGTGGACTCGGCAGTTTCCTTGTCCGGCGGCCCAGTAATGGGGTAGGATGGGTACACAGTCTTTCCGAAGCTACTAAATGCGAGACGTAACTAGAATCATGAATACATCACGACTCTACGGATTAACCTTCGTTCTCATCTTGCTGATGGTGGTGTCGTCTGTTCCTGCCGCTGAACGGCCGAATATCCTCTGGATCACAGTCGAAGACATGAGTCCAACACTTGGATGCTATGGAGACACCTTCGCACGCACTCCTAACCTAGACGCATTCGCGAAGGAAAGCATCCTTTATACCAACGCCTTTGCCGTTTCCCCAGTTTGCTCACCATCGCGTTCCACTCTCATCACTGGGATGTACAACGCCAGCATGGGGACCAATCAGATGCGGTCCTCGAACCACATTCCGACTGGGGTAAAAGCCTTCCCGTCTTTTCTCCGGAAGGCCGGTTACCACACGTCGAACAATGTAAAGACCGATTATAACTGCGCAGAAAACGAGCGACTCATCATGGAGGCGTGGGACCTCTCGTCAGCCGCAGCTCATTGGAGAAATCGGAAGTCTGGCCAGCCATTTTTCTCAGTGTTCAACGACATGACGACACACCAGTCACGCACGATGGTCTGGCCCTATCCGGTTTTTCGGGAGCACGTCCAGACCCGACTTTCGAAGCAGGAGATCAGTAAGCCCAAGGCCGTCCCACTGCCACCTTACTACCCGGACACTCCAGTCGTGCGCAGGACGATGGCCCGATTCTACGACTGCGTCTCCGTTATGGATCAAAACGTTCAACGAATCCTCGACCAGTTGGAAGAGGACGGGCTCGCCGATGAGACGATCGTGTTCTTCTACTCTGACCACGGTTCCGGCATGCCGCGGCACAAGCGTCTCCTCCTCGATTCAGGAATGCGGGTCGCCCTCATGGTTCGTTTTCCGGAAAAGTACCAACACCTCGCACCGGCAACTCCCGGCACGAAGTTGGATCGACTCGTCAGCTTCGTGGACTTCGCGCCGACGGTTCTGAACCTGACCAAGCAACCCATCCCGAGCTACATGCAGGGAATTCCCTTTCTTGGCCCCGATTCCCAAACCGAGCGTAAGACGGTCTACGGTACCCGGGATCGAGTTGACGAGGTCATGGAAACGGCTCGATCAGTGCGGGATAAACAGTTTTTGTATGTCAGAAACTACATGCCCCATTTGTCCTACAACCAACCCAGTGTATTCTCCGACCTGAGCGCGATCAGGAACGAAATCACCCGCGCGGCAAAAACTGATCTCGACGGCCTTACCACTCCACAGCGTGCCTATGCCGGGCCTCGCAAGCCTGTTGAGGAATTTTACGACTGCAACGCCGATCCCGATAACATCGTCAATCTCCTCGCCGGCGAGCTGAGCCCCGGCCAGCGTGTTGCTCTTGAACGTCTACGTGGAGCCTACGCCAAAACCCGCAGGGAGATTCTGGATGTCGGCGCTCTTCCGGAATCCGTAATGCGCGGTCACGTTCGTGGGGAGGGAGCGCCTATTCGCGACATCCTCACTGGGAAGACCAATCAATCGCCCGATCTCGACGCCGCATGGGCAGCTGCCGATGTGGTGGGAAACAAAGACCGGGAAGCACTTGTCAAACTCCTCGGGAGCCCCAAGCCAGCAGAACGCTACTGGGCGCTTGTCGGAATGAGGGTCGACTTTTCTGACGATTCCGCGCTCCATGTCTTGGCCGCTGGCAACCTCACTAACAGCGCTACCTCCGTCCGAATTGAAGCCGCCTCTTGGTTGGCGGAAAGCTCCGATCAATATCGCGAACGCGCCCTCCAAATTCTAACTAAAGACACCGCACTCGACGACTGGTGGAGCGCGCTTCATGCCTGCCGCGCGATTGAGCTATTAGGGCCGAAAGCAAAATCACTGATTCCTCAGATGCAGGAACTCTACGGGAAGCACCGGAAGCAGTCGGGCGATCAAAGTTTATTCTTGGCCTTCTCTTCCGGGGCCTTCCTCGAACAATTCGGTGCGGAGACGATTCCCTGGGACTTCACTCCAGGCGCGAGCGGCTTTTCGGCGGATTCCGAAAAGAAGAAAGCTGCGGCCGACGTTGAGGTTGGCTTCACCACTATTTTCAATGGAAAGACTCTCGACCAGTGGGACCACCGCAAGGGTGCGTGGACGGTTGTGGATGGCGCCATCTCCTGTACGGGATTGGAAAAGGCGCGGAATTGGATCATTTGGCGCGGTGGCAAGCCTTCTGACTTCGTGCTTCGCCTCGACTTCAAATATGAAGCTGGCAACTCCGGCGTTCAGGTTCGCAGTGATGACCAGGGTGATCACCAGGTTTACGGATACCAGGTTGAGGTCGCCGAACAGAAGGTGATGGGGCTTTGGCATCACTCGCTCCTCGGGGCAAATAGCCCCGACCGGAAGGTGCGCCATCTGATGGCCACGGCAGGGCAGGAGGTCACGATCTCGTCCGAGGGGGAAAAGAAGGTGGTGCAATTCGCCAGCAAAGATGAGATCGTTGCGCACTACCGGCAATATGGCTGGAACACCTTGGAGATCATCGCCGAGGGCAACACTCTTACCCAGAAGATTAACGGGGTAGTCTTTTCGAAAGTCAGCGACGATGACAAGCGGATGTCACGCAGGGAGGGTGTGGTCGCTCTGCAGGATCATGGCAAGGGTTGCCAGGTCGCCTTTCGAAACATCCGCATCAAGGAGTTCTGACGTACCTGTGCTAACTGCGCTGTGCAATCGCTTGCTTGAAAATGGAAATTCCAATTGAGAGGATCAACAGGCTGTAGTCATCCTCACCCTCGGTAGTCATGCCGATCTGACTTCTGAACTCTGAAAGGCCTCACATTTACGTACCTACATTTGTGATTCATCTCCCGCCGTGGATTATTCGTTTGAACCGCCGATCCGAGCGAGGATGAGGACGTTAGGTCAACGGGAGGCGACGAATAGGTGTTCGAGTGGGTCACGATGCTTACACCATCTTCTTAACTAGCCCCCGGTTTCCTTACCCGGCGGCGGGGTGGTGGGGTAGGATGATAGAGTTCTCAATCGCTTTGATGAGGCGTTGTCGATTTAGTTCGTTATTTGGATTCATGTTGGCTGGGGAGCGTTGTCATGGAGACTAGAAGATGTAGAGCGTGTGGGGAATCGACTGCCCGTCAATCCCTGCTATCGTTTCTTTTGAGAGATAAAAAATGTCCTCATTGTTCTTGCACTATGCCGTGGCCCGGCGTCGGAAAAAAAATAATATGGTTTGGTGTGATCACGGTTATAGGAATAGTGTTGCTCTGCTATTGGTTCGTGCTCAATCTTGGTTCCTTCGAGAACTATCTATAGCCAGATGCAGACACCCAAAACCGAGATGAAATTTGGGGACAAACTGGGGACACAACTTAGCAAATCAGGGTCTTCACGCTCTCGGTTAGGTCTAGCCATTAGCTACAGTCGGAATGCGATGAATAGTTTATTTCCGTCGGGCTTAAATGTTTCGGCATGTGCACGATTGCGTAGCGAGATCAAAATCCACAATTTCAACCACTCCACCCTTGCTCACGTCGGATTCACCGTCGAGGAGTGTTCCACTTAAGATGTAGGTGTGTCCGTAATCGTCAGTCGTGCTAACGCGACCAACCGCGGAACATTCAATAGTCGCGCTAAGAACCTTGGCACGTTTACCGATCAGAGCCTTAGAAGGGCCACCATGATTCTGGATGGAAGGCATCACTTTTGCGAATCCCCGGGCAGAATAGGCAGCGAGTTGGTAGCATATAAGTCCCGAAACCGCCCCGCTAACTAGTGCGACTTTCCAAGCATCGAGGGCTGGGGCGTAGGATGAAAGTAAAGCTGTCCCAGCAATACCGACCATGCCAAACCAACCAAAGAAGCAGGTAATCATCAACATGATGGGATAGTTAAACGCAGCTTGAAACCCCTCGGCATCGATGTCAAGATCGATGTCAACATCGATGTCAAGATCGATGTCAAGATCCGCGCTAATGTCCAGATCCGAGTCCCCCCCGATCCCTAGAAGTTGCAGTCCTATGAGTCCGAAAAAAATAAATTCGGACGCTATGAAAATAATATTTTCTGGCTTACCCAAGAGTTCCATTAATTGGCCCATTGTTTTTTCCTTCGGTTGTTAGGTTGCCGACGAACTATGATTATTATTCGCGTCGTTACATTGATTATTGAGTGGAAAAACGCATTTTTGGGAAATCGTTGGCTTCGACCACTTGTAACGTCATAACCCTGCTATTGGTCACTGTTTCAAATATAACATAATAATGGATCTCAAACGGAAGGTTCATCAATGTCTTTGGGGTCCGTATTATCGGCCTCTCTTTGCTGAAGTTCAATTATTCGTTGTTCTGCCAGTTCTTTTTTTGCGTTTTGACTTGCTAATTCCTTTTTCCATGGATCAAGTTCATCCCTCAGTTGATTTTTGTAATCCTCAGATTCCTTTTGCTCAATAGAATCTAATTCGGCCTTTTTTGAAGCGAGTTCGTCTTTTGATTTGTTTTTAGCGGTCTGGGTAATGTCGTTAAATTCACTTGCTTGTTGTGTCGCATTCGCTTGAAAAGATTTTAACAAGGTTTCTTTCTTCTGAAGACCGAATTCTTGACTCTTGTCTTTTAGTTGCTGATTTTTTTCGGCGGCCTCTTGATTGCGAGTACGGTGGTTTTCCAATTCGTTATTTCGCTCGCTTGTTGATTCTCCTTTAGCATGCTGCAGAATAGCCTCATTGGCATTTTCAATCTCGGATAACTTGTTTTCGGCATTGGCCGTAATTTGGTCAGTTGCAATTTCAGTTGTCGATTTGAATAACTCCATTCTCGAATCAGATTGGCTGTTTGCAGCCTTGACTTCATCCTCACCTTGACGTATCAGATCCTCTGTTTCTTCGACTTGTTTTTCAAGGAGTTCGGAGTGTTGCTTGGCACGATTTTCAGCTTCAGATTTGGCATTAATTTGCTGAATGTAGATAATATTCTGTGGGTGCTGGAACTCTCTTTCAGATTTGTTGGGGAGAATTAGATTAACGCGTAAAATATTCATGAAATTAACGTGATAACCATGTTTTTCGACATCGGTTTGGATTTCAGCAAGGATGTCGGGGGCGTCAATCGCAATTCCATCTTGAATCATCTCAAAGAGGTGTTGCGAAATGATATTGCGAATTTGCCGGGCAATCATTGCTCGCATAACTCCAGAATGATCGTACTCTGGACGGTCTGGTTCGGCTTGTTCTATTAGCAACCGCGCAATGGAAGTATCGTCTACGAGTGTTTCCAATTGCGTTTGAATTTCCACCGTAACGGCGAGTCCGTCGGCCGTGAGGGCGTATTCATCATCTTCAAGTGAGTATTCAACCGTCCGCTGATCGGTTTTGAATTCGCGTATCGTATGGATTCCGGGGATGCAAAAACATTTCTCATGGTTCTTACGGAGAATGAGAATACCTCCGTACCCTGTTCTTGCGAGGATCACTCCCGGTCGGGGGCGTTTACGCCATTTCAGCATCGCAAATGCTACGAGTAGTGCACCGGCTAAAAATAACGTGCCTACAATGAACAAAAGTCCTTGCAACATCTTAACATCCTTTTCACCGACCAGAAAACGCTGCTAACGGGCTTAGGTTAAATCCAAGGCGAAAAAACACTGTCGCTGAACGCCACCCACGGACCAATCGTTTCCTGTGAAACTTCGTCTGTTGGAACAACTTTTCCGTTCTGATAAAGATTGATAATTTCCTCACCGGCAAAAGGCCCGACTTGTTTATTGCCCCGCTTGACATAAAAGTCCATCTTCATGACATCACGAGACGAGTCAGATTCGTCAATCGTGACCGGACTCTGTGCGTCGTCATCCACCACATCTTCATTCTCGTCGCTGATGTTGTATGGTGCAGAATCAGTCAATTCTTCTTCCGTATCGCCGACTGATGTTTCTTGACGCTGCATTTGTTCGAGCTCTGCCTCCTGGCGTTGCAATTGATCAGTTAGATCGCCTTTGGTCATTGCGTCCGTGCTTTCAAGCGTGAACTGGCTGGCATTCATCGTTTGATAGTGTTGCTTGGATTTATCTCGTTCACCATCTTGAAGATCTTCCAGATATTCCTGACTCACGTTGGTAACGGACTCAAATGGGCTTTGGTTTCCGATGCACTCGTCAATCACGGAGTCTAGTTGTTTTAAGCCCCGCTCAATTTCCCGATCTAAACGCGGTACGATTCCACTATTATTATTCATCTAAATCAATGCTCCCTTTAGAACTTTTTTAGAATAATGAGAAACCAAAGCAATTGCTGTCAGGGCTGTTTCACGACGTTCGGAGGCACCCCGGTTTAATAATCCCGATTTTTTCGCTTCGGCAGAAACATATTTGTCTACGCGTTGACTCAGCACGTCTTCAACAGAACAGGCTTTTTCGATAGCTTCCTTTTCCATGTCTATTCTCGAGTCCTCGTCAAGGATGAGCGCAACGCTATGTGTATGTCCAAGCTGTTCCTTCCAAAGTTCCTCTAATTGATTGGAAATAGGTGCGATCCCGCGTTTGAAATCTAAACCAAGTTGTTGTGACAACTGTCGTATAAAGACAATTCTCAAGGCCTTGCTTTTGGCGTCTGGGTCATCCCCTATAAACTCGGTTTCGTACTCAGCGTCGATGCGAATTTCCTTCATCGCTATTTCATCGAGCCACAAGCTTAAAGCCGCGGATTCCACTGTGGATGCGAGCCAATGTTCTTCGAGTTCGCGGGTTAATTGAGTGCTTTTATGTTGCTCGTAACGATCCGCGAGTTTCTGGTATGCGATCCAGAATGGGGCAATTGTCCCGGCCGAAGCTGCCACGGTGTTTTTTACACGTCCAGGTATCATGGGCCAGATGAGTTCATCCATCCGCTGTCCCATTTCTTCACCGAGTCGGTTAAAAAGCCCTTCCTCCCAAACTCGTTGAAGTGATTTTGGAGTCCCATCGGCGTCGTCCTGAGCGCGATGTTGACTTCTCCAGAAATCCACGTCACTGCTTTTCGTTTTTGACTTATTTGACTCTGTCATGTTTACAATCCTTTTGAAATCAACAGTTTATGAGTCATCAGTCGTACTGGCAATTTCTCTGGAATTCGTGTCACTAACCACCGAACTAATTTCTGACTTGCCAAATTGTCCCAAAGCACCAACGGCGTTCTGCAGCAGGTCTGACCATTGCTCGCCCTCGGCACCACTGAGTAATTCATTCACGATGGCTCCTAGCGGTACGGCTTGCACAGCATTCTTCATGAGCTTACCCATGGCATTGCCACCGTTTTCACCGTTGCCACCATCGGAATTCACCTGAATAATCTTCATTCCATCAATGTTCTCAAGCGGCTTGAATGCGGCTTCCACGGCCAACGGAACGTTTTTCATCAGTTCCGGTAAGTTTTTGGATACCAAGTATCGAACGACACTTTCACTATCCAACAACGCTGCTTCCTGTTCGATGACCTTTGCTTCCGCTTTAAGACGGCGCGCTTCAGCTTCAGCGCGACCAAGTGCTAACAGTGCATTTGCACCTTCACCTCGGGCGGTATCTGAATCACGTTGACGTTGCGCTTTAACCAGAGCGGCTTCTGCCAATAGAACGACCGTAGCCTTTTCAGCTTCGGCATCAGTAATTTCTTGAAGTTTGGTTTGCATCGCTGCCGCTGTTTTTTGTTCTTCTGGAACAACCGTATCACGATACAACTCTGCTTCTCGTTTTACTGTCTCTATGTTTTCTTCCGCTTTGGCGGCCTGTGCCAGTGCTTCGTTGGTTTGGGTTTCAACACGAGCGACTTCCGTTCGTGCATTGGCCACGGCAACCCCTTTCTCTTCTTCGCGAACTTCACGTGCTTGGTCCTTGGCAACCTCTGCAACCTCAATTTCTTTTACTGTACCCACATGAGCAAGTCCGACGATCTTCTTGGATTCGGCGGCTTTCGTGCTGACACTTTGAACACGGGCGATTCCAGCAGAAGCAATGGATTCAGTAACTTCTTCTTCTAGCATTTCAATTGCCCGGTCGCGTTCGAGTTCCTCAGTATGGTATTCCTTTTCATACCTAGCACTGGTTACGGCCTTGTCCTTTTCACATTCGCTTTGGTAGATTTCCAGTTCCATAGCAGACGACTCGATTTTCTTGTTGGCATCAAGATTACTCTGCTCCACAGTTTCGGTTTTTGTCTGGTGTGTTTCGGCCTCGAACATCGTGATCTCTGCCCGGCGTTCTACCCTAATGTTTGCTTTATCCCGCTCAGTCGTTTCTTCAGCGGTGACTAGGTCTTTCTCAAGCAAGAGGCTGTCTTTGCCAAAATTAGTGTCTTGCGTTTTACGCGTGATCTCAGCGTCTTTTTCTATCCGGTTTCGCTCGGTTTCTTCCCTTTCCTTAACATCAGTCGCGGCTCGTGCAGCGGTAATATCAAAAACGTTTCCCGATTCAGCCATTTCGCGGATTCGTTCAATTGGTTCGGGGTTAATCGATTGAATGGCTACCGACTCAAGCTCAAGACCGTTTTCCTGGAGATCCGATTCCAGAATGGCGGTAGTCTGATCGACGACAGTTGTGTGGTTAGCGTGAAGTTCTACTAACGTCATTTGAGCACAAACACCACGCAATGCACTTTGGATTTTCTCGCAGACAAGATTTTCCAGTGCCTGTTCGGCGAGGCCTTGGGTATCCGCCCCCCCCTGTTTTGGATCGATACTTTCCCCTAATGTACGAGCCGCAGCCATAATGAATTCTTTTTTGGGCGGTACACGCACGTAGATTTCTGCGTCGATGTTTATGGGCAGCATCTCGCTCGAGCGGATGATCCTACCGCCACCACCGGCGAGTTCCTTGTCACCGGTGCCTGTACCTTTGCCTTTTACATCCAGTTTGATGGTTCGTAATGATACCCGTTGCATACGATGAAACATCGAAAATACAAATATTGCTCCCGATATGACGACCTTGGGACCCCCAT
>Ga0315334_10002488_pt1 | contig 11534 bp, 10 predicted proteins | sample M150034915metaG_FD_205555 | JGI IMG/M metagenome (GOLD analysis project Ga0315334, IMG submission 205555) | Ammonia-oxidizing marine archaeal communities from Monterey Bay, California, United States - M1 500m 34915 | ecosystem: Environmental > Aquatic > Marine > Intertidal zone | place: USA... | reverse complement strand
CCAGCTCAACACCTCACAGTTTCAGCAACGGCTTGCAGGCGCCATTGCCCAGGGCGTGGTGAATTACTTTTACGCTGCACCGCCGAGTGATTCGCTGATCGCTTGGCAAAAACAAAACGGCATCGTGCCTGGCTCATACACCGTTAAACGCGGCGACAGTCTTTCGATGATCGCCCAGCGTTTCGGGGTTTCATTAGCCGGGCTGAAAGCCAGTAACAGGCTTGCTTCCAGCACGATTCAAATCGGTCAACAGCTCACCATTCCCGGCGGCGTTGGTTCGCAAGCATCCGAGCATACAATTCGTCGGGGAGAAACCCTCTCGGAAATCGCGCAACAATACCAGGTGAGTCTTGCCAGCCTGAAGCAGGCCAATAAGCTCTCTGGCGACCGCATTGTAATCGGCCAGAAACTCAAGATTCCCGCCAGTTAATTTACTGCCATCTCGGCGCCGGCTGTATCATCACGGCCGTTGCCACCGCGGCGGTCCATCATTTTAATCTCCATCGATGATGCTACAATGCTGAAAGTTCCCCACCACTCTCCCAGTATAGATTGTCCAAAGCATGAACCGCATTACTCTCCTCAGCCAACGCCTTAGCAACCAGATCGCAGCCGGCGAAGTTGTCGAGCGGCCAGCCTCGGTGATTAAGGAGTTAATGGAAAATAGTCTGGATGCCGGTGCCGATAGACTGGAGATAGACGTGGAGCAGGGTGGGACAAAACTCTTACGGGTTAGAGATAACGGCGCAGGCATACACAAGCAGGACTTGGCCCTGGCATTGAGCCGGCACGCTACCAGCAAGATTGCGGAATTGGCGGACCTGGAAAATATTCGTAGCCTCGGCTTTCGCGGCGAGGCCCTGGCCAGCATCAGCTCCGTCTCCCGTCTCAACATGACTTCAAAAACCGGAGATGCCGGCGACGGAAGTGCCTGGAAGGTGGAGGCAGAAGGTCAGGAAATGGAGACACAAATCGTCCCGGCCGCACACCCCCAGGGGACCACGGTGGAAGTGAGGGATCTATTCTTCAATACACCTGCCCGTAAAAAATTTTTAAAGAAAGAGAAAACCGAATTCACCCGTATCGATGAAATTGTAAAACGCATCGCGCTCAGTCGATTCGACGTGCAGTTCACGCTGAATCACAATCAGCGTGCGATTCACAAATTGCTGGCGGCGAAGACCGAGCAGGAACAACAGCGCCGGGTGGGGCTGGTTTGCGGGCCAGCCTTTGTCGAGAACTCTGTCTTCATCGACATGGAAGGGCCGCAGCTCAGGCTCTGGGGTTGGGTCAGTCTGCCCACGTTCTCGCGCAGCCAGGCCGACTTGCAATACTTCTATGTCAATGGACGCATTGTTCGCGACAAGTTAGTCACCCATGCGATCAAACAAGCCTATCGAGATGTGCTGTATCATGGCCGTCATCCAGCCTATGTGCTTTATCTGGAATTGGCGCCAGGCACTGTGGATGTCAATGTGCACCCCACCAAACACGAAGTCCGGTTCAGGGACAGCCGCCTGGTACATGATTTCCTGTTCAGCTCCCTGCATAAGGCCCTGGCGAAAATTACACCGACAGACCAGCTTGCGGCGACGAATTCAAGCCTGCATGGCAGCACTGCTTTCGGCTCAAATTATGCCGGCGCTGGCGTCGACTTCGGCGGCAGCGCACAGAGTCATTTGTCATTGTCGGAGCCGACGCGCCAAGCCTATGGATCCGGTTTTCGCGGTTCCGGGCCTGCCCCCGAAGCCATTGCGCAACAGCTTGCCGCCTATGCCAGACTTAATGCAGATGACGGCGAAATACCGCCCCTGGGTTACGCCATCGCGCAGTTACACGGGATATACATTTTGGCCCAGAACCAGGAGGGATTGATCGTGGTCGATATGCATGCCGCTCACGAACGCATTACCTACGAACGCATGAAGCAAGCTTGCCAGAACGAAGAGTTAAAAATGCAGCCGCTATTGGTGCCGCTGTCAATTGCGGTAAGCGCCGCTGAGGCAGAATGTGCCGAGTCCCAGCGTCAATTTCTATTGCAACTCGGTATCGAGCTGGAGAGGGCTGCTACCGAATCTATTATCGTTCGCCAGATTCCGTCCATCCTGCGTGGCGCAGACATCGAACAACTGGTGCGAGACATCCTCTCTGATGTACTTGAATACGGCAGCAGCGATCGCATTCAGGCACATCAGGATGAGTTACTGTCCACGATGGCCTGTCATGGTTCGGTCCGAGCCAATCGGCAACTCAGCATCCCGGAGATGAATGCCTTGCTGCGCGACATGGAAGCTACCGAGCGTAGCGGCCAGTGCAACCATGGGCGACCTACCTGGGTCTATCAATCACTGGATGAGCTGGACAAGTTGTTTCTCCGCGGCCAGTAACAACTCGCGATCATTGCTGTCAGATCTCTGTTGTGCAAACCAATTTATTCAATAAATAAATCGTGAACGCCATAAAATCCAAAGCCGATGTTATTTGCCTTATGGGACCAACCGCCGCAGGCAAGACGACGATGGCGGTGGAATTGCTGCGGCGTCACCGCTTCCAGATTATTAATGTGGATTCTGCGCAAATATACCGGGGCATGGATATCGGTACGGGGAAGCCCGATAGCGACATTCTCAAGCTCGCTCCCCATAGGATGATCGATATCAGGGATCCTGCCGAAGTCTATTCTGCCTCGGAGTTCCGCCGCGATGTGCTGATTCATATAGACGAGATTCTACAACAGGGGGATACACCCTTGTTGGTGGGTGGCACCATGCTTTATTTCAAGGTCTTGCGTGACGGGCTGGCCGACATGCCCAACGCAGATCCTCAGGTGCGTAGAGAAATAGAGGCGTTGGCGGCGGACGAGGGCTGGGCTAGCGTGCATCGGCAACTGGCCCAAGTGGACCCGGAGTCCGCCGCACGTATTCACCCGAATGATCCGCAGCGTTTGCAACGGGCCCTGGAGGTATTCCTGGTATCTGGCAAGACCATGACGCAACTGCACGCCGAGGAAAAGATCGCCAGGGAAAAAGCAGCACCGGCGGGAGTAAACGGGAAAGAGATCGTCGATGTCGGCGGTCACGATCAAAGGCTGCCCTACAAATTGCATTTTTTTGCAATCCAGGCCGGGGAGCGCAGCGTATTGCACAGCAGGATTGAGCAGCGGTTCATGCAAATGTTAAGCGCTGGACTGGTGGCGGAAGTGGAAGCTCTATACGCCAGGGAAGACTTGAATCCACTGTTACCATCAATAAAATCAGTGGGTTACAGGCAGGTATGGCAGTATTTGGCAGGCGATTTACACTATGACGGCATGGTGGAAAAGAGTATCATCGCTACTCGGCAGCTCGCTAAACGTCAACTTACCTGGCTTCGTAATTGGCAAAACCTGCAAAAGTTGGATGATCCTTCGGGAAAAAACAGGGCCAATTGCATCGACCAGGTCTTGAATTACGTGGATTCCATCTCTATATAGAACTTTATACCGAAGTAACTTGTCAGATAGGGAATTCTGTAGCCTGCTTTTAAGACGCCCCATTCTGAATTTCAGGTCTTTGGAACTATCGCATTGTAGATTGTAAGGAGAAAAATAATGTCGAAGGGACATACGCTACAAGACCCTTTTCTGAATGTACTTCGGAAAGAACGCATTCCGGTGTCAATCTACCTGATAAGTGGCATCAAACTACAAGGTCAGATCGAATCCTTCGATCAATTTGTCATCTTGTTGAAGAATGCCGTGAGTCAGATGGTCTATAAACACGCCATATCCACCGTGGTACCCTCTCGTATGGTGAAGATTCCCATGCAGGGTCCAGGTGATGCCCCGGCCGAGGATATTGTTGAGCCGGGTAACGCCTAGTCAGATACTAACGCAGCATTAATTAATTTGAGGACAGCATTTGTTTTTTGATCGGCCAGAATCTGGTGAGGTTTCCATTCTCGTTCATATTTCGATTGAATCGGAATCTGTACGAGAAGATCCAACTGAATTCGAAGAACTGGCCCTGTCCGCTGGTGCCATGCCGGTGGCCTACATTACTGGTTCTCGAAAGAAGCCTGCGCCCGACTATCTTATTGGTTCCGGTAAGTTGCAGGAGATAGAAGCGGCGGTGCAAGCCCACAAGGCGGAGCTGGTGTTATTCAATCACGCCCTGTCTCCGAGTCAGGAACGTAATCTTGAAGCCCAACTCAAGTGCAGAGTATTGGACAGAACCGGGCTCATCCTGGATATTTTTGCCCAGCGTGCCCACAGCCATGAGGGCAAATTACAAGTCGAATTAGCCCAGCTCAGCCATTTGCGGACCAGACTCAAACGGGGTTGGACTCACCTGGACAGGCAGAAGGGGGGCATCGGCTTGCGCGGTGCCGGCGAGACCCAGTTAGAGCTCGACCAGCGCATGATTGCGCAGCGCATCAAGTCCATAAACAAGAGCCTGGGCAAGGTTAGGCGCCAGCGTCAGCAGGGTCGACGTTCCCGGCAACGGGCAGAGTTGCCAACCATATCATTGGTGGGGTACACCAACGCTGGCAAATCTTCGCTGTTTAATCGCATAACTCAAGCAGATAACTATGTAGCGGATAAGTTGTTTGCCACCCTGGATTCGACCCTGCGACGAATCGATCTACCGAACTATGGTGCTGCCCTGATGGCGGATACAGTGGGCTTCATCAGTCATTTACCCCATGAGTTGGTCGAGGCTTTCCGGGCGACGCTGGAAGAAACCGCGGCTGCAGATTTGCTACTACACATAATCGATGCGGCGAATGAATCCCATCAGAATTTTATCGGCGAAGTAAATTCCGTGCTCACTCGCATCGGCGCCGACTCGGTAACGCAGTTGCAGCTAATGAACAAGATTGATTTGATCCCGGGCCAGGAGCCCGAGATTCAGCGTGATGAGAGTGGCATGCCAGTGCGGGTATGGGTGTCGGCGAAAACCGGTGCCGGCCTGGAGTTGTTGTACGTAGCAATTTCAGAATTGCTCGCCGGCGCCCTGGTCGAAGTCAGGCTGCAACTCGATCCTGAGCAGACACGGCTTCGCAGCCAGTTGTATGCACGGAATTTCATCGAGGCAGAACAGATCGATGAAGTTGGCCATTATCTATTGAGCTTGAGATTACCGCGTCAGGATCTCGATCGAATCCTACAGCAGACGGGTACTGTCATTCTTAAGAGTAAGCTGTCCGTCAGCAGTGAGTCCATTGAGCCCAAGGAACTTAAGACAGCGTGAATCTTGACGGCCAGCCTGGCTGATGTGCTCAAAATGCTGTGTAAATCTGCAATAACCCGCTAGTATCTAACTTATGTGTACTTAGCAAAGCTATGGAGAAACCAATGGCATGGAATGAACCTGGAAATAACGGCGGCGACAAGGACCCCTGGGGGGGTGGTGGCCGGCGCGGTGGTGGTGACCAGGGCCCACCCGATATCGATGAGGTTATCAAAAACCTTAGCAAGAAATTCAATAGTCTGTTCGGTGGCTCCGGCGGCGGATCCAGTAGCGGCCGTAGCGTGCCTGGAGGCCGCGGCTTGTCCGCTGGCCTCATCGCCGCGGTGGCAGTGGTGGTGGCGGTGATATGGGCATTCGCGGGATTTTACATCGTCGACGCGGCAGAACGCGGTGTGGTGCTCCGATTTGGCAAGGTGCTGGATAGTATCGTACAGCCCGGATTACATTGGAACCCGCCCATCATCGACCAGGTTAGTCTGGTTAATATCCTGGCGCTGAATACCGAGACCTACGATGCCAGGTCGATGCTGACCACCGATGAAAACATCATCGATATTGCCGTTACGGTGCAATTTCGGGTCGATGATCCGGTAAATTATGTCATCGCCGTAGCTAGCCCCTTGGGCAGTCTGGACAACGCCGCGGAATCGGCGATTCGACATGTGGTAGGTGGTAATTCCATGGACCAGATTCTGACTACGGGCCGAGATCGAGTCGCGGTCGATGTGCAGGATCGACTACAGGGTTATATGGATGTGTACAATACTGGAATCGTGATCAGCCAGGTGAACGTCATCGATGCACAACCACCGGATGCAGTGAGAGCAGCCTTCGATGATGTGATCCGCGCCCGGGAAGATGAAGAACGGGTACAGAATGAGGCGCTTCAATATTCCAATCGCATCATTCCAGAAGCACGGGGTGAGGCGCAGCAACAGATGGAGCGGGCTAATGCCTATAAAGAAGAATCCATTGCCAGGGCCATAGGTGATGCCTCACGCTTTGAACAATTATTGGCTGAGTATGTGCTGGCACCGGAGGTTACTAGGCAACGCCTGTATATTGATTCCCTGGAAGACGTGATGACCTCCAGCAGCAAGATTTTAATCGACGTAGAGGGCGGCAATAACATGTTGTATCTGCCGCTGGATCAGATGATCCAGCGCGGTGGTTCGACGGCAAGCGGCAGCGTGCAAGAGCTAAGAGATTTGGCTAATCGAATAGCACCCTATCTGTCGGCACCGAGCGGAATCAATGCGGTGGACAGATCGCGCTTGACCACCAGTGGGAGAGGAGCACGCTAATGAAAACTTTTATTTTAGTCGGATTGGTATTTCTGGTTCTGGTTATCGGTGGCAATAGTCTGTATGTGGTGAAACAAACCGAACGAGCAGTGATGTTGCAGTTTGGCGAAATAGTTCAGGCCGATATCCAGCCTGGAATACACGTGAAAATTCCCTGGGTAAATACGGTACGGATATTTGATGGCCGTATTCTTACCGAGGATTCGCCGCAGCAGCGCTTTCTTACGCTGGAGCAGAAATTCCTGGAAGTCGACTCATTTGCCAAGTGGCGCATCAAGGATGTGAGGCAATTCTATGTTTCTACCGGTGGTGACATTGCGGTCGCCGGTAGCCGTCTGGCGGAGCGTATCAATGATGGCCTGCGCGACCAGATCGGTGCTCGTAACCTGCAGGAAGTAGTGGCGGGTGAGCGCGACCAACTGATGTTGGCTCTCACTGTAGAATTGAACGAAACTACGGTGGCCGATCTCGGCCTGGAAGTCATTGATGTGCGCGTCAAGCGCATCGATTTACCGGATGACGTAAGACAATCGGTCTATGATCGTATGATTACCGAGCGCAATCGCGAAGCACAGGATCACCGTTCGCGGGGTGAGGAGCTGGCCATTGGCATACGTGCCGATGCGGAACGGCAGGCAATTATCTACGGCGCCGAGGCCTATCGTGATGCCGAGCAAATTCGAGGTCAAGGTGATGCGCAAGCGACTGGCATCTACGCCGATGCCTACACTAGGGATCCTGAGTTTTATGCATTCACCCGGTCTCTGAACGCCTACCGGAAAACTTTCAGCTCGAAAGGGGATGTGTTACTGCTCGACCCCGACAGTGATTTTTTTAGATACCTTAAAGGTGGAGATCTTCCACAGTAAGTCGACAGATTTGGGAAACAACCCATAAACGAAAATTAATCCGCAAAACATGAAACCCCTGAAGCGTTTTTATCACCGCGCTTCGGGTTTGCGGTGGGTCTGAGTTTTAGTCGGTTCTGTCAGCTTTGCCTGCGGCATCTGGCTGAACTGGCTGTCAGAGTGAAGAAGCATTGTTATGTGGCATGATTTAGCCGTGGCATTCTGCTTGATGTTGGTAATAGAAGGTATTATTCCCTTTGTTAATCCCGGGCGCTGGCGCCAACTGTTAAAGGTGCTGGACCAAATTGATGACCGTACGATGCGCATGATTGGACTCGGTAGCATGTTAACCGGTACTGCACTGCTCTATTTTATTAATTAGGGAGCCCTTCGGACTCCCGCGACACCAATTAAGTGACATGAATTCTGGAAAGCGGATTTGATATGACTTCTGCAAAGCCCTGGTTATTGCCTGACGGCGTCGAGGAGATACTGCCTGAAGAAGCCCGGAAGCTGGAGTACCTGCGCCGCCAGTTGCTGGATTTGTATGCATCCTGGGGTTATCAGCTGGTCATCACACCACTGATCGAATTTCTCGATTCCCTCCTCGTTGGATCTTCTCACGACCTCGACTTGCACACCTTCAAGATTACCGATCAGCTCAGTGGTCGCATGATGGGAATACGCGCCGATATCACACCACAAGCCGCCCGTATCGACGCCCACTGTCTTAATCACGCAGGGCCAGTGCGACTCTGTTACGCCGACAGCGTGTTGCATACCAGGCCGCGTGGCTTGCTCACCAGCAGGGTGCCGATTCGAGTTGGCGCCGAGTTGTACGGTCATGCCGGCGTGGAATGTGACATCGAACTGGTGTGCCTCATGCACGCAAGCCTGGTTGTCGCCGAGATTGGTGACATTCAAATAGTCCTGGGTCACGTCGGCTTATTCAGATCACTGTTAACGGCCGCGAAGCTCGATCAGGCTATTGAGCAAGCTCTGTTCGACGCGGTGCAGCGCAAGGCCTATAGCGAGATAGATTCGGTACTGGAGGAATCCGTGGCCGACAAGTCGCTGGGCGAGATGTTGAGGCGACTGAGTCGGCTCAGCGGTGGCGAGGACACCCTCCTTGAAGCGATCGAAGTTTTTGACAAGGCGCCAGCTGCTGTTAAGAGCGAGTTACAGGAACTTGTTGCGATTGTTGAAGGCGTGAAGAAGCGGCTACCGGAAATTGTGCTGAACTTTGATCTCTGCGAATTACGAGGCTATGAGTATCACACCGGTATTGTCTTTGCGGCCTATACGCCAGAGTATGGGCGCGCGGTAGCGAAGGGCGGGCGCTATGATCACATCGGCGAAGTATTTGGTCGCGCCAGGCCCGCATCAGGTTTCGATAGTGACCTGAAAACCCTGGCCAAATTGAGCGCAAAAAAAGATCAGGGCAGAACCTGCATTCTTGCACCTAACGATGTGAGTGATGAATTACTGGAGCTGGTGACCCAGCTCCGTGCCGATGGTTTCATTGTGATCAATAATTTGTGCACTGAAGCGTTGACTGAAGAAGACCGGCAAGAGTTAAGCTGTGATCGCCGAATCGTTAGCCGCGATGGCAAATGGCTGGTGGAAGACTTCGATTAGAGCCGGGGCCTGGAACTGATGTATCGAGATTGTAGATCGACTGAGTGAATTAAGATGGCCAAATCTGTAGTAGTACTGGGCACCCAATGGGGTGATGAAGGTAAGGGAAAAATTGTCGATCTGTTGACAGATCAGGCGGCCGTGGTGGTGCGCTTTCAAGGCGGGCACAATGCCGGTCATACGCTGGTCATCGACGGCGAGAAAACGGTGCTGCATCTGCTGCCTTCCGGAATTCTGCGACAAGGCGTGCGTTGCGTCATTGGCAATGGTGTTGTCCTTAGCCTGGAAGCGTTGTTGCATGAAATTGGCGAATTGGAAGCCAGGCATATTCCGGTGCGCGATCGACTGCGCATAAGTGGTGCCTGTCCCTTAATCCTGCCATCCCACATAGCGCTGGATCAGGCCAGGGAGAATAAGAAGGGCAGTAAAAAGTTAGGCACAACCGGGCGTGGCATTGGTCCTGCCTATGAGGACAAGGTTGCCCGACGCGGTATACGTCTTGCGGAGACGCTTAACGAAGTGCGCTTTGGAGAAAGGCTGAACGAACTTTTGCAGTACCACAATTTCTGGCTGGAAAATTATTATCAAGTCGGCGCTATCGATTACCAGGAGACTTACGATAGTAGCCTGAAAATGGTGGAGCAGGTTCGGCCGATGATCGCTGACACCATCGACATTCTGCACGGACATCGTAAGGCGGGGGACAACCTATTGTTCGAGGGCGCCCAGGGTGCACTTCTCGACATTGACCACGGTACCTATCCCTATGTTACATCCTCCAACACCACTGCCGGCGGCACCGCAACCGGTAGTGGTTATGGGCCGCTATATCTGGACTATGTGCTCGGTATAACCAAGGCTTATACGACACGGGTCGGCTCTGGACCATTCCCAACTGAATTGTTTGATGATGTAGGTGCGCATCTGGCATCGGTGGGGCATGAGAAGGGTGCGACCACCGGTCGGGATCGACGCTGTGGCTGGTTTGATGCAGCTGCGGTCAAGTTGGCGATGCGAATTAACAGTGTATCCGGAATTTGTCTGACAAAGTTGGATGTGCTGGATGGGCTGGACACAATAAACGTTTGCATAGGATATAAAGGTGTCGGCGAGAAAACATCGGGTAGCTTGATGGATGTGAATAGTTTCGAAAACCTGGAACCAATCTATGAGGAGCTACCGGGTTGGGAAGGCTCCACAGTTGGCGCCAAAAATCTGGATGATTTGCCGCCCAATGCGCAAGCCTATATCGAGTATATCGAGAGAGCTGTGGAGGTGCCAGTTGACATTATATCCACCGGCGCAGATCGGGAAGAAACCATTATTCTTCGCCACCCATTCGATGACTGATCGTTAAATAATTCCTCGCGGTGGCCACAGGCATGCCGCTCCCCTGGCGCCACTGGCGTCACCGAAGCTCGGGGGGGACAGTTTGGTGATTAGGGTGTCGGTGAAGACGAAGTCTTGCATTTGTTCAGGTACTGAGCGGTACAGTTCAGAGATGTTCGACAGCCCACCACCAAGAATTATCATGTCTGGATCGATTACATTGACGACGGTGGCGAGGCAACGTGCCAGTTGTTGGCAGTAAAGCCGAATGCATTCTATGGCTGTTTGATCGCCGCCATCGGCCAGGTGAGCAATGGCCACAGCTTCCCCCTCGCCGCCATAGCGTTCCTGGAACGTTTGTTTCAACCCCCTGCCTGACAGCACCGTCTCGATGCAGTTAAGTCGCCCGCAATAACAGCTGCGATCTGCATCGAAGAGCTCGCGAACCGTGATTGGTACGGCATTGTGCCCCCATTCGCCTGCTATGTTGTTCGTCCCGATAAGCAATTTTTTGTGGATCACGATGCCACCACCGGTGCCGGTGCCGATGATGACGCCGAATACAGAGCTTGCTTCTTTGCCGGCGCCGTAATGTGCTTCTGACAGGGCGAAACAATTGGCGTCGTTCTCCAGGCGGATTTCGTAGCCCAGGCGTCGTTCAAGGTCCTTCTTTAGTGTCTGTCCGTTGAGGCAAACTGAATTAGAGTTCTTTATTATTTCTCCCGGCATAGATAAGGTGCCAGGAGTCCCTATTCCAACGGTGAGCAACGTCTTGTGGAAAGTTTGAAGTTCCTCGACGAGGTTGCAAAGCGTGTCCAGAGTGCTGTCGTAATTATCTGCCGGTGTATCCTTGCGAATTTTTTCTGAAACTTCTCCCGCATCTGATATGAGCACCCCTTCTATCTTGGTGCCGCCCAGATCTACGCCGATTCTCATACAGTACCTCGAAATTCTGATTAGTAGCTGGTGACAGCAATACCATGTGTCAGTGTCACTTCAGGCAGGTTTGAATTTTCCTTGCATAGTACTACAAACCCGCTAGAACCGGCGGTCCGCCTTAGATTAATGTTAGAACCTAAGCGACAACTTAACATGGGCCGATGAATGACTGAAGCCGGAAAATTTTCGGCTGCTGGAGCAGAAGCACCAGGTTTTCCAGAAGCTGGGTATTCATGCCGAAAGCT
>Ga0315334_10002487_pt1 | contig 11534 bp, 10 predicted proteins | sample M150034915metaG_FD_205555 | JGI IMG/M metagenome (GOLD analysis project Ga0315334, IMG submission 205555) | Ammonia-oxidizing marine archaeal communities from Monterey Bay, California, United States - M1 500m 34915 | ecosystem: Environmental > Aquatic > Marine > Intertidal zone | place: USA... | reverse complement strand
GAACTTGGAAATGCTTGGCAACCTTCTGAGTGCATTTACCAAGGGCGATAAATTGGCGTTTACCGTTTAATGATCTCCACGCCAGTCGTTTCGAATTCTTCGATGGCTTCTCTATCCATGTACTTCTACTCATTTGAACCTCCTTGAAATTCTGAAGCGGAGCAGGGCGTGCTCTCGCTAGTAGCATTAGCTTTTAACGCTACCCAGTTAACTAATTCTTGGTTTGAAAACAACACTCGTCCACCGATCTTTAGATAGGGGATTGCATTCTTTTTCATTAACCGTTCTATCGTTGACTCACCTAGATTAATCAACGCGGATGCTTCCTTCTTATTGACTAGAATTTTGTCCCGGACTGGAACAAGTGGAATAGATTCCTTATAGATTTCCATTGAATTGCTTCCTTGTGATCTTGTACCGATTTACAGTATATGCCGTGCCTCCTGCACAACCCGTTATCTCACTCCATCTACTGTTGGAACGCTGGCCTAGAAATCGCGTTTGCAGGCCTCCCTAATCTACGAAGACTGCCCAGAACGAGCGAAAACACCCGCAGGCGTTCGTAGTATCTACTACTGCTCAAGAACTGTATTCTCAATACGATTTACCAACTTGTAGCCACCAACACTCTATGCGGCCACCCAATACTTTCTCGTAACAACTATCGTTGAGGTGACTGCGATGGGCTCATCTCCGAGCCGCTTCGCGCCACTTATGCATCTACGAATATGACCGATATCTCGAACAATCTGGTGACGTTTCTCGATGCAATTCCTATTTTATCATCGATCCTAATATTACCGAAGGACTAGTGATCCAAGATTTTAGAACTTCTTTTGCCGGTTACCGCTTCGAGCGTCATTTTATTTTAATTTTGGGACTCGAATTCGAAAGCTAATCAGCGATCTAGGAGAGGGTGATCGGGAAAGAACAGCTGTGATAAACGTTTATCAAAGTTTTGGTTCTAGCAGCTAACTAGATTGTGCTGACCTATCTTGTTTGTTCCTTAATTTGCCATAAAAGTTCATAAGGCGTTTGGAAGTTCCTCGTAAGTTACCCTTCGAGTTTTTCCTGCTTCCACGTCTAGCGTGCAATATCTTACGAACCATCTCTGGGTCACCTCGCATCATACCTGCGGGGTATGCGCACACACGACCAACTATGGCTGCCAACTTCTCAAGAGGCAACTTTTCTTTATGGACTCGAACCTCTAGGAAGTCAGACTCTTCGGGTATCTCGTTACCGTGTCCTTTGTGAAGCACTATAAGGAATCTACGAGTAAGCTTCCAAGTATTAGCAACAGGCTCGATCGTAGATAACGACAAAGCCCCCCTAATCTTATCAAACCCCTTACGAAAGTCCGCACGACTCTTGTAAGCTAATTCCGTTAATTCTTCTGGGGTGTGCTCTGTTCCTACTATATCTGTCCGACGTATCTCGATAATGTCTAACGGCAGGGGATCCACGTCTGCGTCTCCCCTATCGTAAGGCGTAAGACGTTGACTACGGGAGGTACCGTAGAGGTCATACTCTAGACGGGCGAAAGTCTCGCCCACCACTTTTCTAGTCCAGCAAAAAGGACATACCAAGTACTTACGGCACGCCCTATTTGAAGCCCTCTTTGACCCACGCGCAATCCCAAACGTTGAAAAAGTAGGGGGACAATTAACAGCCACTCTTAAACCAATACCAGTGGCTGGCGACCAACCTTCGTCCCCTAAATCTATAACTTTACATCTCCAATCAGCCTGAATCTTACGTATTGCTGACTTTACAGTCTCATCGTCAAACAGAAAATCTGGACTACCCGGAGACCGTAAAGGGTGTATTAACGCATACTTCATAGCCATAGATAACGGTGTATCGGTTATGGCTCTGAAACGAAACTCTTTAAACGAGCTCTCTATATTATGGTCTTCATCTGCAGTCATATTGACCTTAAAAAAAATGCTAAATCAAACATAGCGGTAGTTAAAACGGCTCCAACAACTATACTCACACCATAGTAGTCTTTAGTTGATAACACAAACACCAATCTACAACTAAATACAACAACTATAGTTTAGTAGCACATACTACGTATGTATTATATATACATATTATAATTTAAGAATCTCTCTTCGCCTCCCTAAGGGTCGGCTTCGAGATTCTTAAATTATTCTTGTTGTCAGCATCTTAGATGCACTGACAACCAACTAGAAATTTGAATTTGTTACTTTTTTGATAGTTAAACTCTACTGGGCTGATCGATCTAGGTGCGTAATAATTCGACTGTAACCTGATCGATGATATTGTCTTAAATGTGGCGCACGCTTCTCCTAACGCCTGTCAACTGCCAACCTGTACCGACAGTCATTCTTAAGTAACAGAGGTCTCACAGTGGCGATCTGCGCGCTGTCTTTTTGTCGCAACACTGATGTTCTATTTATATAAGCAGGATCAGTGACACGAGGCAGTACATGAACCAAACCCATCATGTGCCAGGCTTACCTTTCGGTATCACAATAGTTTTATCTCGCTGTTCGTTTGTAAACTACTCTTCCCCTGGTGCACTCATATTTTGATAATTAATTGCAGGTCAATTAATTGGAGAAACGCATGGGATGGCAAGAAATCAACGAGCATCGATACTATTATCGCAGCACCAATACCGATGGCATAATCACTACTGAATATTTTGGTCGCGGCGCCGAAGCAGCGCTAGCTTCTCACGTTGATGCATTTAAGACCGGTAAGAAACTGCAACAAGATCATGATGATCAAATATACATAACCCAGTTATCCAACGACCTGGAGCAATACATAAACCTTCAGTGGTGGATTAATCGTCTAGCACGTGCCGATGGGCTACTCGCGGGTTTCATCCGGCATAATCGTGGCAGCGAGTGGAGACAAACAAATGCTGAATGATCTACTGATTCAATCAACAGACTCATCTAACAATTCCCTCAAAGAGTGCCCGGATCGCGAGGACTTTCAAAATGCAGTGGATGGGGCCAATTTAGGCGACACCGACAAGCTACTTGAACTTCAACAACTGCTCGATAAACACCCGGAGATTTGGAATCAACTTGGAGATCTGAGCAAGCATTCCGTTATGTCGCTAGTGCGCATGATTGCAGGCGAAAACAGGTGTTTACACGAATCTATTATCCGATCCGTCCAACAGCTAACTCTTGATCTATCCGAGTCGCAGCAACCAACCACCGTCGAGCGTTTATTGATCAGCGGGGTTGTTTGTGCGTGGCTTGAGGTCCAATTGGCAATTGAGAAATCAACCTCCCTCGGTGAAGAATCACTTAGGAGGTCGCGATTCCATTTAAAACTTCGTGAATCCGCCAACCGCCGTTTCGAGTCGTCCGTCCGCGTACTTCAACAGTATCGTATTCGTGAAGTAAAACTAGTTCGGCTAAAGGGTAAGATCGCTGCTGAAGTCCAAGCACGGCAGGCTGACTACACTCAAATTCTCGCGGCTGAATATCCGTGGCTCGAAGAACGCACAGTACTGGGTGAATAGTTAATTCATACCGACATATACAAAAAAACAGCCGCCCCGAGGCATTGCTGCCCATGGTTTCGGAGAAGGTAAGGGACAAAACCTCACATCTAGTCGGGATTGGTTAAAATTCGATCAGCTTGCCAAGTAAAGATTCAATGGCTGGTGACTCATCACGATGGTTCCATAGCTCCTCCGTAGTATTGTTGCCACTATAACCACGATCGGTTACGAGAACCTTGTCCAAGACAAATCGCTCGTTTTCACATAAGAAGGAGACCTTATAGCTAATAGTTTTGCTTCCGCCGCTGAAGCGAGCACCATGCCCTTCACCATACCCTTCACCGACATCGAAAACTATCTCCCCTTCCTGCTCGGAATTGTTAAAACTGTAGTCCTTGATTGTTAAAGTTAGCCGGTGAAAATCTTCATGACGGTCACCCCAAATATATTGCCCACCATTTGGTCTGCTTTCGTATTCCGGGAATAAGAAATATTTGGACAGGCCAGATATTGGTTGAAATCGTCTATTTTTCTTAAGAGACTCCTGAAAATCGGCGTCGGTTAAATTATCCACATATTCTTTGACTTGACTACGAGGCGAAGGCAAGTCTTGTTTACTAACCTCGGTCTGTTCTTGACATCCATTGAGGACAAGCAAAGACAACAAAATCATTTTTCTAGTCATTGTGAAGGTTCCAAAAATATAGCATTAGATTGAATACGAACCATTTTATTCAGATGTTAGAATTAAAGTCAAGCATTTTTATGGCTAGCGGTAGAGCCCTCTTATCAACGAGTAAAAACTATCAAAACTATCAAAAGCAATCAAATGGTGTATAATCGCAAACTATGACTCGTGGCTGGCTTATCCTTTACGATTAACATGCGGATAATCCAAGCTCTTTGGTCTAAGTTCCCACTTAATCGCGTCAATTCACATCCTTTTGAAATAATGCAGTTCCAATGCCAGAAGACCATAAAAAACAGCTTCAATCCCAACTCTGGAACATCGCTAACACCCTACGCGGGAAAATGGGGGCGGATGAATTCCGCGACTACATTCTTGGCTTCATTTTCTACAAGTACCTATCAGAGCGGATGAGCCTCTTCGCTGATAATATCCTCGAAAACGACGGGATCAAATTCGACACTATCGACGAAAGTACTACCGACGGGAAGGAGACGCTTGTCGCGATCCAAGAAGAAGCGATCGACCGACTTGGTTATTTCATGAAGCCATCCGAGCTATTCACCAAGATAGCTGAGCGAGGCGGACAGCAGACAGACAATTTCATCCTCGAAGACATTGCCAATATCCTCAAGCACATTGAGGGCAGCACGATGGGCCACGACAGCGAGGAAGATTTCGAGGGACTCTTTGAAGATCTCGACCTTGGCTCCTCCAAACTAGGTAAAACCGAAAACGCCAAAAACGAACTCATTACCAAGGTGCTCGTTCATCTCGATCAGATCGATTTTCAGTTGGGTGATACCGAGGCTGACGTGCTCGGCGATGCCTACGAATACCTCATTGGTCAATTCGCCAGTGGTGCGGGCAAGAAGGCGGGCGAATTCTACACCCCGCAAGAGGTCAGCACCGTTCTCGCCAAGATTGTCACTACGGGGAAAACGAGCCTCAAAAACGTGTATGACCCCTCCTGCGGTTCCGGCTCTCTGCTGCTGCGGGTGGCCAAGGAGGTCGAGGAAGTGGGTGGTTTCTATGGGCAGGAGATTAACCCGACTACCTACAACCTCGCCCGGATGAATATGATCCTGCACGGAGTTCACTACCAACGATTCGACCTGCATAATGACGATACGCTAGAGAACCCTGCGCCCGAGCACGCAGATCTACGCTTCGATGCGGTCGTCGCTAATCCACCCTTTTCCGCCAATTGGTCGGCCAGTAACATTCATGAAAATGACGACCGCTTCAGCGCCTACGGTAAACTCGCGCCCAAGGGCAAAGCCGACTTTGCCTTTGTCCAGCACATGGTTCATCACCTTGATAGCGGTGCCACGATGGCCTGCGTCCTGCCCCACGGCACGCTTTTCAGAGGCGCAGCCGAGGGACATATCCGTAAATATCTAATCGAAGACTGTAATTGGATCGACGCCGTCATCGGACTACCTAATAACATATTCTTTGGCACCGGCATTCCCACCTGCATCCTGGTGCTCAAAAAACAACGGGAGAACCCTGCCGACATCCTGTTCATTGATGCTAGCCAAGGTTTTGAGAAGATCGCCAAGCAGAATCGACTACGCCCCGAAGATATCCAGCGTATCATCAGCACCTATCGAAAACGGGAAAGTATCGAGAAATTCAGTCATGTCACAAAGCTGAGTGAGATCGAGGATAACGACTACAACCTCAACATCCCGCGTTACGTCGATACCTTTGAGCCTGAGGAACCTGTAGACCTAAAGTTGGTCACCGAGAAACTCGCAAAACTCGATGAGTCCATATGCCAAACCGAAAAAGTAATTACTGGGTTCTGCAGCGAACTCGGCCTCCCCAAACCGTTTTAAGTACGATTCGAACCATGGCCGCAACCCAAAAGCTCTGTACAAGTATCCCAAGATTTCGATTTCCTGGTTTTTCGGAAGATTGGAAGCTTAGGCCTGTTCGGGAAATGCTGAAGTTGGCAGTACGTCCGTTCAAAATGTTGGACGACGAAACCTACTCATTGCTTACGGTGCGACGTGAAAACCGAGGGATTGCGCGGAGGGGCTTCTATAAGGGGCAAAAAGTCCTGGTGAAATCTCAATTCCTCGTTTCGACTGATGATTTTGTGATCTCAAAGCGGCAGATCGTTCATCGAGCCTGTGGGCTGGTTCCCGACGAGCTCGACGGATCTATAGTATCAAATGAATACAATGTTTTCCGTCCGAGCTCTGAGACTTGCATTACCTTTTTTGATTTTTTCTGCCACAGGCCGGAGATGGAGCATCAGTTCTTCTTGTCATGCGTAGGTGTCCATTTGGAGAAGATGCTCTTCCGGACAAACGACTGGCTTAAACGACAGTTCTATTTCCCTACCCTCCCCGAGCAGCGGAAGATTTCTGATTTCCTGACGGCGGTCGATGGGCGGATTAGCCAACTGACCGAAAAGAAAGCGTTGCTTGAGAAGTACAAGAAAGGCGTGATGCAGCAGCTCTTCAGCCAAGCCATCCGCTTCAAAGACGACCACGGCAACGACTTCCCCGATTGGGAGGAGAAGAAGTTGGGGGAGGCTTGTTCCTTCATCAAAGACGGCACACACGGGACACATCCCGACGATGATACGAGTGATTACCTACTGTTGAGTGCAAAGAACATCAAGAATGGCAAAGTCACTTTGGATCAAACCGATAGGCGCATATCCGAAAAAGAATACGGCTCCATCTACAAAAATTATGCTCTTGAGCGAGGTGATATTTTACTGACCGTTGTTGGAACCATCGGACGTGTCGCGATTTACAAAGATGAAGCCAAAATAGCGTTTCAACGTAGCGTGGCATTCCTGCGATTTGATGAAGACTCGCCAAACTTTATGTACCAGCAGTTCTGCCATGAGTTCTTTCAGAAGGCTCTACTTCGCAGGCAAGTTACTTCGGCTCAGCCCGGAATCTATCTCGGAGACATTGCGAAAATCTCGGTTTTTTTCCCTTGTGCAGACGAACAAACCAAGATCGCCAATTTCCTCTCCGCCATCGACCGCAAGATCGAAAGCGTCGCCACCCAGATCACCGAAACCCAAACTTTCAAACGGGGGCTGCTCCAGCAGATGTTTGTATGATTGATTCCTTGTTCAACGATGTGCCGATGACCCAGTCCGAACAGGTGCTGGAGGACAATCTGGTGGCTCAGCTCATCAAACAGGGCTACAGCCAAGTGCCGGTCACAGATGAGGCCTCGATGCTGGCTAATTTGAAGGCTCAGCTAGAGGTCTTTAACGGGGTGACCCTGACTAGTGGAGAATTTACCAAGGTCCTGTATCACCTGAACAAGCAATCGGGCGTCTTTAACAAAGCGCACATCCTTCGTGACCGGATGAAGCTAGATAAAGAAGACGGCGAGACGGTCTATCTACAATTCTTCGATTCGATTGATCCACTGCGCAATCGCTACCAAGTCACCCAGCAAGTAAAGATGGAGGGGAGCTACAAGACTCGTTTTGATGTAACCATCCTTGTTAACGGATTGCCGCTGGTGCAGATCGAATTGAAGCGGCGAGGGCTGGAGATGAAGGAAGCCTTCAACCAGATCCAGCGGTATCAAAAACACAGCTTTTGGAGTGGCCACGGGCTGTTCCACTTCGTGCAGCTCTTCGTAATCTCAAATGGAGTTAACACGAAGTACTACGCCAATGCGAGAAAACAGTCCTTCAAGCAGACCTTTTACTGGGCACACGAGGACAACACGACGATCCGCGAGCTGACACCGTTTGCCGGTGTCTTTCTGAACCGAGAGCACCTAGGCACGATGATCGGTAAATATATCGTACTCAATGAGACGGACAAGATCCTGATGGTGCTGCGCCCCTATCAGTACTACGCCACCGAGGCGATTGTGGAGCGGGTAAAGAACCCACCAGAGTCCGACGCGAATGGCTATATCTGGCATACCACTGGATCGGGCAAGACGCTGACCTCCTTCAAGGCGGCCCAGATCATTACTGGTCTGCCCGAGGTTTATAAGGTCGTCTTCTGTGTTGATCGCAAGGATCTGGATTACCAGACTCTCACGGAGTTTAACAGCTTCAGCAAGGGGAGCGTCGATAGTACTAACAATACCAAGAAGCTAGTCAGTCAGTTCGCCGATCCGGATACCAAACTGATTGTGACGACTTTGCAGAAGCTTAACACCGCCATCAGTAAGCAGACGCATCTAGAGCAGATGAATAAGCTCCAAGATGAACGGGTCATTTTTATCTTCGATGAATGCCATCGCAGTCAGTTCGGCGATACCCACAAACGGATCGTTGGTTTCTTTAGCAAGCACCAGATGTTCGGCTTCACCGGCACACCGATCTTTGCGGAAAATGCAATAACCAAGTCAGGCAAGAAACACACCACCAAGGATCTTTTCCATCAGAAGCTGCATTCTTACGTCATTACCGATGCGATTAAAGACGAGAACGTACTGAAGTTCGCGGTGGAGTATGTCGGGCGTTATCAGCAGAAGGAAGATAGCCCGACCAATGTAGATATCGAGGTAGAGGCTATCGATACCAAAGAGGTGTTAGAATCACCGCAAAGACTAGAGAAGATCACCGATTACATCATCGATCGTCATTCGCTCAAGACCCGCAACAAAGAGTTCACCGCCATGATGTGCGTGAGCTCAATCGACACGTTGGTCCAATACTACGAGCTGTTCGCCAAGAAAAAGGCCGAAGGGAAACATCATCTGAAGGTGGCGACGATCTTCAGCTACACGTCCAATGAGCCCGACCCGGATGCTGACGGTATCCTTGATGAAGATTGTGAGATTGTCGGGGGCGAAGGGGGTAACCCGCACACGCGAGATAAGCTCGAAGGGTTCATTGCCGATTACAATGCGATGTTCGGCACCAAGTATTCCACCAAAAATACACAGTCCTTTTACAACTACTATCAAGACATCGCCAAAAAGGTGAAGAACCGCAAGGTCGACATCCTACTTGTGGTCAATATGTTCCTTACGGGTTTTGACAGCAAAACGTTAAACACGATTTATGTCGACAAGAATCTTCGACATCACGGACTTATTCAAGCCTACTCACGCACCAATCGAATTCTCAACGAGGTCAAGAGCCAAGGGAATATTGTCGTCTTTCGTAACCTGAAGAAGCGGACGGATGAGGCGGTGGCTCTTTTTTCGAACAAGGAGGCCAATGAAGATATCTTTATCCCGCCTTATGACGAACAGGTAAAGCTATTTAATGACGCAGTAGGCGAGCTGTTAAAGCTGACCATAGAGCCGGACGCAGTGAAGGATCTACCCGACGAAGAAGCAGAATTGCTATTCGTAAGAATATTCCGCGAGTTGATGCGTTTGAAAAATATCCTTGAATCGTTTTCGGAGTACCAGGCGGATGACTTGACCATGACAGAACAGCGATTCGCCGATTTCAGAAGTGCCTATCTGGACCTTTACGATAAAGTCAAAACAGATACCAAGAAGGAAAAGGCTTCGATTCTTGAAGATGTTGATTTTGAGTTGGAGTTGATTCACCGGGATGTGATCAACGTACAGTACATCCTCACTCTGCTTGCTCAGCTATACGACGCAGAAGATGATAAGCAAAAAGGAATCCGCAAGTTGATTCTCGACTCGGTATCTGGTGATATTCAGCTGCGGAATAAACAGGAGTTGATCGAGAAATTTATAGAAAGCACATTACCAAGCGTCGGTGATTCGGCAGAGATCCCAGACTGTTTTGAAGATTTCTGGGAGCAAGAGCGGACCTCTGCCTTCCATAAGCTTGTCAAAGAAGAACAGCTCGATGCTGAAAAGCTACAGAAGGTTATTGATCGATATGTGTACACTGGCACCAAGCCACTACCTGACCCAGACATTATGGATTTGATTGACCGTCCATTAAAATTGGCCGAACGAAGGCCGACGAAAACAAGGGTGCTAGAGAAAGTCGTAAATTACGTTGCCACGTATATCCATGGTATTGCGGCTTAATTCGCTGAAGGCTAAAGATCCCTCCAGAACCCTATTGGTGCTCGCAAGTTACCGGCAGTGAGAGGAAACACCAACCTCCCTCCCTCCGCCGCCCAGATCCTCCGCGACGCTGGGCATGGGGAGTGAGACGCTCTGGAACCTAAATAATCGCCCTTTTTGCGGCATGATAAAGTGAGAGCAATCATACCTCTCACGTAACAACGCCCAGCACGCACATTTCCTGTGTTTGCCGGGCGTTTTGCGTTTCTATCATCTCGGTTCTCTTTAGGAGGCATTTTTACTATGCCAGATTTACTTTTACACACTGCCGATTCAACAGCTTCGCGTAGCGCCGTTGAACAAACACCCACGCCGCCATCAACCTATACTTGGCGACCCATCCCTCACGAGAAACTGCTTACGACCGTGGAAGACTCTCTCAGAAAACGAGGGTTTTATATCACCAACGAAGCACATGGACTTACGCACAATGGTGATCGTTACTTTGGGCTGCTAGAAGTTCGCAATAGCGACGAGACCCAAGACACGCGTACTGTCGTTGGGGTGCGAAATTCCAGCGATAAAGCGTTCAGTGCCGGAGTTGTCCTTGGATCGTGCGTGCTCGTCTGCAGTAACCTTTGTTTCTCAGGCGAAGTATCACTGTCACGCAAACACACGCGGTTCATCCTGCGTGATTTACCTTTTCTAGTCAGCGATGCCATTGGAACTTTGCTGGACCTTAGAACAGCGGAACGACAACGGATCACTAGGTACAAGCACCAACCGATCTCGGACTTGCTGGCACATGATACGGTGATCCATGCTGTGGATGAAGGAGTGATCGCTCCCTCGCGGATTCCCAAAGTCCTCGAAGAATGGCGTAACCCTTCCCACGAAGAATTCACGCGGCGAGGAAAAACTGCTTGGCGGCTGTTCAACGCTTTCACCGAATCGTGGAAAGGATCCAATCTGCAAACGCTTCCGGCTCGCAGTAGCAAGCTTCAGTCTGTAATCGACCAAGCCTGCCGGCGTCCCTACGTAGCAGGCGGATTCGCTTTAGCAGCGTAGCAGCGTTACATCAAGTTCACCATTTAACAACAGGCCCACTGGCAGTCACTGTGACCGCTGGCGGGCCTGTCTTCTTTTACTTTAACACGAAGGAGGGATTCACTATGAATCAAAGAAACCTAAACCGAGCTGTTGCCCGTAAGACCGGCGAAAGCATTTCAACAATCGCATCACGTGGTTTTTCATTGGTTGGACGCATACCAATCGAACCCGGCATCCGGCCACTAGAAGGTCTTATTGACTGGGACTTCGTAGATGCAACTCGCAATATCTCATTGTTACCCGACAAGCAGCAGCGTGCTGCCTGATCGGACTTACTCATTCTCT
>Ga0315334_10002485_pt1 | contig 11537 bp, 16 predicted proteins | sample M150034915metaG_FD_205555 | JGI IMG/M metagenome (GOLD analysis project Ga0315334, IMG submission 205555) | Ammonia-oxidizing marine archaeal communities from Monterey Bay, California, United States - M1 500m 34915 | ecosystem: Environmental > Aquatic > Marine > Intertidal zone | place: USA... | reverse complement strand
ATAGAAGACTTTAGCAATTATCAAAAAAAGACTTGACTTTTGAGAATTTTTATAGTATAATAGTACAATGGATAATGAGAAACTTCAATTTACAAACAACATGGAATTTGACATAATCACCCCTACAAAATTTAGTTTACTTATTGAGCAAATGGTAATAGATAAAAAGATAACATATATTGATGCTTGTCTTGAGTACTGTAAAGAAAAAGAGATAGAGCCCAATTCCGTAGGAAGATTAGTTAATAAATCTTTGAAGCAGAAAATACAAATGGAAGCTGAATCGCTCCATTTTTTACCTAAAACAAATTCACTCCCAGTATGATTTGGAAGCTTTTGATGCATACAAAATGTATTTGGCGATTAGATTACATTTCCAATCACCAAATTATGATTTTGTAAAATATAATGGTGAAATAAGATGTTCTCAGGATTCCTTTATGAAAAGGAATGACAGATACTTTTTTCACAAACTATCTAAACGATACAATAGACCAGAACTTCAAGATTTTCTAGTAGCAAATTTTGCAGTAGAAGATAGTGTCAATCCTAAGTGGTTGACAGGAGATGTGGCTGAAAATAATTATAAAGAATGGGTGAAAATACAACAATCAATAACAAGAGTGTTTGACCAAGATTTGAAAACGTGTATAGAATATCATAAACCTTTTGGTGGACTGTTTAAGTGTGAAACTAAAACTCATCCACCGATTGTAAAGTTGTTACTACAGAAGAAAATCTCTATAGTATCAGCTATTATCCTAGACTCCTACCTTAATTGGACAGAGTTTACTAACCATGAAGTGGATGAAGATTGGGTTTGGCCAAAGCTTCAGAGTACCCTTCATAATTGTCAACCTTTCATTAAATATGATAAGGTAAAATGCAAAGTAATTCTAAAAAACAGGGTCGAAAACGCAATCCAGATGACTTGATTCGTGAAAACGATTTCCTGAAATATAAAATGAGAGATCAGCAGAAGTATATTCGTAAGTTAGAATATGATAATGCTCTCTTACAACGCAAACAGCAGAGTAGTTATGCAAGAAGAAACAAATTCAGGAATTCAACGAGTAGCTGAACTTTCTTGGAAAGGAAATTTAAAACCTGAACTTAGATATTGTACCAAGTGCAATTATAAGTTATTAATTCGTGGTGTAGGTAGTTATGCTACGGATTCCTTGACTCATATGTTATGGGTCATTCTTTGTCACAGATTTGAACATTTCGTAAATGGAGAAGGATTTCGTGACTAAATAGTAGTAATACTATAATACGCTAATATAAACAAATAATACTATAATATAGGAGAATAATATGTCATTAGCCGCGCTGAAAAAGCAATCCGATTTCTCATCACTCATTGATGAGTACAACAAACAAACAACCCCCCAAGATACCAAATCGTTTGACGATGAAAGAATCTGGAAACCAGAACTTGATAAGTCAGGTAATGGTTATGCCGTGATTCGGTTTCTTCCTGCACCAGAAGGTGAAGATGTGCCTTGGCAGAGAATGTTCACTCATTCCTTTCAAGGGCCAGGTGGATGGTACATTGAGAATTCACTAACCACAATCGGCAAGAACGATCCTGTAGGAGAAGTGAATCGTAAACTTTGGAATACTGGTTCTGAAGCAGACAAGGAAACTGCACGCCGTCAGAAGCGTAAGTTGTCATACTTCACCAACATCTATGTTGTTGCAGATGCCAAACATCCAGAACATGAAGGAAAAGTTTTCCTTTATAAGTTTGGTAAGAAAATCTTTGACAAGATTATGGAGGCTATGCAACCACAGTTTGATGATGAACAGGCGATTAATCCTTTTGATTTGTGGAAGGGTGCGAACTTCAAATTGAAGATTCGTAAAGTCGATGGTTTCTGGAACTATGACAAGTCAGAGTTTGATGCAGTAAGTCCATTACTGGATACAGACGAAGCTTTGGAAAAAGTTTATGGTTCAGAATATCCGTTGAAACCTTTTCATGAAGATTCCAATTTCAAGTCTTATTCGGAGTTGAAGGAGAAGATGGAACGTACATTAGGTGAGGCAGTTGATAATCGTACTGCTGAACAGGTTGCATCTGATATGGATGTTACTACGGAACCTCCATTTGATGGTGGGAAACCAATAACTACTGGTGGTGCATCTGATACTATGGAATACTTTGAGAAGTTAGCAACTGCTTAATCAACCATTCTTCAGTCCGTATTTCTCTTGTACTGGATTTACAGAACTTGTTGCAACAGCCATAGTACTTGATGAATTAACCACAGTAGCTGCAGGAGCATTCACTTGTGTTATGGTTGCTCCTGTACCACCCTCACCAGCAGTTTCTTGAGCAGGAATTCTTTTTAATGGAGATGCAGGTTTTAAATTAGTACCTGCTACTGTTTCTTTGCCTGGAATATCAAGTCCAGATTTTTCCTTTTTTGCAATTGCCGCAGTTTCTTCCAGTTTTGCAAGTTCTGCTCGTGCCTTTATCAACTCTTCTTTTTCATCATCTATAGACCAATTAGTAACTCCTGTTCCCGCCGCAATAGTTTCTTCAAGATCTTCCATTTCCTTTTTCTTAGAAATAATCGCCTTTTCCTCATCAGTTGCAAAGAATAAATCATAAAGTGTATCCCCTAGAATACTTCTTCCTATTGCAGCTATATCAAAATCAAAGAGTTGACTAAACCACTTTGCTATATCATCAACAAAATCGGTAATCATTTTACCTATACTGAAATCATCTGGTAGTTTAGCCTCATCTTCTTTGAATCCAAAAATTCCCTTTATATAATCCCAAACAGTACTTACTAATTTAGTAACAAGATTGAGTGGCCAAAATACGAAATCTATATATGCTGATACTGCACCACCCACATCATCAAATACAAACATACCTTTGAACCATTTCCATATACCTTTCAAAAATGTTCCTATTTTACCTATAATGGAATCTCCACCCCCTGTAAATTCTGCCCAAAGAGTTTTTATTGAGGCTGCAACATCTGGAAACATACCTTCAAACCAATCCCAAAAAGGTTTCAATGCATTATCAAAAATCCAAGTACCTACATTATCAAAAAAAGTCCACATTTGTTTAATAGCTACAGTAGGGTCGGTAAAGAGAAGTTTTATCCAATCCCAAAGAGGTTGCAATATTCTATTAAATATCCAAGTACCAAAGTCTTCAAAGAATATAAACATCTCATCAATCGCAGCTGTAGGATCTGTAAATAGAAGATCTAACCACTTTGTAAATGGTTCTAATACTTCCTTGTATATCCATTCTCCTATAGGTGAACTCATAAATGCAGCCCATGCAGTTTTAATAAAGGCCGCAGCGTCAGGAAATTGTTCTTCAAACCAATCCCATAGAGGTTTTATTGCTTTATCATAAATCCATTTTCCTAGAGTTGCATATCCCTGAAGAAATTGTGCTAATGCAAGTTTTGGATCTGTAAAGAGAAGTTTTACCCATTCCCAAAAGGGTTTAATAGCATTTTCCCATAACCAAGTTCCAAGATTCATTAATCCTGTTGCAAGTTGATTTAATGCGGCCATAGGATCATCCCAAAGAAGTTTCAACCATTCCCAAACTGGTTTGATTGCATTTTCCCAAAACCAAGTTCCTATATTTCCAACAAGTCCTGTAAGTCCAGCCCAAAGTTTTTCGATAACTGTTGCTGCGCCTGGAAAAGTTTCTTTAAACCAAGCCCATAATGGTACAAAAGTATTATTCCATACCCAATTTCCAATAGATGAAGCTCCTTCTAACATTCCATTCCAAAGTTGTTCTAGTGCAGCCATAGGATCAGTAAATAATAATACAAACCATTCTCCTACCTTTATTACAAATTCATAAACTTTAGTAAACATTGCAGCTCCATCACCCGATAACCATTTAAAAAGACCCCAAAGTGCAAGAAGTCCTGCACCTTTTATAAGCCAATCTACAATACTCCCAGCCATTCCTGCAACTTTAGTTAATTGTTTTGCAGCTGCACCTTTGACTGCCGCCCCAGCACTTTTTGCTAATTTTGCAGATCTTTCTGCCATCTTGTGTGACATCCCAGCAAGACCAAACATTCTTTCTAATATTTGGGTTCGTTTTTCTGCATTAGCCTTTTTCTCCAACTCTACTTTTTCTGCCGTTGCAGATTCTTTTTCTGCTCTTGCATCAGCCTCATTTAAATGACCTGCAATAGTAGTTAATTGTTTTTGATTTTCTGTACCAGCTTTCTCAAAAACTTCTGTTAATTTTTGAGTATTTGCATCAGCTTCAGCCATGTTTTTGTTTTCTTTCTTGATCTCTTACTTTTTGATTTTGTTCTTTAATATGGGTTATCAATTTATCAACATAAATATCCCTCTCCCACGGCAACATATTTTCAATTTCAGTCAAACTCCATTGATGGTGTTGAACCATTTGGAATACCATATCATAATATGCGCCCAAACTTATGTGTGAGAGGGCTACTAAAAAAAATCATTCATACCAGATAATGTAACTGTAGATTTTACCTTTGTTTCAGGATTTTCTACTTCTACTTCATGTTTTAATGTGGGCATTGTTTCAAAAAAAGTTTGAATCTTTTCAAATTGAGTATGACTTAGACTTTCTAAAAATGCTAATTTTTCTTTTTGTGAATAATCCATACAATCATGGGTTTCTTCACCTTCCCATATTTGATACATACAATTTGAAATCATTTCAAATAATATTTTGGCATTACTACCATCTTCTTTTGTTGAATAACCAACAGTTCCAATAGTTGGATACGACATTAAAATACCAATATTTGGTTCTGTTTCCAATTGGATTCTAGCATCATGTTTTTCATCCATTTCAACATTGATTTTAGTTAAATCTACTTCAACTTCAACCTCAGTTTTTTCATCATCTGGACATTTAACTTTCAGTTTAACAACCTCTCCTACTGATTTTGCTCGTATATTTAAGAAAATATACTCTAAATCAAATAAGGGCATTTTTTCAAGATTCAAATCACCACTACAACAACTTGTAATAATTTGTTTAATGGCATCATAAGTTGCTTTATCTGTTCCTGTTTCTTGTGCAATTAATAAAAGTTTTTCTTCCTTTACAAGAAAAGGTCTATATGTAATTTCCTCATCAGTTGAGGGAACTGTTAGCCGATATGACGGCGCATTAATTTTTGGTAAAGACATAATATTCTCACTATTTTAATGTTAAAATTATCCGAATAAATTTGACGCCTTTGATAAGGGGCCAGTATTTATTCCTTGATTCACCGCACCTGTTAGCGGGCCAGATAATTCTGGCGGTAGATCTTCCAAGAATGGAAAACCATCTTTTTCGTTTCTAAATTCTCCAATCGCAAGATTAACCTGACTGCGATTTCCAAGATTACCCATCTTGAACGGATTCCATTTCTTATATGACCATGTTACATCAAAAGTTGCAATAGCATCTGTAGCATCATGAGCTAAGTCAATTCCTCCAACTATTTGTGGAAAACATTCAAATATTTTTACTCCATAATTATCTCTAAAATCAACTTTTGGTATGCTAACTGCTTGAGCTTTATCTCTAGGATTATCCACACCAGTAACATCATTAATTGCCTTTGTTACATCTTTTATTCCATCACTAACATCTTTTGCCCATGAACCCTCATCTTCAGCTTCAATCTTACCAGTTTGACCACCAGATGCCATAGTTGTACGAGTATGTACATCAAATTCACTAGTATATTCATTGTAAAAATTTAAGTTTCCAGTTAAATCATTATAGATAAGTTTTTGCCATGCATCAAAATAATTTTTGATATGCATTGTAGCATCACAATAAAAAGTAGTAGTTATTGTACCATATTGTATTGCTTGTGGCCAAGGATGTGGAGAACCATATGTTCTAACTAACGAAGTTGTAATTTGTTTTTCTGGTATAGTAACCTTACTACAATAGAGATTCATTTTTTGTTCATCTCTTTTTAATCCTTTATATCTTGGATTATTATCTTGATATATGCCTTGTGCAGCGGCATTTGCTTGTTTATATCGTTCTAAAAATAGGTTTTTAGTAGAATTTTGCATAATATGGGTTTTCCAATCTAAACTACCATATTTAACTTGACTATTATTTGTTCCACTTTTTGTTGGTGGGCCCGAAGGTGGGGGGCCACCTGTTGACAAAACTTCTTGATCTATTCCCATATCCATCTGATAAAATGAACATTTGAAATTGACGGGCATTGTAAAACCTTCACCCATACCAACAATTGTCCGAATGGTCTGGACATCACCCATTGCATCTTTTTCAAACTTTTTTCTACCTTTATCATCTGGTAAAATATCAATTGTTCTAAGAATACCCTGAGCTCTTTCCTTACTGAGTCCAGTACGAATATCATGTTTTCCTACTTTTACACCATCTCTAAATATTGCCATTTTTTTCCTTCTTATTAATTACCACGGCTGTTTTCCCTTAAATTTCTGTAATGGTAATGCAGCTGCATAACTCCAATCTTCACCACTAATACCATATAATCCACTTCCTTGCACTTGACTAAACAAGTATCGTTTAATACATGGTTTTGCTGGTGGATATTTTGTTATAATATTGTATGATAATTTTAATTTATAATTTTCATCTACATTTCCACTTCCCCCTTGAGCTTTAATTAATCTTAACATCAAGTCTATACGAGGATTAGGTGCTAGATAATGTAAATTGATACCATAGAACCCATTTTTTGCATAATCAAAGGGAAAGATTAGGGGCCACATATCCCAATATGGTAATATGTCCTTGAATTTTGCATCGTATTGAAATAGATACATTTGACCAACAGTTGGTCGCCCTGTAACTCCAATGTTTCTATCTCCTGTTAATTCTGCTCTTCCTGTCGATGCAGGAAAAGCGGCAGCTCGAGTTTTCTTAACAATATCTTTAAACCAAGACATTGCTTCTCTACTTTTTGCTTTTATATTGGATATAAAATCTGTTGCTACTTTATCTGCCATATAAGTATTTAGTCGTGTTAAGATGGTCTTCCGTTATTATTAAAAATTTCCATCCATGTCTTTTACAGACTTCTTGTGCAGCTGCCCACTTTGCACGATTCCTTGCCCATTCCTTAGTTTCATGTAGAAATGACTTGGTAACTCTTTTAGTAGCTTTGGGGGGTTTGGTAAACTTTTTTGGTTTAATCTCAATCATAAATTTATCACCGTTTTTTGTTTTAATATAAAAGTCGGGAAAATATCGATGTTGTTTACGATCTAGTGGAGAGACATATGGAACTATAAGTTCTTCTGAGCCCCATTCTGTAATATCATTGTTTTCATCACAATAGACCATAAATTTGCGTTCCCACAATGATCTATAAACAATGTTAGTAATGTTCCCCTTATACTTTTTTCGATTGGTGGGATTAAATTTACCCTTATAAGACATATAAATAGTTAGAAATAACTCTAGGAATATTTATGCAAAATTTCATAGCACAATCTATGCGAAGAATGGGACTTGCGCCCAGTAATAAAGTTGCACCTTCTTCCCCTAATGCAGCTGGGGCAGGAGTTGGTGGAAAAGCTCCACTAGCTCATATGGAAGTTAGTAGCAAATGGTCTTATTCATCTCTCGAATATCCAATGGATATACAATCCAGAACTGATATGGGACATTATATGATGTTTTATGTCAATATTGCAGATAATTCTTCATACTCTAGAACAGATAGTATGGGTAAAGATGCAACTGGTGCCGGGCCTGGAGGAATGTATGATCCAAAACCAGCAACACAAACTGCGGCCCAAAAAGGTATAATGGATGGAATAGGATTTTCAAAAAAACAACAAGGATCTACACCAGACTCTACAGGTAATTCTTGGAAGCCTGGATTTCAACCTAAAGTTGTAGAAAGAAAAGCTCATCAAGGAACTTCATCTGAACTGATGGGAATAAAAAGAACAATGAGAACTAATGATGCTATTATATTGTATATGCCTGCAAATGTTTTAACAAATTATACCGCTACATACAAAGAAAGTGAATTGGGTGCTAACTTTGGTGAAGCTGCAGGAAGAGTTTCAAGAGCAGATGTAAGTACTGTTGGTGGTATGACAGAATTAGTCAAAGGATTTGCTGCACAAGGAGCAGATGCAATGGAACGTGCAGGAGCGGCCATGATAGGTAGTTTAACAGGTTCAGATCTTATGGCAGCTAGAGATAAACTTTCAAATCGTGCTCAGAATAATTTTCTTGAAGCAACCTTCACAGGTTTAGGTTTTCGTAAATTTTCATTCTCTTGGAAATTCACACCAAAAAGTCCAGAAGAAATGATACAGGTAGAGAAAATTATTAAAACTTTTAAATTTCATATGTTACCAGAAATTCCTAATGATAATCGGTTTGGTAGATATTATACAACCCCAGCAGAATTTGATTTATTTTATATGTTTAGAGGAGATGAAAATGAATGGATTAATAAAATTCATACTTGTGTTTTACAAAATATGGAAGTAAACTATGCACCAAATGGTTATCAAACATTTAGACCAATTCAAGGAAGAAATGGTGCTCCTCCCTCAGAAATTGATATGAAACTTGATTTCATGGAAACTAAACTTATTACTAAAGCAGATGTACTAGAAGGTTATTAATATGTCCTATTTTTCTAATTTTCCAACAATAATGTATGATCCTACAGGTGATGGATCGGCAAAACTAGCTACAAATATTATGAAAAGAGTTCGGATGCGAGCAAACATGAAAAAAGAAGTTGTCATGTTAGATCCATATGATATTAAAGAAAACGAAACACCAGAAATAGTTGCTGACAAACATCATGGAAGTGTATATTATCATTGGGTTGTTATGTTACTTAATGATATTTCAGATGTTAATCATGATTGGGTAAAATCTACACGCCAGATGCAAAAATATCTTCTATCCAAATATACTGAAACTCAACTTACTGAAACTCATCATTATGAAATATCACAAACCTCTGGTGATACTACCATTAAAATTGAAGTTGAAAATGCAACATATCCCACCGCAACAGCTATTACTAATTATGAATATGAAACTGCTTTAAATGAATCAAAAAGATCAATTGACCTATTGAGAAATGATTATCTTGGATATTTTACAGAAGAATTTGCAAATTTAATATAAAATAACATGGCTGTAGATAAAAATGAACTTCAAGCCGTTGGAGACTATAATTTAGATGGAGCCCTTATAGTAGGAAGTTCAGGACAAAAAATAAATATTATAGACCAACTTAGAGAACTCAATATCTATCAAAGTATTGATTCTCCCTATATGTCAGGGAATATAGTACTTGCAGATTCCGCTGGAGTTGCAGAACTTTTACCATTATTGGGACAAGAACGATTATTATTTTCTCTCACTACTCCAGGCCATGAAGGTTCAGTAAATTTTAATGATTATCATGCGATTATCTATAATGTAGAAAAACGATTTCAAACTACAGATAGAGAACAAACTCTTATAGTAAATTGGACTACCCTAGAACATTATAAGAATCTCCGTACTAAAATATCAAAGTCATTCAAAGGAAATATAAGTACAATGGTTGAAGAAATATTGTCTAGTGATAATTTTCTAGGATCTAAAAAACCATTACATATTCATCCAACTAAAAATATTAGAAAATTTGTAATTCCCAATTTAAGTCCATTTCAAACAATAAATCTTTTGAAAGAAGAAGCTATAAGTGCTACAGAAATTAGTCCACATTATTTATTTTTTGAAAATCCAGCGGGTATTCATTTTAGATCTCTTGACAGTTTAATAGGTAAACACAGAACTTTAAATACACCACATAAAACTACTTACAGAGCGCAACCCCCTAATGACCCTAAAGCTGTTGAGGCGGCATTAGGAACTATTCTACATTGGGAAGTTGATGACAATTCAAACAATTTCTTAAATGTAAAATTGGGTATGTTATCATCAACTCTTTATTACCATGATATATTCAATAAAAATATTCAAAAATTTGATTACGATTATAATAAAACATTTTCAAAAAGAAATTCATTGAATCAAGAACATAAAGATTCTGGTACTTTAATACCACAAGCTAAAGTGGATGATAAAATAATTACTGAATATTCTAATTCTAAAGTATTCGTACATCCTACTGCAAGTAAAAATTTACACGCTAATGGGACAACTGATAATAATGCTGAGGAATGGTTACAAGAATCAATTTCTAGAGAATTACAACGAGATTATTTTACATTGAAAATTGAAACATATGGTGATACTAATATTATGTGTGGAGATGTAATTAATGTTCTTATTCCATCAAATAAACCATTATCTAAAAGTGATACGGCAAAGGCCTTTGACCCTGTTTTGTCTGGTAGATATTTAGTGACTAGTTTAAAACATATGGTAACACCATCAGAATTTATGCATAGTATGGTTATGACTGTAATGAAAGATTCTGTAAAAAGTGCAACTTCTGTTAAAGAAACAAACTATCCAGAACCACCAAAAGGAAAAGTATTAAAAGAAGAAGAAAAACAAATGGTGCCAAAACCATCAATGATAAGTTAATATAAATATTACTATGATAACATATGATCAATTCTTAAAAGAGGGAGTTTACGATCCCAATATATTCAAAGCAGTTTTCATGGCAGGTGGCCCTGGTTCAGGTAAGTCATTTATTGCTGGTAAAACTACTGGTGGATTGGGATTGAAGATTATTAACTCTGATAATGCTTTTGAAAGGATTCTAAAGAAAGAAGGACTTTCCTTAAAGATGCCTGGCCCAGAAAACATAGAAAAAGATTGGAATGTGCCACGAGCAAGAGCAAAGAAAGTAACTGAAAAAAAGAAATTTCATGCAGTTAAAGGTCGATTAGGAATTATTATAGATGGTACTGGTCACAAATATGATAAAGTCGCAGGTCAATCAGCGATGCTTGAACAACTTGGTTATGAAACCTCAATGGTCTTTGTAAATACCTCACTAGAAGTCGCACTCCACAGAAATGAACAAAGAGCTCGTTCAGTACAACCTAATATAGTAAAGAAAAGTTGGCAAGATGTACAAAATAATATGGGTAAATTTCAAAATTACTTTGGGGCTGCAAATTTCTTCATTGTGGATAACAATGGTTTTGAGGAAGATATGTTAGAAATAAGTACAAAACACATCAGACGAGCAATATCAAAACCAGTAAAAAATGTTATTGCAAAAGCTTGGATAGCAAATGAAATGAAAAAGAAAAGGAGAACATAATGGATATAGATATAGATTGGATAAACTTATTGGGATGGTTTCTTGCATTTGGATTCGCAACTAGTTTATTTTATAAAAGAGGTGTAAGAGCAGGAATCAAACACGCATTGACTACATTACATTTAGATCATCATCAAACTGAGTTACTAAATAAAGAATTAAAAAAAAATAATCGTACTTTGTCTAAAGAAACTTTATTAAATTAGTCAAAATCTCTAATTGCATAAATAATAGTGTTCGCACTATAGGAAAAGAGAAAATCTTTTATAT
>Ga0315334_10002484_pt1 | contig 11537 bp, 7 predicted proteins | sample M150034915metaG_FD_205555 | JGI IMG/M metagenome (GOLD analysis project Ga0315334, IMG submission 205555) | Ammonia-oxidizing marine archaeal communities from Monterey Bay, California, United States - M1 500m 34915 | ecosystem: Environmental > Aquatic > Marine > Intertidal zone | place: USA... | reverse complement strand
CGAGTCGCTTTCGCTTTATTTATCAAGAACTACTTGTATTACAACTTGCTCTAGCGCTCAGACGCTGGCAACTCGCCGCCACAAGCAAAGCTCCGGAACTTGAAACGGATGCCCGCATCCACGCCAGAATCACTTCGCGATTCCCTTTTACACTCACCTCCGCACAGCAAAACGTTGTGCAAGAGATCACCGAAGACATGGCATCAAGTCGGCCTATGAATAGACTGCTACAAGGTGATGTTGGAAGCGGAAAAACCGTAGTGGCGGAATATGCAATGCTGTTGTGTGTCGCGCATCAACACCAAGCCGTGCTTATGGCGCCAACTGAGATATTAGCGCAGCAACATTTTCGAACACTCAGTCGAGATTTAGAACAATCCCGCGTAAAAATTGCGCTGCTCACCGGATCGATGAAAGCGGCTGAACGAAAACAAGTTTTAGCTGACGTCGAAGCAGGTGAAATTGACCTGCTCATCGGAACGCATAGTCTAGCTAGCGATCAACTCAATTTTAAGTCACTGGCACTCGTAGTGATCGACGAACAGCATAAATTTGGAGTACGGCAACGACTAGCCGTCCGCAAGACGGGACTCGACCCCCATTACCTCGTCATGTCCGCCACGCCGATCCCGCGGACTATTGCTATGGGTTTGTTTGCGGACCTCGACATTTCAACAATCCGCAGTGGGCCCGATCACCAACAACCCGTCCATACCTATCTCGGTACCGACGAACAACGTGAGCAGTGGTGGGATTTCTTTCGCAAGAAACTACGCAAAGGACGCCAAGGGTTTGTAATTGCTGCGATCATCGACCAAGAAACCAATGCAGAACTGCGCAGCGTTGAGAAAATTTACCAACAGTTGCAAAATGACATACTTAGTGATTTCCGCATCGCAGTGGTACATGGCAAACTACCAGCAGAAGAGAAAAAACAAACGATGCAACGATTTGCGGATCATGAACTGGATGTTATCGTTGCCACATCAGTGGTTGAAGTCGGCGTCAACGTGCCCAATGCATCACTCATGACGATCGAAGACGCGCAACAGTTTGGACTTGCTCAATTGCATCAATTTCGAGGTCGGATTCGACGGGGACATCACCCAGGTTATATTTGTGTATTTGCCAGTCCCAACAACGACGATGCTGTCGAACGACTTGAAACATTCGTCAATACACTTGATGGCTTTGAACTAGCCGAAGCAGATTTCAAGATGCGTGGTCCCGGAGATTTGTTTGGCACAAAACAACATGGGCTACCCCCGCTAAGAATTGCTGATCTCCACCGTGACCGAATGATTTTGGAGCAAGCACGAGATGATGCTCTAACGCTTATCGAACACGACCCCGGCCTGCAAAGCCTCGAACTTATACGCCTTCGCAAACAGGTCCTGCGCCGCTATGGCAAAGTACTAGATGTAGGCGACGTCGGTTAGTGACAGTCTGCGTTCTGCGATGTGGATCGGCAACCGTTATTTGCCTGCAACCAACTGCACCTATTGATATTTCTGGTAGGCCGCAACAGCTAGTTGATCACAACGTTCGTTTTCTTCGTGACCGCTGTGCCCGGCGACTCGAGTGTAGGTTAACGTGTGTTGTGCTAATAACAAATCAAGCTCAATCCAAAACTCCTGGTTCTTAATTGGTACGAGTCGGTTTTTATCTTTCCGCTTCCAACCGCGACTCTTCCAACCCTGCATCCATTCCTGAATTCCCTTGCCAACGTAAACGCTATCGGTAAACAATTCGACCTCACACGGGACCTTCAATACTTTCAACCCTTCGATCACCGCCTGTAACTCCATCTGGTTGTTTGTCGTATCAGGCATGTAACCGCTCGCTTCCTGCTCCTTGCCCGAAGCTAAATCGCGCAATATGTACGCCCAACCGCCAGGACCCGGGTTTCCGCTACAACCCCCATCCGTAAATAAATGAACCATTCGTGCCAAGGCATGCTCCTCCATGTTGCTAACGACGCTTATTCGTCCTCAGATTCGGACTCTACCACTTCCTCAGATTCCTCCGCCGACGCAGATTCTAACTCAGCTTGTGCTTGAGGCGAAAGGTTTTCAATATTTTGCATCCTGGCCGCCTCGTCCACTCGACGATTAATCTCGGATCCTCTTTCAATTTCAAAGGCTGTGGCCATATACGGAAGCAAGACCGTGAACGTCGAACCTATTCCTAGCTGACTCTTCACCGATACTTCGCCACCAAGTATACGGCACAGTTCTTTGACAATCGACAAGCCCAAGCCCGTACCGGCATATTCCCGAGTGAGACTATCTTGACCGCTGACAATATTCCCTTGGCGAAATTTTTCGAAAATCGTGTCGCGGTCTTCTTCGGCAATTCCAATCCCGGTATCCACTACTTGAATTTCAAAACAATCCTCGTCTATCGGTGATTCAGCAACGGTCACTGTAATACGCCCACCCTCAGGCGTGAACTTAATCGCATTGGACAGTAAGTTCGTTAAGATTTGCTGAATCTTGCCTTGGTCTTGAGTCACTTGACGGTCGCTAAGTTTAACTTTCACTTCGAGCGAAATATTTTTTTCTTCGACCAACGACCGTACTAAGTCACATTGAGCAGTCACCACAGCGGCCAACAGCATATCAATAGGTTTTACTTCCAGCTTACCCGCTTCAATTTTTGCTAAGTCCAATATTTCGTTGATCATCTCCAACAACATCCTGCCGCTGCGTTGAATATTTTCAGCATAACGGGTCTGTTTATCATCTAGGCTTTGGACGCCCTGTAGAATTTCAGAAAACCCGATGATGCTGTTGAGAGGAGTCCGCAACTCATGGCTCATATTTGCCATGAATTCATCCTTCATGCGATTCATGTCATACAACTGCATATTCAGCTGAGCCATTTCATCAACTTTGATATCTAGATTGTCATTCACTAGCTTTAATGCTTGTTGTGCTTCAGTCAGGTGGCGCACCATACGGTTAAACGACGTTCCCAATTCTTCAAACTCGTCATCCGTATTAATATCAGCTCGCTGATTTAGATCGCCCCGACTAATACGATCACTCACATCTCGCAAGTGATTCAATGGTCTCACAACCAGCAATCGAATGATGATATACAAAGCAATCATTGACACGAACACTGTGACAATCGCCACCGCAATCAATATCGCTCTGGCGTTATGAATCGCATTCTGCGTTTCCTCATAGGGAATCTTGACCTTGATCACGGTAAAGGGAAGTTGATTCCCTGCAATCGCGGCGCCCTCGCCGCTGCCTTCCACACCTGGCGTTTGATTGTTGTGGCAAATAATGCAGGTGGTGCCCCAGCGGACAGGCTCGTAATACTGATACTCATTAATTTCCTTGAGCACACGTTCTTTAAAGATCGGGCGATCCTCTTCGGATTCATCGGTGACCGTCAGTAAATCAGTTAACGTCACATCCGCAACGTCTTCAGGATCTCCCTCAAGTTCTCCGTTAACTTCATTTTTTTGTTTAGACTCAACCATCGCTTGTAGCTCGGCGATGATGCGGATTTCCTTAGGGGTTATGGCAACCTGAACATCCTTGATGTCGCGAGGTTTGACTTCGAGGTCAGTGACAATAATTTCATGCGTGTAACGGCCGTCGCTCAGAGACAATTCCTTCAAGACCGTATCCGCAAACTCTTTTTGGTCAACGCGTGTTTCCCAATAACTGAAGTGGGGTTTCATCAGCGCAACATCGACTACATCGCGAGCGGTGGTTCGAGTATTACGTAAAATCAGATCCGACGAAACGTTTTCCACTCCCCAAAAAGCACCTGAAATAAGTAGGGTCAACCAGAATCCAAAGAGCAAACGACATTTGCGCTCCAAACTTGTCTCACCCAATACTCGTTTCCAGTTACGTTGCCGCATTGAATTATCGCTTCACTCTCCTTTAAGGTTGCTTAACCTGAGGTTCTCGACCAAGTGCCTTTTCTTTATATGGCTATTGTAGAGCATCACCGTTTTAATAGAAATAAGACATTTCATTTCGACAATATTTCATGAGAGTTTACCCAGCTCCCCTTTTTGCCGTCAGACACAGGGGGATGGTGCAGGCTACAAAAATTGCCAATTTCCTCAGACCAAGCCTTATGCCTCTCGGTATAAACCTGTCGTTTCAATATATATCTCGACAGCCCGCGGAGTCCGAAAACGGATACTCTTAGAATCACGCACTCGCTCTCGAATTCTCGTACTTGATAGTTCCATGCCCGGCATCTCAACCTGCGACATACGAATCTGCTGTAACTGTTCCGCAGTTACAATTTCAGCTAAAACATCCATGTCGACCGGCTCACAACCAAGACGGCGAACAACACTTAAAACTGCTAATTCACAAATCCGTTGAGGGTCCTTCCACGTCGGTAAATCCACTAACGAATCTGCGCCTAATAACAAAAAGAACTCGTGATCCACAAATTGCTCAGCCAATAACTCCAATGTGTCGACTGTAAAACTCGTACCGCCACGCTCCAACTCCATCTCCAAAATATCAAAACCGCTGTGCCCGGCTAGCGCCAGTCGCAACATCTCTAACCGTTGCTTGTCACTAGCAAAACTTCCAGCAGGCTTGTGAGGGTTTATCGCCGCCGGTACGAACCACACCTCATCCAATGCACACTGTTGCTGACAGCTCTCTGCCAATAACAAATGCCCGTAATGGACAGGGTCGAAACTACCACCTAAAATCCCGATGCGCCGCACACTTCACCTCAGATAAACGAATACAACCTAATATTAAATTTACATCGCCCGACCAGATTGGCAATCCCGCCAAGACTCTGAACGATAACCGATGTTCACAGCCAGTTTATCAATCCACCACTAAAAGTGGTACGATAAATAACCTACGAATCACAAACGACATGATTTAACTTACTCATCATACCCTATGCCGCGACAACCAGGCTTATTTCCCGACGATGTTCCCGACGAGTCTCCCTTGGATGCTCCCTGGGTCCGCGATGCACTGCAAGATCATTCGATCGCCACCGTTGTCTTTGCCGAAGTTCCTTGGGGCCCATTTGATTATCTCATCCCTAACGAGTTACAAGATTTAGTCCAAGCGGGTCGCCGAGTCCAAGTACCTCTCGGTCGAGGAAACCGCCAAGTCAGCGGATATTGCGTTGCTGTTCAACTCGCTGGCGCCGACCAACCGGATACAAAAACCCTGAATGAGAAAGGGCGATCTTACAAACTCAAGTCCATCACGAGTGTCATTGATGGTTTCACACTGCTGTCCGCTGAAATGCTCGAACTGACAAAATGGATGGCCGACTATTATATCGCTCGACACGGTCAAGTCCTTGAAGCTGCGGTGCCTGCCGGAGTACGCTCCGCCGCTGGAACCCGCAAAGTTCGGTTCTTCAAGCTGAACAAACCTCGCCTAGAAATGATCCAAACCGACGACCTGCCCTCCAAGCAACAACGTATTGTCGAATTACTACGAGGCAACGACGCTTGGCAAACAGCGGATCAAATCTGTAAACGGGTACACTGTTCGCAAGCTCCAATTCAGTCACTGGTCAAAAAAGGAATCGTGCAAACCGAACAAAAACGCGTGCAAAAAACTGATGTACAACAAGAGATCCTCCCCCGCGAAGAAAACCTGCAACTCAATCCCGCTCAACAACAATCGTTGCAAGTCATCACGAACGCCATAAAAAACGACTCCTATGAAACCGTGCTCGTCCACGGCGTTACCGGCAGCGGAAAAACTGAAGTCTATATACAAGCGATCGAAGAAGTCATTAGCTACGGTCGCCAAGCGATCGTCCTCGTCCCAGAAATTTCGCTAACGCCTCAAACCCGCCAACGCTTCCGCTCGCGGTTCGATAAAGTCGCAGTGCTACACAGCCATCTCAGCGATGCTGAACGTCATTGGCATTGGCATCAAATTGCCCAAGGTGATGTACAAGTGATTGTTGGCGCCCGCAGCGCAATCTTCGCACCCGCCCCACGCCTCGGTCTAATCGTACTCGATGAAGAACATGAAACAACCTTCAAACAAGAAACCGTGCCCCGCTATCATGCTCGCGACGTCGCCGCCAAGCGCGCACAACTCCAAAATATCCCACTCATTCTCGGCTCTGCCACACCCGCACTCGAATCGTGGCACCAAGCACAAATTGGGAATTACAAACTCGTCTCCCTGCCCGACCGAGTGATGCAGCGCCCGCTACCTCGTGTTGCCACCGTGGACCTACGGCATGAATCTCGGTCCAAAGGAAGTTATGGATCCATCAGTCGGCAACTCCAAAGCGCCATCACCGAAACACTACGCGGCGATGGTCAGGTTATCTTATTGCTTAACCGGCGGGGCTACTCTACCAGCATCCAATGCCCGGCCTGTGGCGAAGTGGTTCAATGCCCGCAATGTGAAATTGCCCTAACACATCACCGCTTCGGTATCAGTGGCCAACGACTCGAACGCGCGTTGTGCCATTACTGTGATTACCAAATCCCGGCACCCGAAGTTTGTCCAAGTTGTCATGGTGACAGTATCAGATTTGCTGGACTCGGTACGCAAAAACTCGAAGAAGAAGTCCGTGCTAAATTCCCTGGCATCACCGTCCTGAGAATGGACTCCGACACAATGCAACGACCCAATGCACACGAACAAGCACTCGATCGGTTTCGCAGCGGTGACGTTAAGATTTTGGTCGGTACGCAAATGATCGCCAAAGGTCTCGACTTTCCCAATGTGCATCTGGTTGGAGTTATTAATGCCGATACCGCATTACACTTTCCGGATTTCCGAGCGGGTGAAAGGACGTTTCAACTTGTTACGCAAGTCGCTGGACGAACCGGTCGTGGAGACCAAGATGGGCGAGTGCTTGTGCAAACATACTCACCAGAACATCTCGCAATCGTCGCAGCAACCCAGCACGACTATAAGTTGTTTGCCGAGCAGGAACTGCCTGGGCGCGAAGAGTTTGGCTACCCGCCCTACTGCGGCATGATACGTTTGATCATTCGAGGTGCTGATGACGCGGCCAGCATGCAGTACGCTCAACATTTGGCGCAGTGCTGCCAAACCGCTATCGATCAATCACCCTCCTCCGACATCCGTATGCTCGGACCTGCGCCTGCACCAATCACGAAAGTTCGTGAAAAATATCGATACCACTTGCTGTTGCTATGCAATAACATAACCGCGATTCGTGAAGTAATCGCCCGCGTCTATGAAGAGCAAAAACCACCGACCGACATCCAATGGGTCGTCGATGTCGATCCGCAAAATCTGTTGTGATCCCTCGGTGAAAACGACTCTTGGGATCCCGCAATCTCTACTCGGCATCCATCAGCCGATATACCTGACCATCAATGACAACAATTACGGTTCCAGGCAAAGCTAGAATTCGACCAACAACAGCGCCATGTTTCGCTGCTAATGCAAAGTAGCTGGAACTGTATCGCGTTAAATCTTGGGCTGTTTCAATTTGCTCCTTGGAGGCATTCGAATCAACCCATTGACCTTCCTCTAAAAAGAACGACTTGCCACCCACCTGCTTCAACGTCTTTACCTTTACCTCACGATTGGTCACCGCGTCGCGGAATATAACTCCGCCATCCGCATCAACACTCTGGCTTGGCAACAGGCCTTCACCTTCAGCATCTCCTAATCTTCCTCCACCAGCATTCTGGAAAGAAGCTTTGTTTTGCCGACGAGCAAATCCGGCTTGACCTGCTTCTTCTGTTACCAAATCATTTAAAGCCGTGGCGACCCTTTGTCGCGATTTTGCTTCGTCCCGTATGCCACCGTTTTCATCTGCCAAGAATGAAGTATAGGGTGTGAGAACTCCATGGCGTCGAGAAAGCATCACAAGTTCATCGAGCAATTCATCGTTACGACCTTCGAGGTCAATTTTGTCAATAATCTCACCAATACGTCGCACCGCCCACAACTTTTCTACAAACGATTGATTGCTACTGGTAGATTTGTGTTCAAGTTTTGCGGGGAATTCTAACCGTTGCACCTCACCATTCACGCGACCACTCAAAACAACTTTGGCATTGCCCGCGTGTTTATAACGGCCGACCAATACTAGTTGATCGCCCGCAAATAGATCATATAAATTACGCGGATAAACTCGATTCACTGCACTTCCCTGTGCAATCTTTATGCCGTCAACGTCCACTCGTAACTTGACGTCTGTCAGCACGGGAGAAGCGATACGAGTATAGAATTCAGCGACTTTAGCTTCGATGTCCTCATCCGGACGGACATATACGGATTGTCCATACCCAGTGCGAGCTAACTTGTCCAACAACAAACTATTGACATCGTAGCCCACTCCGAAGCAGCAAACTCGAGCACGAACTGAGTTGGCCTCGGAAGCACTGTCGACAATACGAGCAATATTTGTTTCACCTACCGTCGGAATCCCATCGGTCAAAAATACAACATAATTCGGTGTTTCGTCATCCTGCAACATGTCCAGTGCTGCGTTCAAAGCACCATCAATATTCGTACTACCGCCAGCGAAAATACTTTCAATAAAACCTAATGCTTTATCGCGCGAAGATTTATTGTGACGTTGCAGTTCAGGTGCGAACGTCTCAATTTCAGAGTCGTAAGCCACAATGTTAAACAGATCGCCATCATTTAAATTATTGATAACAAACCGCAATGCTTCCTTGGCTTGATCTATTTTACGTCCCGTCATACTGCCGCTGCGGTCCACGACAAACACAATATTCTTGGAAATGCTCTCCCGCTGCTGAGCTTGAATATCTGGCGAAATCAGCATCATGAAATAACCGTCTTCATCTCCGTCCGGTCGGTAACTCAACACACTCGTGCCAATTGATTGCTTACCAACGTCATAGAACAAACGGAAATCCGAATTGGGGATTACATTTTTCTGTTCAAAGCTAATTCGAGCTATCTTTGCCGATGGCTTTTTTACAGCAATCGAATGCGTAGGACTGTAGACACTCTTGATGGCCAGTGGCGATGAAATAGACACTTGAACCGACAACTGCTCGATCGGTTTTGTGGTATGTCGAGCGATTCGCAGCGGGAATAACCATTCCGTCATTCCCTGAAACTGACGGCAAACTTGGGAATACCGAATTGTGACTTTGCGAGTTTCACCAGGTGGGATCGGAAATACGCTCGTCTTGAACATCCCAGAACCCATCCATTCCAACAGCGCCGGATCTTGGTTGCGACGAACATAGCCTTCGAATATACGCCGCGCTTCATCGCGCTCAATTAACTTGGCCTCATATTCCTTATTGCCCACAAGCAACGTCAATCGATCAATCGCTCCGTCGTAGGGGAGTGGAAAAACAAAACTCGCTTCAATCGTGCGCTTCGATGTATTCTTGAATTCTTGCGACACCTGAACGCGTGCAATTTGACCGTTCAAATTGACGTTCACGTCTAAGGACTTGATACAGTACGAATGTAAAGGTTGTACAATCGGTGACGGCAGCGGTGGGGCAATCGGACGACGCAAGTCAATTAACGCGCCTTGACCAATACACTCTCCTATCAGAAAACACAAAAATAGCAAACTGAAAACTGCTGTCTTCAATTGTCTTCCATGATCAAGGCTGAATAAAGCTCGCATCGCATTCTCCAATATTGTTCTTTTATTTCTTCGATCTGATACTTCTCCACTTAGTACCTCTTAACACTCAACTCACAAAATATCGTTGTTATGAATGTATCAAAGTATCAGACGCACAAATGCAACTAAAAGTTCCCAATAAACCAAGCATTTTCATTATACGTTTTCCCTCTTGCTTCACGCAGATGAATTTGACAAACTCCCGTAAGTTAAATCCGGCCTTTCCCGCTACACGTTCGCCTTGAATCGCATGCATCGAATGAATCGAAAGTTCTTATTTCGTCTAACACCCTGGTTGGTTGCGCTATTTTGTTGCGTAATACTGCAAAGTGGGTGTATTAGCACCAGCGTCTGGAATTGGGGCGATAACGGACCGCCACGAGAAGAAGAGTTAGTAAGACTGGCGGCAGAGTCGCCAAAGATTGAAAATCCGATGACAGTTCCTATCCGAGATCGCGATTTTTTATGGTCCATCGTCGTCAATACCGTTGAAGATTACTTTCCAATCCAAAACGAAGAGCGAATTCAATTAGTTGGCAATACGTTGACCGAAGGGTACTTAAAAACCGCTCCGAGTGACGCTGCCACGATGTTCGAACCTTGGCGAAAAGACAATGTCGCAGGCTTTGACCAACTTCATGCAACATTGCAAACCATACAACGCCAAGCAGAAGTTTACGTAAGACCCACTCGTGATGGATTTCGTATAGAAATCGTTGTCCATAAACTTCTAGAAGATCTGCCGAGGCCCGAATATAGTACAATCGGCGGGGCAACGCTACAACATAGTGCATCACATACTAGGCCCCAGCAAGCAAATGGCAATAAACAAACTCGACTTGGTTGGATTCCCCAAGGTCGAGATGTTGCACTTGAACAAGCAATACTGCAAGACCTACAACAACGCATGGCCGAAGCCACAATTCCCTCGGCAAGCCCTCCAGCAGCCAACCCTGAAAACTCTATACTAGGCCTACCGGATCTAGGTCTTTAATGGCAGATATGTAGTAACTGGGTTACAAACGTCCCCATGCAGATTGTAACTCCGCGGGTAAATCAACTACACCAATGCCTGTGTCTCTTATGATGGCAACCCCTAGTTCATACAATTGCTCGAGCGAGTTCTGAGCTAAATCCAAGAAGATGCACTTTTTGCCGCCGTAAACGCACAATCCTGATGCGATGCCGTCGAGCAACTCTAAACGGACTTCAATCCCCTGCTCTTTCGCAAAGTCAATTCCAGTCTGTAATAACGCGGCTGCATGCATCTTACTTACTTCCCTACTTTACCCTGTCTTACCAACTCTTCCTAACACGAACTGCCTCTCTTCCCAACACCGCAAATTTTAACATCCAAGAGATCAGCAAGACCAATTATAAACTACTTACGATGGCTAACTAAAGGTCAATTCGACGATATCAATTATGGTCGTTTAACACGTGTATAACAGAATATAAATAGTACTGGTCAGGTAATAAAACCTGAAAACGAACAACCAGGTAAAAGAGTTAAACTATACGGGTAATCCACACGACGCGCGAATGAATAGACAGGAAGTCTCGAGAAATCCTATGAGTACGACAGACGACGCTCAAAAAACAGATAATGCCACAGCAATTGAAGCTAGTGACACCGTGGAATCATCCGCACTGGTACGGACCTCTGACAATAAGGAAACTGCCGCTGCAGCTGAAGAAGCCGAAGTGGCTGAAGTAGCAGAAGAAGCTGGAGTGGCTGAAGTAGCAGAAGAAGCAGAAGTAGCAGAAGTAGCAGAAGAAGCAGAAGTAGCAGAAGTAGCAGAAGTAGCAGAAGTAGCAGAAGTAGCAGAAGTAGCAGAAGAAGCAGAAGTAGCAGAAGAAGCCGAAGTAGCTGAAGAAGCCGAAGTAGCTGAAGAAGCCGAAGTAGCTGAAGAAGCCGAAGTAGCTGAAGTGGCAGAAGA
>Ga0315334_10002483_pt1 | contig 11545 bp, 10 predicted proteins | sample M150034915metaG_FD_205555 | JGI IMG/M metagenome (GOLD analysis project Ga0315334, IMG submission 205555) | Ammonia-oxidizing marine archaeal communities from Monterey Bay, California, United States - M1 500m 34915 | ecosystem: Environmental > Aquatic > Marine > Intertidal zone | place: USA... | reverse complement strand
TCAGGCAACGGGCGTCCCGGTAATTGTATTGTCTATATTGTCGACGCTGCCACAGGAAACTACGCAGCCTATGGGGTTCCTTGGAATCGTCAAATGGAAACAGCAGGCAAAGTTCAGCTAGGTCCATTGCAGAGATTAACCTCTGGGAGCGCTCGTAATATCACGGTTCGCTGAAAGGATGGCCATTTTGATTGTGCAAGTGAACGAGCAAGCGGTTGAAACGACCTTGGGTATCACGATTTTAGATCTGCTCCAACAGATAGACATTACCGCCCGACATATTGCAGTTGAAGTAAATCTGAATATTGTGCCGTTTGAAGACCATGGCGATACCATATTGCATGACGGTGACCAGTTAGAGGTAGTAACACTTGTTGGTGGCGGGTGATTTGTTTTAACACAGCTTGTGTCGCCTAGCAGAGAACAAACTCAATTAAAGTTAAGGATCGGACTGTCAGAACAATGGGGACTGTAGTAGCCAACGATTTGGATGTGGTCGCGATGGACGATAACCCATTGAAGATCGGGCCATTCGAGCTCAATAGTCGTTTGATCGTAGGCAGCGGTCGCTATGAAAATGCGACGATGATGCGGCAAGCCTTAGATCTTTCCGGATCGGATTGCATTACGGTTGCCATCCGCCGCGAACGACTGCATGATGCGTATGGTGATAATCTTTTGGACCATATTGATTCTGACCAGACAATTTTACTTCCTAATACTGCTGGTTGTTATAGTGCCAATGACGCAGTGCGCGTAGCGCATTTGGGCCGAGAAATACTTCGAGCGTTAGGCAACCCAGGAGCGGATTGGGTTAAGCTGGAATGTTTAGGTGACAGTCGTACCTTATTACCTGATCCGATTTCTACGCTAGAGGCAACTAAACAACTCGTGGCGGATGGATTCTATGTGTTGTGTTACACCACCGACGACCCAGTTACCGCTCGGCGATTAAAACAAGCGGGCGCGGCAGCAGTCATGCCCGCTGGCAGTCCTATTGGCTCTGGGCAGGGTATTCTCAACCCCAACAACATTCGTATCATTTTGGAATATCTCAAAAATGAGGACCCAGAATATCCAGTGATCGTAGACGCAGGCATCGGCACTGCCAGTGATGTAGCTCAAGCAATGGAGCTAGGCGCCGATGGCGTGTTGCTCAACACCGCAATAGCTCATGCTCGGCAACCTCTCGTCATGGCTACTGCTATGAGACATGCAACGCTAGCGGGTCGTCAAGCTTTTCTTGCGGGCCGCATCCCGAAGCGACTTTATGCCGCCGCCAGCAGCCCCCTGGAAGGTGTCATTGCGACCCATCCATTTCCTCGAAATGAAACGAAATGACCGCCGGCGCAGATTTCATTCAGCCAACAGATATTCTTGGCCCTGGCGGGCGGATCGCTGCTCGCCTAGATCGTTATGAACATCGCCAACAGCAACTCGACATGGCCGATGCGGTCTCTAACGCGTTAACCGATGGTAACCACTTGGTCGTGGAAGCGGGCACAGGTGTAGGAAAAAGTTTTGCTTATTTAGTACCCGCAATATTGGCTGCTACGGAACCCGACAACCAATTTGTATTGACCGAAGACGGCGAAAAACGGAATCGTCGCATCATCATTTCGACGCATACGATTAGTTTGCAAGAGCAGCTTTTGAATAAGGATATACCGCTGCTCAACAGCGTTATAGCGCGAGAGTTTTCCGCTGTATTGGTCAAAGGCCGTGGTAATTATTTGAGTCGGCGGCGGCTGCGGTCGGCTCTGCAGAAATCAGCGACGTTATTTGAAGGGGCTGATGAGCAATCGCAGTTGTTTCAAATTCGTGATTGGGCGAATGCCAGCTCTGACGGCAGTCGCCGTAGTATGGCATTTCGACCCCAATCAAGTGTTTGGGATGAAGTTGCTAGTGACTCGAGTAACTGCATGGGCTTTGCCTGTGAGTCGCATAAAAGTTGTTTTTACTATCAAGCTCGACGGCGGATGGAACACGCTCAATTGTTGATTGTGAACCATGCCCTGTTTTTCAGTGATCTGGCTCTCCGCCGACAAGGTGCGAGTATTCTGCCCGACTATGATGCGGTGATCTTTGACGAAGCCCACACGCTTGAATCCGTAGCCAGTGAGCATTTGGGGCTGAGTGTTACGTCGGGACAGGTTTCTTATATTCTCAGAAAATTATATAACGATCGCACCAACAAAGGCTTGCTTGTTGGCCAAGGCCATGAGCCAGTGCAACGCCAAGTGGTTCAGTGTTATATTGTTGCGGACGAATTGTTTGACGAAGCGTTGCAATGGAAACTCGATCATCCAAAAAGTAATGGTCGCATCTATTCTAAATTAGTGTTTCCGAACCCACTGAGTCCCGAGTTGTCGACGTTAGCGAATATGATTCGCCAAATTGCAAACGACATTGATGATACGGCTGAACGTAAAAATTACACGGCAGCCGTCGTGCGACTTTCAATACTTGCGGATACGATCCAACATTGGTTAGTCCAAGCGTCTGATGATATGGTGTACTGGCTAGAAGCTTGGAAAAACCGTCGGGGAACGAAAGTTTCATTTCATGCCGCACCACTCGATATTGGACCGGCAATGCGTAGTGAGTTGTTTGAAAAAACACCGAGTGTCATCATGACGAGCGCAACGTTGGCCGTAGGCACTGAAGACAAGTTCAATTTTTTCAGGTCACGAATGGGGCTTACAGAATCGAATACAGCGAAACTGGGATCACCGTTTGACTATGAACGCCAGGCAGAAGTGATTTTAGTCAGCGGCATGCCAGACCCGAGTAAAGACAAAGAATCGTTTCGAGCACACTCTGTAGAGATGCTAAAGCGATACATCCGTCGCACGGATGGACATGCTTTTGTCTTATGTACAAGTTACGATTTGCTGCGATTTTTATCATCTGCTTTAACCCCGTGGCTCGCTGAACAGCAGTTGGGATTGTTAACACAGGGTGCTGGTACTGGGCGAACGGAGTTACTAGATCAGTTCAAGAACAATCCACAAAGTGTGTTGTTTGGTACGGACAGTTTTTGGCAGGGAGTAGACGTACCGGGTGAAGCACTGCAAAACGTTATCATACCGCGGTTGCCATTTAGCATGCCGGACCATCCTTTATTGGAGGCACGCTTAGATCAAATTAAGGCTAACGGTGGCAACCCATTTTTGGATTATCAGTTACCTGAAGCAACGATTAAATTCAAACAGGGCTTCGGTCGGTTAATCCGTACGCAGACGGATACGGGTATTGTCGTCGTCTTTGACCCGCGAATGCGAACACGATTCTACGGCCAGATTTTTCTGGATTCCTTGCCACCTGTGCAGGTCAGTGAAGAGTTTGTGTACGACCACGAATGAAGCCGCGAATTTATGTCAATGAGCGCAGATAGGACACCCAATTAGTCATCGGTGGATATACCGTTGATGATTTGCAGAGGCGGGTCGGTACGAGGCTGGGGGATAGTTTGCGGCCGGCGTTCAATCGTTTCCGCGTCAACATCTCCCGGCGACGCTGCCTGGCGTTGGCGTATATATTGAGCACCTTCAGGACTGTTTAAATACATTTTCAAAGGAGATTGCCATTGCGGTTGACCTCCAATTACGGGTGTCCAGCCGGTTACAAATGGTCGCCAACTGCCATGGCTAATGGAACCAAATCCACCGTGAGGAACCGTTAGAAATGGGGCCGTCATCGTCATGCTGCGCTCAGAACCTTGACTTGCCCACAGATTAAACCCACCACTTAAATTTCCCTTACGAAATCCAAACCCAAAATGGGCATCACGGCCGTCGTATCCACCATAGGTTGGATAGACCGGCGCTCCCCAATTAAAAAACCAGCCGCCGCGGCGACCTCGTTGGTTTAAAAACATGGATGAACCAAATGACTCGTACCAAGAATTTTGCATATTCCAGTGTGGTGTGGTGATGGTCGCTTGCTGCGCTTGTACCTGAAGCGTATCGAAACCACCGCTGCCTAGTGCGACAACAAGGAACGAGAGAATCAGCAATCGTTGAAATGGATTTATTTTCATAAAACGAAAGATCAAGGTAAAACGAAGAGCTACACTGACATCCTTTATGTTTCTATTGTTTCGCCACAAACACTAAAAGGCCAATAAAAACTGACGGAACTACCAAAAATATTACAATTGCACCAAATGCTTGCCCAGTGGTTTTTTGGTGTGAACGAGTCATTCCGTATCCTAGGTGCAGTACAAAATAAAATGGGATGATCAGCGGGGCGACAAGTGGAGTTAGTAATGTGAGCTGCAAAACAGCGCCTAGACTATACCCAATCATACGAGTAGTCGTCTCGAAAGGTTTTGCCCTTCCGCCTAAAAGTAGCATACCGGTATGCAGAACGGCTCCGCCAGCAAACATCAAGAATGGTATTAGTAAGGCACCACTTACTAGCCAGGCGGCAAGTCCGACCCCGTACCAAATCACGAGTTGGGTGTAATCGATGCCAGCGGGCATATGTTCCGCTGCAAGCATACAGGCAATTGCGAGTACAGGTATGCTGCTGATTGCAAGATAAACTGTTCCCAAAACAAGCCCAGCGACGGCATAGCCGATAGGATTTCCCAGTCCGTCATCTTCAAACATAGTTGCGAAAGCGTCCCCAGGGCGAAACAACAATAACTTTGTTGTGGCCCACATCTTAGATTGTCCGCGGTCAGCACTTTCCCACGGCAGTCCCTGTTGTTTGGCAGCAGGTGGCTTGAGTGGCTGTTGACTGCGAGATAAATGGGAACGGCTCGGCGGATCTAGTGCCGATGTTGCTGGCGAAGATTGTTGCGTGGTGGTAGCAATTGAGTCTAAGGCGGCGGCAGTCCAAGCGGTTGCCTTGAGTGGTTTATCTGGTTCATATCCCGCTAGCAAATCGTCGTTTCCTGAGCCAATGGTAATGGGTGGGGGTGCAGAACGGGCTTCCCCATAAGGTTTACTAGGAACCCGGAAACGATTGATGGTCGAATACTTTGGAATATCAACGTTTGCTTTACAATGCGGGCAGCGGCCTTTTTTTCCGGCATGTTGCTTGGGGACTTTGACAGGTTTTTTGCATTGTGAACATTCAAATTCTATTTTTGATTCATCCGCACCGGCAGAGCCGCCAAATACGCCAGATACTCTTTCTCTACGATTTTCCACAAGCGGTAAGCTAAGACGTACTAGTGTATTACATTTTGAGCACTGTATTTTCTTGTGGGCTTTGTTGACGGGGATCCCGAGTGTTTTGTTACAACAGACGCAACTGAACCGAATCAGAATTTGATCATTTTTTTTATGATGCGATCCCTGCTCTACGAGTACAGTGCATTTACCGAGTTGGATATCTTTTTCGTGTGCGGCGATATCGGTTACGGGAATTTCCATCACCGCTTTGCAATGCGGGCAGGCACCGTGTTTGCCGGCAGCAGCAGGTGACGCTCGCATGGGAGACTGGCAGCTCTTACAAAGGAATTCTATCGTCAATGCACTAGCGTTTATAAAAGAGAAGTTAGCAATGGATAAGGTATTTTATTCTATACCATCGATTGCCGGGTCGGCAAAAGATTTATGTTTTCACTCACCGAGTCGACGTACCTGATATTAGGTCGGAATGCCAACGCTTGCGATTTACAATCGGACGGCCACGCCAAGCTGGCGCATACGTTGTTTCGCAGCAGTGATAGTATATTCGCCAAAATGAAAGATGCTCGCCGCCAAGGCAGCATTTGCTTTGCCGATCAAGATCGCATCGGCCAAGTGATCGGGGCTGCCCGCACCGCCACTGGCAACAACAGGAATGGAGACGGCTTGAGCAACGGCTGCGGTGATTTCGAGGTCATAGCCATCTTTTGTGCCATCACAATCCATGCTCGTTAGAACAATTTCACCCGCACCAAGCTCTTCGACTTGTTTGGCCCATTGCACGGCTTCGAGACCGGTTGGAGTGCGTCCTCCATTAATATGAACTTCCCAAAATTCCTCTCCATCGCAGTCAACTCGCTTAGGATCAATATTCACGACGATGCATTGGCTGCCAAACTTTCTTGCCGCTTCGCGGACAAATTCTGGATTAGTACAAGCGGTGGAGTTGATAGAAACTTTATCGGTCCCGGCATTGAGGAGCGCTCGAATATCCTCGATGGTACGAATCCCTCCACCGACGGTTAGGGGCATGAAGACTTGTTCCGCCGTTCTCTGTACAACGTCGATCATAATATCGCGTTGTTCGTGACTGGCGGTGATATCTAAGAATACCAATTCATCAGCACCCTCCCTTTCATAACGAGCCGCCACTTCGACAGGATCTCCAGCATCACGGAGGTTAACAAAATTCGTTCCTTTCACCACTCGACCATGTTCAACGTCGAGACAAGGAATGATTCGATTAGCAAGCATTAAACAAGTATCCCCAGCATCTAGCTCTTGTGGACTTTGGCAATCGCTGTTTTTGCAACTTCGATGCACTGCTTGATTTCGGCGATTGGATTTTCCGGGTTGGCTTCGTACTCTAACGAAATGGAACCATCTGCTGGGAAGCGAGTCTTCTTCAGAGCGGTAAATAACCCGACTACATCAAGATGCCCTTTGCCAATGATGACATTATGCGATTGTTTTTCTTGCTTTGCTTCATCTTTAATGTGCAACGCATAAACTCTTCCTTTGAGTTGATACACGGCTTTGACGGGATCTTGCTTACTGCGAATAAAATGTCCCGTATCGACACAGGATCCAATCAACGGATGGTGGTCTTTTATTGCATCGGCTACAGAATCGATCGAATCATAAATTGCTCCGGGCCCATGATTATGGATAGCGATGCGGATGTTGTATTGGGCGACAAGTTTGTCGAGCGATTCAAAAGCGTCAGCTGTTGGATTTGCTGTAATGCATTTCACGCCGATTCGTTTCGCAAAATCAAAAACACTTTTGTTTTTTTCATGGTTGCTGTTAAACCCGGACACTCCGTGAGCGACCATGTTGATGTCGGCGGTTGCAAGGAGTTGATTCAATGCCTTGAGTTTTTCTCCGGCAATGTCCTGTGGCACGTGGTTTTTATAGAACTCGACATAATGTAAACCCATTGCTTGGATATGTCGAATTGCATCATGTAGTCCAAAACCTCGCAGCGAGTAGCTTTGCATACCAATGGGCAGCCCTAAAAATGGATCGTCGGCTCCTAGCAAAGCAGGAAGATCAAACATTGCGATCCCAGCAGTGGTGGCTGCCGTAGTGGTTAAAAACGAGCGTCGTGTAATTGTTGCGTTATCGATGGGGGCATTCATGAATTGTTTACCAAAAAGAAAAACTAAGTAAAACGTTCGTAATCATTATAAATGTCAGTATATGATATTAAGGTATACAGGATAAGCATTGAAAAACGGTTTTTAGTATTGGTTTAGCACGTTGATGTCATGGTTGCACTGAAATCGTGATGAACCGTAGGTTTTCCGTATATTGGGAAAGCAATCCTATAGAAAAACCGTGTGCTATACTTGCCATAATGCGTTAGAACATAAACAATCCGTTTTACGGCTTTTCCCCTTTTATTTTCGATCACGACCCAAGTTTCACGGAGCATTTGCAGATGGCATCAACTGAACAGTCTACCCCCATTGCGGATCAAGATGCAGCACGTTTTTTACAGGACCGTGAAGAGCTTGAAGTAGACAAGATGTTCCGTGCTTTAGTGAAGCTAGAAGGTTCGGACTTGCACCTGAAAGTTGGACGTCCGCCGATTGTGCGAGTGGACGGATCGCTACGGGAGTTGAATCGAGGCCCGATCAATCGTGAAGAGATGGTGCGGTTGTTGTTTCCGATGATGGACAAACGAAACCGAGATATTTTTGGAGATGAAGGCGGAGCCGACTTTGCTTACATCGTTGATGTTGATGGTGAGACTTGGCGGTTTCGTGTGAATATGCTGACACAACTCGGTAATATTGGCCTGGTTGCTCGTCGCGTGAACAATTGGATTCCGGACTTCGAAGGTTTAAATCTCCCTCCGATCATTGAGAGCCTTTGCAAGTTTGACCAAGGAATGATTCTGCTCGCTGGTGTGACTGGCTCTGGTAAATCAACGACCATTGCATCAATGCTGAACTGGATTAACCAACGCGAAACCAAACATATTTTGACTCTCGAGGATCCGATCGAGTTTGTTTATAAAGAAGAAAAGTGTTTAATTAACCAGCGTGAAATCGGGATGGACGTGAAGGACTTCAGCATTGCCATGAAGCATGCCGTGCGTGAAGATCCCGATATCATTCTTGTTGGTGAATTACGAGACGAAGAAACATTTATGACGGCAATTCATGCGGCTGAAACGGGTCACCTCGTATTCGGAACCATTCATGCATCGAGTGCAGCGACAACCATTGGGCGTATTTTGGACTTGTTTCCAGAGGATATGCATGGAGCGATTCGCAGCGCGGTTGCTTTTAATATGAAGGGTATTGTTGCTCAAAAATTATTGCCTTCGATCAAAGATGGTGTTGGTCGCGTACCAACTGTAGAAGTGATGACGTTCAACCCAACAGTCCAGAAACTGGTCCTCGAAGGAACCGATGAAAAATTGTCTGATGCGATCCGCATTGGTTCGGAAGAAGGCATGCAAGATTTTATCATGAGTTTGAAAGAACTAATTGATGCTGAACTGATTTCGCGAGAAACAGCGTTCCGTGTTGCACCAAACCGTGAAGCATTAAAAATGGCAATCAAAGGAATCAATGTTTCACAGCCAGGTATTTTGTAGGGTCTGTGACCTTTGCTGCTGGTTTTTAAATACTACTGGTGCGATTTAATAGCTGACGCGGTCTTGATTACAAGTCACCCAACCAAGCAGCCATGCATTTATACAAGCGAAAGTGAGTTAGTAGAACGATGTCGAATAATCCTGACCCAACACCTCCTAATGAGATTGGTCCTCCAGTGGAATTTAAATCCACGGCAGGTGAGCAAGTAGCAAATCAGACTGCGGAGATTAAATGCAGACAATCCATGGGGATCGTTCCGGCTAAACAAATTGTCTATGAAGCAATTATCGGACGGGGAGATCGAATTCTGATGGACTTCAGTGCCCACGGTGCGGCGTCTCAGATGGAAGTGGATGGAGTTAGGCAAGCGTTACCGGTGATGGATCGCCAGAATGGTGACATGATGCTAGCGGTTTTTAAGACGCTAGCACACCTGAATCCACAAGATCGAGTGAGTCAACAAGTTGGTGAATTCACAGCGGCGCTGGGCTATGAAGTACGCAAATGCCACTTCAATAGTATTGGCACTCAGACTGGTGAACGCGTCATTATTAATCTGACAAACAATAAAGGTAAGTTTGATTCTTTGTCAGACCTTGGGATTCGCGAACCGGTAGCCGATGCGTTTAAACATCTTTCAGGTCGGCACGAAGAAGATAAGAAGAAGCAAATTATGTCCGGCATGATTGTCATTGCCACTCCACCTAACGGTGGCGGTCTGTCTACCGTCTGGGAATATGCTTTGCGTGCAACGGATCGTTTTATGCGAGACTTTGTTTGCTTTGAAACACCCGGCATGGACGAAACGGACATTGAAAACATATTAGTCGACGTCGTTGACCCGGACAAAGGAAAATCACTAGCCGCATCGATTGAAGCTGCCGAATTACGCCAGATTGATGTTTATCTTGTTCCTCAACTTACGGATAAAGCGGCACTTGAGCGGCTTTGTTATGAAGTCAATACCGAGAGCAAGCAGGTATTTATATCGGTACGAGCGACTGATGGGATCGACGCATTACTGAAGCTGCGTGATTCCGGTGTTGCTCCGGACATGCTAGCTCAAGCGGTAAATGGAGTGTTGCATATGCGGTTGTGCCGGCGGTTATGTGAAAACTGCAAACAGCCATTTGAACCCAATCCACAATACGTTCAACAGCTTGGATTGCCACCATCGCATGTGCAAATATTGTATCAACAATTTCAACCTGTTCCTGACGAAGAAGGTGTTATGCCCCCGCCATGTCCGGCGTGCTTAGGACGTGGTTTTGTGGGACGCATTGGTATTTTTGAGTTAACGGAAATAACCGAGCCGATGCGGCAGGCACTTGTGACGGATTCCAATCCAGCTAAATTACGACAACTATCTGCTGAGCAAGGCAATCAATCGATGTTAACCGAAGGGATGTTATTCGTGGCACAGGGCATTACGTCGGTGCAAGAGTTACAGCGCGCGATGAGTAGCTAGGGATTTTCTACGCAACGCTGCTGCAGTCCGCGGGATCGAAAAGTTGCTGCCATTTAAAAACACGTGAGATACATAAACATGTCGACAAGTCATTCAGAGAGCCATGAGACCGCTTATCAGAGCTTTCATTGGGCCGCGATCGCTACTAGTGTCATTGCCGTGATCGCCCCGTTGTGTTTGGTTACACTAGCGTTTGCGTTTATTCCTGTATTGGGCATTGCCGTTGGAATTTTTGGTTACCTCACAATCAGTAGCAAGCCGGAGATTTATCACGGCATCAAGCTAACCGTCATTGGCACGATGACTTCTTTGTTGCTGTTGGCGTGGAGTGTCACGGGAGTTATCAAAACAGCTGATTATTATTATGACGTTGCGTTTGATAATACGATCAAGTGGTTGACGTACTTAAAAGAAGACGAATTACCAGCAGCGCATCAAGTAATGATCAGCGTAGAGCATCGTCAGCATGATGTACAAATATTGAATCAATACTATGACAACAACAAAGGTGCCTATGACGATATGCTTTTGCAGTTTGCCAAGCCCCCAATGAACTTATTGTTAGCGAAGAAAGACAAGTGGAATCCGCAAGACTTGATATTGGTTGAGAATGTAGAGTTGTTGGATTTGAAGAAGAACAAAATACGAGTGATTCAGCATTATCATCTTCCGCTGAGTGATCCTCTTGACGGGGTGATTGCCTTTCGAGTTCAATATTTTCGAGTGTATGATTCTGCGGGACGGGCCAGTCAGTGGCAGGTAGAGTATGTTTCTGGAGCTGAATGATTTCGATGACACTGCAGGGGATGGTGGCGGCTGATGTTAATTGAATTAACGTTGTTTGTGGCTGTCGGTGTTTTAGTTATTGCCAGTATTACCTTAGGGTACTGTCTGGGGAAATCGCAGTCGACGGTAGCACTCCATCTTGATTGTGTTACGCAGTTGCCCGCGCGAGTTGAGTTTGAGAGGGATTTGAGTCGAGCTTTAAGCGGGTGTCAATGCACGCGCATCTTATTAATTGATTTGGACAATTTTAAAGCGGTCAATGATGCTTATGGGCATCTAGTTGGTGACCAGATGTTGGCGAGCGTTGCTAAAAAACTGCAAGCAGAAACGGTTGCCCAGGGCACGCTATACCGGTGGGGCGGCGATGAATTTGTCGTTATTTTCAATACGGAATCTGCTGTTACTACTAAGGCGGATGTAGATATTGAAGCCTTTTTTGCTACGACAAAATTCACGGCTGGTGAAATAGAAATGGCTTTTTCGTGTTCTCTCGGCTGGGCGGAATCAGCTGAAAACGATTGTATTGAGACGATTTT